>JACXTT010014706.1_pt1 | contig 10220 bp, 9 predicted proteins | sample 9270951 | NCBI WGS metagenome assembly JACXTT01 (sample SAMN15532306, study PRJNA645909) | rock metagenome | isolation source: weathered quartz diorite | place: Puerto Rico | collected 2017-06-21
GTCGCCACGCTGATGTCGCCGGAGCCGGCGTAGCGCAGCGTTTTTGGATACGCGCACAACGGGCGGGTGCGCGTGCTGCTGCCAAAGCCGGCGTACGGACCGACGGCCGCGGGGAAGCGGTTGCCGGTGGCGACGATCTCGTCGGGCGCGACGTCGTTCTCGATCCAGTTGACCATCGGCGTCAGCAGGTCGAAGTTGTCGGTTGCCATGTTGCCGCTGCAGTGACCCATGTTCGGCACGAGGTAGAGCTTCATGAAGTCAGCCGCGTGCCTGATGCCGCCGTGCTTGCGCGCGACGTCGCGGAAATACTTGAGGGTGTAGGGCCACGGCGGGCCGGAGTCGGAAAGCCCGTGGTAGAAGATGAGCTTGCCGCCGCGCCGCACGAAGCGTCGGATGTCGGTCGAGTTGTTGACCGCGGGCGACGCCGGCGTGACGAGGTGGATATCGGTGTCGTAGTTGACGGTCAGCGGGTTGTACGACGGGTCCGGATTCGCGAACCAGAAGAGCGGCAGCTGCCCCGAGCCGAGGCCGATGTTGCCCGGGGGCGAAGTCGCGGTGCCGATGTCGCGCGTCGGGATGCCCGAGGGCTGCATGAAGCCGCCGTCGAACGGATAGCCGGAAAGCGGCGTGCCGTCGGGCGAGACGATGCGCCGGCCGCTGGAGGTGCGCGGGCCTTGCGCAATCTTCTTGGCCGCATCGACTTGCGCGGGTGTGAGGCAGGTGGCGGTCTTGGCGCCCGCGCATTGCAGCGGCATGCCCGGCGCGATCGAGCCGTACACGCCGCTCGACGGGAAGACGAAGGTCGTCGGATCGAAATGGCACGCCGCGGCGTTGTCGATCACGCCGTCCACCAGGCCGTCCAGCTCATCGCATGCGGCGAGGATCGCGTTGGTGAACAGATTCTGGTCGGCGAGCGTGAAGCTCTGCAGGTACTGCGGCACGCCGTTGACGATCGGCGAGACCGCGATGATGTGCTCGAGTCCCCAGGTCTCGGAGAGCGAGATATCGGGCGGCAAATAGAACGGATCGCCCGCGACGATACCGTCGTAGTGCTGCGGAAAGCGCTGCGACATCGCCATGCCCTGCCGGCCGCTGGTAGAGCAGCCGACGAAGTACGAGCGCTCCTGAGCCCGGCCATAGTAGGCATTGATCAGGTACTTCGCCGTCTGCGTGGTGATGTCGATCGCGTGGTAGGCCCAGTCGCGCACCGCCTTCTCATCGGGGAAGAACATGTTCCCGGAGATGACCTGGATGTGGTTCAGATCGGTAGTCGTGTTGGGCGAGCCCGGCGGCAGCACGGCCGCCGGCGGCAGATCCGCATTCGCGTGGCCGCCGTTCTGGCTCGCGACGGCGAAGCCGTTGCCAAGGACGTTCACGCCCGAGGTGCCGCCGATCTGGCCGGAGGCACCGGGCAGCCCGCCCTCGGTGCCGCCGCTTCCCTGGAACATGTAGCGCCCGTTCCAGGCGCTCGGCAGGCGCACTTCGAAGAGCGTGCGGTAGCGCTGGTTGGTGCGGTAGGACGGGGTGCCGACGACGCCCGCGACGCCGTCGAAGCGCTCCTCCATGGTGCCCTGCACGAGGCAGTACTCGGGCGTCGTGCCCGCTGCCGGAACGATGCGCGCAGTGGTGATCACCGTGCCGCCCATCGTGCCGGCGGGCTGGACGGGAAAGCTCGCGAGCGTGGCGAGCGAGTCGCAGGTCACCGCGGGTGCCATCCCCTTCATCACGGTGAGCGTCGCGACCGGCTCCTTCTTCGCGAAGAGCTGCAGCGAATTGGCGCCGGGTGTCAAACCCGAGACCGTGCCGGTGAACGCTCCGCTCGCGTCCGCATGGAGCGCCGAGGTCACGTCTTTACCGTTTAGCCGAAGCGTTATGCGCTCCGCGTGCTTGCCGGTCGGAGCAGTGACGCTCACGGCGAGCGTCGTGCCGGTCACATAGCCGGTGAGCATCGTGCCCGGCGCGGAGATCGAATACTCCGCGTCCTCGCCCAGCGCCGGGGTCGACAGCGCGGCTGCGCACGCAAGGGTCAGTAGTGGAAGTCGCATGTCGTGTCCTCGTCAGTCTCGATCGTGGCGGTCGCGACCGTCGTCATCGTCGCGGTCGTCGTCGCGCTTACAGTTGTTCGGGTCGGCGAGCTTCGTGCCGGTCTCGTGCTGGAACCTGGCGATGCGATCCATGCAGGCGTGGGCGCGCGTCTCGATGTTGCCGCCGCAGTGCCAGCTCGACGCCAGCTTGGAATCGGCGCCGCCGCCGTTGTAGATCGCGGTCTGCGGATACGGGCACATCGGCCGCGCGCCGAGTGCGGTGTTCTGGGTCAGGATCGAGTCGGGCGCCTTGCCGCTCTCGACCCAGGCGACCATCGTGTCGAAGAGCGCCTGCGGCTGCGGACCGACGCCGCCGCCGCAGTGCGTGACGCCCGGCGCGAGATAGAACCGGAACCAGTCCTGCAGCTTTCTGAAGCCGCCGTAGCGCTCCGCCGCCTCGCGGTAGTAGTGCACCGACTGGCGCCACGGGATCAGCTGGTCCGCGCCGCCGTGCCACATCAGGATCTTCGCCCCGCCTTTTCGTGCGCGCTTCAGGTCCGTGCTCATGATGTCGCTGAAGGGCGCGACCACGGTGGTGGCGAGCTGCGTCTCGTCGTCGAACTGCGAGAGCGGCTCGGGCGTGAAGTCGAACGTGGTGTCGCGGTGCGACCAGCAGAAGATGCCGAGGCTGCCGCAGGGCCCGCCAAAGGGCGGCGAGTTGGTCACGCCGGCGTTGGCGCCGCGGCCGAACGGGAACCAGATGCGCAGGTCGTGATCGTTGCGCGGCCCGTCCCAGATGCGATTCACCGCGTCGGCTTCCTGCGGCGTCAGGCAGTTGGTCGCCGGCGCACCCGGCTGGCCGCAGATGTTGTTTCGCGCGTCGTACGTGCAGGCGCGTGGATCGCCAAGCACGCCATCCGTGACGCCGTCCATGGCATCGCAGGCCGCGATGGCGGACGCGTTCGCCGCATTCATCTTCGCCTGTGTCAGAGTCGCGCTGCCGGTGAGCTCCTTCTGCACCCAGAACGGCCACACCGTGGCTACTTGGAGGCGGGTATGGAAGTTCGCCGGCGCGCCGACCAGGAAGCCGTCGAAGTCCTGGCCGAAGTTGAGCGCCATCGACAAACCCTCGCGGCCGCCGGTCGAGCAACCGTCCCAGTAATTACGCGTGGCCGGCTTGCCGTAATAAACCTCGGTGAGCGCGAGCGCCCACTTGTATTGCTGGTGAATGCTTTCGACGAGGAAATCGTCCAGCCGCCCGTAGTTGAGCTCGTGCGTGGCCTGGATCACCGGGAAGTTCGGGTTGTCCTGTGTCGGATGTCCTGTGTCAGTGTTCGAGCCGACGTAGCCGGTATTGGTCGCATTTGCGACTGAACTCAAGCCGCCCTGGAGTCCGCCGCCGCCGATGTTGCGCACCTTGCCGTTCCAGGCGGTCGGCGCGCCGCCCTTATCCAGGCTGTTGAGTGGGAAGCCGACGCGGATGCCGATGCGCTGGTCCTGTCCCACCGCGTAGCCGGCGGCCGGCCCGCCGCGCGCCGAATAGATAAAGTTGGCCTCGCAGCGCGCCGCGTTCGTGCCGCTGGCAGCGATCAAGGCTGTGAACGGCAGCGCTGCCGGGTTGGGATTCGCGGACGTTGGCGGCGGCGTGTACTGCGAAACATGGGGCTGCGACGCGAGGTAAGTCCCGAGCGCGCTGCAGCTCATTTGGGCGAAGCTCGGCGATGCGAAGGCGCCTGCGCCGAGCGCAAGGGCAATGGCGGTTCTCTTCATGGCGTGCCTCCCGGTGAACGCGAAAAAGCAAGAGCTTTTGCGAAACGGCATCTCCGCACTCCTTATGGGCGGATGCGGTGGGACGGCGATGTTGCGCCGCGCGGCTTTACCGAGTTGGGCAGAAACGGTTTTTTTGTGATTCCTGCCGTCCGGTTACGCGCCGTCGCGATGTCCCGACTCGCGGTTTACTTGATAGGATTTAACACGTGGTGAACTACAACATCTATTCGCGTTACTCATCAGTTCATCACGCCGGGCAATGAATATCACCTCGCGGCAGCTCAAGGCCTTCCTGCTTACCGCGCGCTATCAGAGCTTCTCGCGCGCGGCGGACCAGCTCTTTATCACGCAGTCGGGAATGAGCGTGCTGGTGCGCGAGCTCGAGGAGCAGCTCGGTTTTCGCCTGTTCGAGCGCACTACGCGCAAGGTGACGCTGACCAAGTTCGGCTCGAGCTTCCTGCCGATCGCCGACCGCAGCCTGGTCGAGCTCGAGCAGGCGGCCGCGAACATCGGCCGCTCGGCCTCAGCCGAGAACGGCGTGCTTGCGCTCGGCGCAACGCCGTTCGTTGCAGCCGACATCCTCGCGCCGGCGCTCGCCGCGTATGCTCTGCGCGATGCGGCGCTGCACGTGCGCCTGGTCGACGCCGAAGGCCCGCGCCTTCTCGAGATGCTGCAGTCGGGCGAGCTCGACGTGGCGCTCACGGCCATGCACCACGACACGCCGGGCGTGCGCCGTTCGCCGCTCGCGCGCTTCTCGCTCATCGCCATCGCCGCGCGCGACGGCGCGCACGGCCTCTCAGGCGAGGTGCGCTGGAGCGAGCTCGCGCGCGAGCGCCTGATCGCCTTCCCGCCGGGAAACCCGATCCGGGAGCTGATGGACGAGCATCTCGGGCGCGCCGGCAGGCGCGAGCCGCCCGAGGTCGTCTGCAACTATCTCGAGACGCAGATCGCCATGGTGGAAGCAGGCAGCGGCGTCGCCGTGGTGCCGAGCTTCGCCATGCATGCCTGCGCGAAGCGAGCAATCGCGCTGCACGCGCTGGTGGCGCCGCAGGTCGCGGGCAATGTGTACTGGCTCGTGAACCGCGCGCGCAAGCTGCCCGCCGGCACCGAAAGCTTCAACGCTTTCCTGAAGGACTACATGTCGGCGCTGCCCGCGGAGCCAGCGCCGCACGCGGCGCAAGCCGCCTAGCGCGGCGCAAGCCGCCTAGCTACTGCACGATTGCGGTACGGAACGCGGCCGGGGATTCGTGCGCGATCGCCCGTCCCGCCGCGCCTTGCAGTGCCACGGCCGAGAGCCGGAGCTCCGCGTTGCCCGAGCGCAACGGCCTGAACGTGACGACGACGAAATCTGCGTCGGTGGGCGCGGCGGTGCCGGCGCTCGCGCCGACGAAGATCGAGCCGTTGGGGTTCACGCGATAGGTGAAGCGCCCTTCGGCGAACAGCTCGCCCGGCCGCACGGCCACCGGCTCGAGCAGCTTCGCGTCGTAGTCGAGCTGCAGCGGCAGCGCGCGCACCGGCTGCGCGGAGGTGAGCTTGAGCGTCACCTCGAAGTCGTTGCCGGTCTTGACCTGCTTCGGTCCTTCCCAGCGCAGCCGCGCCGGACGCGTGTCGCCGGCGGCGGCCCGCGCGGGCGCCGTGCCGTTTACGCGGGCGACTGCCGCCGGAGTCGCCATTTCCAGGCGCAATCCGCCGACGGCAAGCTGCTGGTGCTCGTCGAGCGGCAGGTACACGAACGTCACCGCGTCCGGCGTGATCGACTCGACGCGATAGACGTTGTCTAGGGTTTCGCCTTCGCGCACCGTGAAGACGCGATCGTCTCGCGCGAGCACGACCTGCATCACGCCATCGTGGGTCACTTGGCCCGCAATGCGGTAAGGCAAGGGCGGCGCGACCGGCTTCGGCGGCGCCACCACGAGCTTCGGTCCCTTCGCTGCGGGCGGCGTCCACGAGCGCGCGCCGAACGGCTCGCCGCGCGACTTGCCGATCGCTTGGCGCGAGGGCAGCGCCGCGAAACGCTCCTCCACCGGGGCGGCTTGCGTGCTCGGCGCAGGGCTGGCGCTGGTCGCCGCCGCGGGCAGTCGCTGGCCCTGCGCATAGAGCAGCGCCACCGCGCCCGCCACAACCGCGACGCCAATGAGGGCAATACCCAGCCGGATGCGCTTCTTGTCCATCCCTAGCCCGTCAGTTAAGCGCATTCGCCTGCGGCTGTCCATCACATAGTGCGGACGTGCTATATACCCGCGGTGACCGCGCAGAGCATCAGGTGGTTCTGGTATGCCTCGCCGCAGACTTTTTTTCCGCTGGCGGGACGCATTGCGCGCATTTCAGCCGTGCTCGCCGGAATTTTTGCGCTGGCGGGCCTTTACCTCGGCCTTTTCATCGCCCCGACCGACGCCCAGCAGGGCGAGGTGTACCGCATCATCTTCATCCACGTGCCGGCGGCCTGGATGTCGATGTTCATCTATGTCGTGATGGCCTTCTGGTCGGCGCTCGGGTTCGCCATGCAGACGCGGCTCTCGGCGATGATGGCGCGCGCGCTCGCGCCTACCGGCGCGCTCTTCACGTTCGTCGCGCTGTGGACCGGCTCGCTCTGGGGCAAGCCGACCTGGGGCACGTGGTGGGTGTGGGATGCGCGCCTGACCTCCGAGCTGATCCTGCTGTTCCTTTACTTCGGCTTCATGGCGCTGCAGGCGGCGATCGACGATCGCCGGCGCGCCGACCGCGCGGGCGCGTTGCTAGCGATCGTCGGCGTGGTGAACATCCCGATCATCTACTTCTCGGTGCAATGGTGGAACACGCTGCACCAGGGGGCGTCGGTGAGCTTCAGCCGCGCGCCGAGCATGGCGGCCACCATGTTCACCGGCATGATCCTCATGGCGCTCGCGTTCTGGATGTACAGCATTGCCGTGGCGATGGTGCGCGTGCGCTGCGAGATCGTGGAGACGCAATGACTGAGTTCCTCGCGATGGGAGGCTACGGCGGCTACGTCTGGGGCGCGTACGGCGTGACGTTCGCGCTGCTCGCGATCGAAGTCTTTCTGTTGTTGAAGCGCAAGCGTGAAACCAAGACATAAGCGCATGGCGTGGATCGCGCTTGGCGTCGTCGCGCTCGGCGCGGCCACCGCGCTGGTGCTCGCGGCGTTCAACCGCAACCTCGTGTTCTTCTTCACGCCCTCGCAGGTCGCCGCGCACGAGGCGCCGGTGGGCCGCACGTTTCGCATCGGCGGCATGGTGGTGCCGGGCAGCCTGAAGCGCGACGGCGTGGCGGTGCGCTTCGTCGTCACCGACACCGCGAAAACCATTGCGGTGGTTTACCGCGGTCAGCTGCCCGATCTTTTCCGCGAGGGCAAGGGCGTCGTCGCGCAGGGGCAGCTCGGGCCCGACGGTGTCTTCACGGCACGCGAAGTGCTCGCGAAGCACGACGAGAACTACATGCCGCCCGAAGCGCAGCACGCCATCGACCGCGCGGCGGTCGAGCGCACGCAGAAGACGCTGCAAGCGCGATGATTCCGGAACTTGGCCAATTTGCGCTGGCGCTCGCGCTCGCGGTGGCGCTGGTGCAGGCGGCCATGCCGATCGCCGGTGCCGCGCGCGGCGACGCCTCGTGGATCGTGCTGGCGCGGCCGGCGGCCCGCACGCAGGCGCTGCTCGTCGCCTTCGCGTTCGGCTGCCTGACGTATTCGTTCGTCGCCAACGACTTCTCGGTGGCGTACGTCGTCGCGCATTCGAACAGCGCGCTGCCGCTGCATTACCGCATTTCCGGCGTCTGGGGCGGCCACGAGGGCTCGCTGCTCCTGTGGACGCTGATGCTCGGCGTGTGGATGACGGCGGTGAGCCTCTTCAGCGGGCATCTGCCCGAGGAGATGACCGCACGCGTGCTCGGCGTGATGGGCATCGTCAGTGCGGGCTTCCTCGCATTCATGCTCTTCACCTCGAACCCGTTCGACCGGCAGTTTCCGTCCGCGCTCGACGGCCACGATCTCAATCCGCTGCTGCAGGACCCCGGCATGGTGGTGCATCCGCCGATGCTGTACATGGGCTACGTCGGCTTCTCGGTCGCCTATGCGTTTGCGGTAGCGGCGCTCCTTTCCGGCAAGCTCGACGCTGCGTGGGCGCGCTGGTCGCGCCCCTGGACGACGGTGGCATGGATGTTCCTCACGCTCGGCATCGCGCTCGGCTCGGGCTGGGCTTACTACGAGCTCGGCTGGGGCGGCTGGTGGTTCTGGGACCCGGTAGAGAACGCCTCCTTCATGCCGTGGCTCGTGGGTACGGCGCTCATCCATTCGCTCGCGGTGACCGAAAAGCGCGGCGGCTTCCGCAGCTGGACGGTGCTGCTTGCGATCGTCGCCTTCGGCCTATCGCTGCTGGGGACCTTCCTGGTGCGCTCGGGCGTGCTCACGTCGGTGCATACCTTCGCCGTCGACCCGCGGCGCGGCATCTTCATCCTCGGCCTGTTCACGCTTTTCATCGGCGGCGCCCTCGCGCTCTACGCCTGGCGCACTTCGCGCATCGGTCTCGGCGGCGACTTCGCGCCGCTGTCGCGCGAATCGTTCCTGCTGGCAAACAATGTGCTTCTCACCGCCGCGGCCGCGTCGGTGTTCCTGGGCACGCTCTATCCGCTCGCAATCGACGCGCTCGGCGTGGGCAAGATCTCGGTCGGCCCGCCGTACTTCGAGACGGTGTTCGTGCCGCTGATGGCGCCCGCGCTCTTCCTGATGGGCGTCGGGCCGCTCGCGCGCTGGAAGCACGCGAGCCTGCCGGAGCTCGCGGTGCTGCTGCGTTGGGCGCTCGCGGTGAGCATCGCAGTCGGGCTGCTCCTGCCGCTTGCGTTCGGCCAGTGGCATGCGCTGACCGGCGTCGGGCTCGCGCTCGCCATCTGGGTCGCCAGCACCGCGCTCATGAGCCTGCGCAAGCGCCCGCGCGGCTCACGCGCTTATCTCGGCATGGTGCTCGCGCATCTTGGCGTCGCGGTGTTCGTCGTTGGCGTGACGCTCGTCAAGACTTACGAGAGCGACCGCGACGCGAATCTCAAGCCGGGCGACGCCGTCGAGCTCGCGGGCTACGTGTTCCGGCTGGACCAGGTGACGAATGTGCGCGGCCCCAACTATATTGCCGCGCGCGCGAAGATCAGCGTGACGCGCGATGAGCGTCCGGTCGCCGTGCTCTACCCGGAAAAGCGGCTTTACGTCGTGCAGAACATGCCGATGACCGAGGCCGCGATCCAGCCCGGCCTGACGCGCGACCTTTACGTATCGCTCGGCGATCCGCTCGAGGGCGGCGGCTGGCTCGTAAGCGTGCGGGTGAAGCCTTTCGTCGACTGGATCTGGGGCGGCTGCCTGATCATGGCGCTCGGCGGGCTGTTTGCCGCGAGCGATCGGCGCTACCGCGTGCAGCTCCCGGCCGCACAAGCGAGCACCGTGCAGGTGCGAGCGTGAAGCGGCTGGGCTGGACGCTCGGCGTTTTCGTCGCGCTCGTCGCGCTGCTCACGGTCGGGCTGCGGCTCAACCCGCGCGAAGTGCCCTCGCCGCTGATCGGCAAGCCCGCGCCCGCGTTCGAGTTGCCGCTCCTCATGACGCCGGACAAGCGCTTCTCCGAGCGCGACATGCTCGGCCAGGTGTGGATCCTCAATGTCTGGGCCTCGTGGTGCCCGCCGTGCCTCGTCGAGCATCCGGTCGTGACGCGCATCGCGCAGTCGGGTCTCGCGCCGGTGGTGGGGCTCAACTACAAGGATGTGCGTGAAGAGGCGCTGCCTTGGCTGCAGCGAAACGGCAATCCGTACCGGCTGATCGCCTATGACGCCGACGGGCGCATCGGCATCGACTACGGCGTCTACGGCGTGCCGGAGACCTACGTGATCGACCGCCAGGGGGTGATCCGCTACAAGCACATCGGTCCGCTCACCGCCGACGTGGTGCAGCAGAAGGTGGCGCCGCTGGTGAAGCGGCTGGCCGCGCAATGATGCGCGCGCTGCTCATGCTGGTGTTCGCGCTGCATGCCTGGGCGGACGATGCGGCGCTAGAGCGGCGGGCGGTGGCACTGGAGCGCGAGCTGCGCTGCCTCGTGTGCCAGAACCAGACGCTCGCCGAGTCGAACGCGCCGCTCGCGATGGACCTGCGCAATCAGATTCGCAGCCAGCTCGCGGCCGGCAAGTCGGAGCGCGAGGTCGTCGACTATCTCGTCGCGCGCTACGGCGACTTCGTGCGCTATCGGCCGCCGCTCAAGGCAAGCACGCTGCTGCTCTGGGCCGGACCGTTCGTCTTCCTCATCGGCGGGTTCTACCTGCTCGCGCGCTTCCTGCGCCGGCGCCGCGTGCCGCCGCCGCAGCTCTCGAGCGCGGAGCGCGGCCGCGCGGCGAAGCTCCTCGAGTGATCGTCTTCTGGCTGATCGCGGCCGCACTCGCGGCGGCTGCGCTTTACGTCGTGCTGCG
>JACXTT010014707.1_pt1 | contig 10219 bp, 10 predicted proteins | sample 9270951 | NCBI WGS metagenome assembly JACXTT01 (sample SAMN15532306, study PRJNA645909) | rock metagenome | isolation source: weathered quartz diorite | place: Puerto Rico | collected 2017-06-21
TCTCCCGCTCCAGTGCCCAGCACCGGACGTCGCCCATGTGGCTCAGTGGTAGAGCACTCCCTTGGTAAGGGAGAGGTCGGCAGTTCGATCCTGCCCATGGGCACCACCTCCGCTTTTCTGTCTTTCCGCTTTTCCTCTTTCCGGTCTTCCGCCGGGTTCCCGTTTTTCTTCTTCTGCTTTCCGTTTCCCGATTTCCGATTTCCGTCCGACGCTTCGCGCTGATCGTCGCGGCGATCCGGCTATCCGGCCAGCACGCCATGACGCACGGCATACGCCGTCGGCGCAGCGGTGTTGTGCACGTTGAGCTTGCGCATCAGGTTCTCGCGATGCTTGCGCGCGATGCAGCTCGACGCGGTGGCGTCATGCAAGCAGCGCGATTCGAACTGCCGCATCGATCCGTGCTTCTGATCGCGGTGCCGCCTGCAGCGGCGGCAGGGGCGGTTTATCATCGGGCTTTTGGGCGCGGCCGCTGACGCGGCGGCGCCAGTTGCCAGGAGTCTACGTGCACGATCTGTCCGCCTTTCCCATTACCCGCAAATGGCCAGCGCAGCATCCTGACCGCATCCAGCTCTATTCGCTGCCCACGCCCAACGGCGTGAAGGTGTCGACCATGCTGGAGGAAACCGGGCTGCCGTACGAGCCGCATCTGGTGCGCTTCGACCACAACGACCAGTTGTCGCCGGAGTTCCTATCGCTTAATCCCAATAACAAGATCCCGGCCATCATCGACCCCAATGGCCCGGGCGGCAAGCCGCTGCCGTTGTGGGAGTCTGGCGCTATCCTGCTGTACCTGGCCGACAAGGCCGGCAGGTTCATTCCGGCCGATGCCGCGGGCCGGTACGAGACCATCCAGTGGGTCATGTTCCAGATGGGCGGCATCGGCCCCATGTTCGGCCAGGTCGGTTTTTTTCATCGGTTCGCCGGCAAGGAGTACGAGGACAAGCGCCCGCGCGACCGCTACGCGGCGGAAAGCCGCCGCCTGCTCAATGTGTTGAACCAGCGGCTGGCAGACCGGCCGTGGATCATGGGCGACGCATACACGATCGCCGACATCGCCACCTTCCCGTGGGTGCGCAATCTGCTGGGCTTCTACGAGGCGGGCGACCTGGTCGGCATCGCCGATTTCCCGCATGTGAAGCGTGTGCTCGAAGCATTCGTGGCCAGGCCTGCCGTGATCAAGGGACTCGATACGCCGCATCGCGGCTGATGCGCGCGCTCGCCCGGCGCATCTGTCGGGCAACGTCCTGCGGCGCGCTTCCTCCGCGCTGACAGTGGCGGGCCGAGTGCGCACCTATAGTTCAAGGCAAGGCCGCTTTTGACGGAGGTGCCACCATGCCTCAATCACGCCATCTTGTCTCGCGATCGTCGGCGACCGCTGCAGCCGCGGTCGCCGTCGCGCTGGTCCTGTCGGCGTGCGGCGAATCGGCGAAGCTGCCTTCGGAGGCGGGTTTCGGCCCCACGCCGCAATTGCCGGCACCGGATAAGACCCTCATCCCGACGATTCATATCGCACCGGCGAAAGGCTGGGCCGACGGCGCAAAGCCGACGGCTGCCGCAGACCTGTCCGTCGTGGCCTTTGCCGACAAGCTCGATCATCCGCGCTGGGTCTACGTGCTGCCCAACGGCGACGTGCTCGTCGCCGAGACCAACGCCCCGCCCAAGCCCGACGACCGCAAGGGCATTCGCGGCTGGATCATGAAGAAAGTTCAGACACGCGCGGGTGCGGGCACGCCCAGTGCCAACCGCATCACGCTGCTGCGCGACACCAATGGTGACGGCGTGGCCGACCAGCGTTCGGTATTCCTGAAGGACCTGCACTCGCCGTTCGGCATGGTGCTGGTGGGCAACGACTTCTATGTCGCCGATACCGATGCGGTGCTGCGCTTTCCGTACCAGCCGGGGCAGACCAGCATCACGGCGCCGGCGCAGAAGGTGGTGGACCTGCCAGGCGGTCCGATCAACCACCACTGGACCAAGAACATCATTGCCAGCCCTGACGGCAGCAAGCTGTATGTGACGGTGGGGTCGAACAGCAATGTGGGCGAGAACGGCATCGACCAGGAAGCGGGGCGCGCGGCCATCTGGGAAGTCGACCGCGCGACGGGGCAGCACCGCGTGTTCGCGAGCGGCCTGCGCAATCCCAACGGCATGGCGTGGGAACCCGCGACCGGCGCACTGTGGACCTCGGTCAATGAGCGCGACGAAATCGGCAGCGACCTGGTGCCGGACTACATTACCTCGGTCAGGGACGGCGGCTTCTATGGCTGGCCCTACAGCTACTACGGCCAGCATGTCGATGCGCGGGTCAAGCCCGCGGCGCCGGACATGGTGGCCAAAGCCATCGTGCCGGACTATGCGGTAGGCGCGCACACGGCCGCGCTGGGCATGGCCGCAGCGGCCGGCAACGCCCTGCCTGCCCGGTTCCAGCATGGCATGTTCGTCAGCCAGCACGGTTCGTGGAACCGCAGGCCGCTGGCCGGCTACAAGGTGATCTTCGTGCCGTTCGACAACGGCCGTCCCAAGGGCGCGCCGTTCGACGTGCTGACCGGCTTCGTCGACCAGAAAGGCGATGCGCAGGGCCGCCCGGTCGGCGTTGCCGTCGACAAGCGCGGCGGGCTGCTGGTCGCGGACGATGTCGGCAATACCGTGTGGCGCGTGAGCGGAGCGCGCTGACGCGCCTGCGGAACGACCGTGGCACGCGCCCTGGCTGACCACCGGGCCCGTGGTGACTATACTTCGCTTGTCTGGCGACGGCGCGCCCGGGGGGGCACGCGTCGCCAGAACGGGCGGCAGGCCAGCGCCCCGCAGCGACTTTTCGCCAAGGGAGGGTGCAATGGATCACACGGGGGAGAGTTTCCGTGATTTCGAGCTGGCCGGCTGGGAAGATCCCGGCGTTGTCAGCCGCTACCACGAGCAGCTCACGGTCGTCACCACGCAATCGATCGATGCCTTGCTGGACAGTGCCCGGGTCGCCGGCGGCCAGCGCGTGCTGGATGTTGCCAGCGGCGCCGGCTATGTCGCGGCGGCGGCGGCGCGGCGGGGCGCTGAAACGACCGGCATCGATTTCTCGGCCGCGCAGGTGGAGCTGGCGCGCAAGACTCATCCGGGCCTGCATTTCGAGCAGGCCGACGCCCAGGACCTGCCGTTCGACACGGGCAGCTTCGATGCCGTGGTCAATGGCTTCGGCATGTGCCACCTGACCGATCCCGACCAGGCCCTGCGCGAAGCGTTTCGCGTGCTGCGTCCCGGCGGGCGCATCGGCTTCACGGTGTGGGATGCGCCGGAGCGCGCGATCGGCTTCGGTGCGGTGTACGCCGCGATCCGGGCCTATGGCTCGATGGACGTGGGCCTGCCGGCCGGTCCTAACTTCTTCCAGTTCAGCGACCCGTCGCAATGCATCAGCGCCTTGCAGAGCGCCGGCTTCACCGACGCGGCCTGCCGGCAGGTGCCGCAGTTGTGGCGCTTCTCCGCGCCGGACCAGCTCTTTGACGCGCTGGCGCAAGGCACGGTGCGCGCCGCAGCCACGTTGCGCGCGCAAAGCCCCAAGGCGCGCGACGAGATCCGCGCCGTGCTGCGCGGTACGGTGGCCGCCTATATGAAAGGCAACGACTTCGTCGTGCCGATGCCGGCGGTGCTGGCCTGGGCGGTCAAGCCCGGGTAGGCCGAGGGGCAGCAGGCGTGAAGCTCCAGTGACGCCACATCATTGTGTTCTGACGCACACATTGCGACGCAAGCGGACATTGCGCAGTGCCGCAAGCTGGCGCAACCTGTGAGGTCCCGAGCTACAGCTGGAGACGCGCATGCGACCCCACGCCGCCTTGTTGACCGTCACGGTTGCCGCGCTGCTGTCGGCGTGCGCCCACAAGCAAGAGGCCGCGCCGGTCGCCAATGCCGCCGCCGACCAGGACGTGGCCGATGCCTATGTCTACCTGCTCGGGCGGCTGCTGGTACTGCGGCAGGAGCAGATCGACTTCCAGAAGGAGGGCTTTCGCTGGAACGAGATGCTGCATCGTGACGTGGGCGGCGTCAGCTGGGCCAATCCCAACCTGGATGTGGTGTACAGCGAGGCGTGGATTGGCGTGGACGAGCGCACCTGCATGGTGTTCAGCGTGCCGCGTATCAAGGGGCGGTATTACACCGTGCAGTTCCTCAATGGCTGGGGCGAGACGGTGGCCAACATCAACGAGCGCAACTTTCCGCAGCGCCAGGCGGCGCGCTACGGCTTGTGCCTGAAGGGCGCCGACGTGCAACTGGCGCCGGACGTGCGTCGCATCGATCTGCCAGGCCGTTCGGCAAGGGTGCTGGCCCGCGTCGAGATCGGCAAGAACAGGAAGCAGGCCGTGCAGCTGCAGCGCCAGATCCAGATCCGCATGACAGGCACGCCACGCATCGAGCCGGTGCCGGCGACGCCGCCGTTTGCCAATACGCGGCTGCCCGGCGTGGAAGCGTTCGATTCGGCCGCCGTGGCGCTTGATTCCGAGCCGGACATCAACCCCGGCATGGAACCCTTGCAGGCGCGCGTGCGGCAGATCGCAGCCGAGGTGGCCGCCAACCCGGCCCAGCGCGAGCGCATTGACGGCATAGTTCGGGACAAAGCCATTCCGCAGTTCATGCAGTCGTTGACGGACATTGGAACGCCCCGCAATGGCTGGGCGCGGCCCACGGTCGTCGGCCAGTACGGCAGCGACTACAAGTCCCGCACGCGAACCAACTATGCGGGCATCTGGGCGAACACGGCCGAAGAGGTGGTGTATTTCCAGGGCGCTGCCGACAGCGACGGGGCGAGGCTCAATGGCGCCAACAGCTACACCATGACGTTCCAGAAGGCCGATCTCCCGTCCGCCCATGTGCGATATTTCTGGTCCGTCATCGCGGTGGACACCGTCAATTTCCGGGTCATGGAGAATCCGAAGAAGCGGTACCTGCTCAACAAGGAGTCGCGCCTGCAATATGGCAGCGACGGCTCGCTGACGGTGTACTTTGCGCCGGAAAAACCTGCCGGTGCACCGGACGGCAACTGGCTGCCCACCCCTGGCGGCGGGGATTACCACCTCACCTTCCGCACTTATGGGCCCGACGCCGCCGTGACGGGCGGCAACTGGTACCCGCCGCCAATGGCGCGTGCAAAGTAGCGGACTCTCCGATCGCCTGTTGGCCCTGCGCCAACACCGCTAACGGCGCCTGTTGGCGCCGTTCCTTCTCATGGCTCCCGGCAAGTGGCGCAATGCGCGCTGCGCGGCCTTTCTGGTGGGTGGCACGGTCATTGCGGAATGAGTGTCGAGCGCGGCGCCGATGCTCGATGTCCCAACCGGAGCGATGGCTCCCCCTGGAGAACCGTGATGACGACCGATTCCGAATCCCGAGGCGGGCAGCCGCGCGCCCGTACCGTACTGCGCCGCGCACGGCGCGCCATGATCGTGCTGCGTGTGCTGGGCCTGTGCGCCAACAGCGTGGCGCTGGCACAGGGCACTATGCCCGGGCCGTCCGCCGTCACGCCCGAACAGAAGTTTCCGTCGGGCTACCTGGAGTCCGTGGCCACCGGCTACGACAACGGGCAGGCCGTGCCAATTGCCGAAGGCATGGCGCCAGTGCGTTCGCCGCGTGCCGCGATGACACGGGTCGGACTGCCTGGCGTGCCGGCGCCAATGGGCCAGGCGCGCGCCGTGACGACAGCCGCGCCCGCGCCTGTGACGCCGGCAAGGTAAGTGACGCACGCGATGCGCCGGGCGCATGGTATGGTTGGCAGCCACGCCGCTGTGCGGCGCATGGCACCCCGCCTGTCCATCCCGCTCCGCTTCGCATGGATATCGAACTTGCCCGCACTTTCCTCCAGGTAGTACGGACCGGCAGCCTGCTCGGGGCGGCCGACAAGCTGCACGTGACGCAGACCGCCGTCACCGCACGCATCAAGAGCCTGGAATCGCAGCTCAACTGCAGGCTGTTCGACCGCAACAAGGCTGGCGCCAGGCTGACCGCCGACGGCCAGCGTTTCCTCGGCTATGCCAGCCAGCTCGTGCAGACGTGGGAAGCGGCGTGCCGCGACCTGCCGCTGCCCGCGGGGCTGGGCAGCATGCTGACGTTCGGCGCGGAGATCAGCCTGGGCAATCCGCTGGTGCTGTTGTGGGCCACGCGCCTGCGCCAGCAGATGCCGGATCATGCGGTGCGCGCCGAAGTCGGCGATGGCACGGAACTGCAGCGCAAGCTGCAGTCGGGCACGCTCGACGCGGCGCTGGTCTACCAGCCGGAGTACGCGGCCGGCATGCACGTCGAGCAGCTGATGGAGGAAAAGCTGATCCAGATCCGCTCCACACAGCGCGCCGGAACTTACGTGTACGTTGACTGGGGGCCGGAATTCCGCCGGCAGCATGACAGCGCGCTGCCCGGCTACGCCCGGTCGTCGCTGTACTTCAACCTAGGTCCGCTGGCGCTGCAGTACATCCTGCAATACGGCGGCAGCGGGTACTTCCGCACGCGGGTCGTGCAGAGCTACCTGGACAGCGGTCTGCTGGAGCGTGTGGAGGACGCGTCGGAATTCTCATACCCGGTGTTCCTCGTCCACACCGAATCACCGGGGCGCCAGGCCCTGGACGGCGCGGTCCGGATTCTCCACGACATCGTGCGTGAAGAATCGGACTGGTCGCAGCGCTGGGATTTTCCGCTGTCTTGAAGGCGGCCGGACGCGCTCAGGCGCGGACCGGCAGCAGGCGGGGAACGGGATGCGCAGCCGGCAGGATGCGTCGGATGCGCCTGCCGCCGCCCCGGCGCTTGTCGTCCGCTGCCCCGAGACCGGCGTAGCGGCCATGCCGCTGGGCACGCTCGAACACCGGCTCCGGCACGGCCATGCCGATCAGGTATGTCACCGTTGCACCAAGCGCCACCAGGCCAAGGGCCCCGGCAATCCACAGGACAACTTCCATTTCCCGCTCCCTGCTGATGTTTTGTATGCATTCAGTATCGGCCTGGGTCGGTGGATTGAATAATGAAAGTTATCTGCCTTTCATATCACTCGATTTGCATTGAGTGCGGCGGTGTCTCATGGTGGCATCAGGCTGGGCGAAATAGGATCGCGCATTGATTCAATAACCCAAGCTGTTTAGGTTTGCTACAATCGAATGCCGACTGTCTTTTTGCTGTCAGGGCTGCGCGTGGTCATCTACCCGAACGATCATCGGCCGGCACATGTGCACGTAATCGGAAACGGATGTGAGGCGGTGTTTCACCTGCATTGCCCGTCCGGCCCTCCGGAATTGCGTGAGAACTATGACTTTGGCGCAAGAGAACTCATGCGGATCATCGAGGGATTGAGTGTCCGCCTGGCTGCCTTGTGCAGAGAATGGAGAACCATCCATGGTCCTTACTGATGCTGAGATTGCCGCCGCCAGCGCGCGCGGCGCGGCCAGGAAAGCGGCAAATCCGGCGGTGGCCTCGGTGCGCTATGACCGTCGCATCGGGCGCGTGGTGATTGCTTTGTCTTCAGGGCTGGAACTGGCATTTCCGCCTGCGGCAGTGCAGGGCCTTGAGCATGCCCGGCCAGCGGATCTCGTCGATGCACAGATCAGTCCTTCCGGATTGGGTATCCATTTCCCGAGGCTCGACGCTGACCTGTACCTGCCCGCGCTGCTCGAGGGCTTCCTGGGCTCGCGGCGGTGGATGGCCGCTGAAATGGGCAGGCGCGGCGGCGCCAGCGCCAGCGCCGAAAAGGCCGCTGCCGCGCGGCGCAATGGCCGGCTTGGCGGACGTCCCCGCAAGATTGTCGCGCAAGCCTGAAGGGCTAATCGCGGCCGACGGCCCGGCATTCGCTCCCAAAATCATCCTTTCCGACGAACCTGACAGCGGCCGCAAGGCCGACACTGGACCGATTCCGTCAGCAGAAAACGAGAAAGGAGACATCCCCATGCAACGCCTCACCTTCGACGCCGAACACGAGAGCTTCCGCGAGTCCGCGCGCCGTTTCTACCAGCGCGAGGTCGCTCCGCACGGCGAGCGCTGGCGCGAGCAGGGCTGCGTGGACCGCGATGTATTCCGCAAGGCGGGCGAGCAGGGCTACCTGCTGATGTGGGCCGACGAGCAGTACGGCGGCGCCGGCGTCGACGATTTCCGCTATGAACAGATCCTCATCGAAGAGAACGCGCGCCATGGCGATACGGGCTTCTTCGGTACGCTGCATTCGCGGCTGGTGGCGCCTTATGTCGGCCGCATCGGCAACGACGAGCAGCGCCAGCGGTTCCTGCCCGGCGCGGCGCGCGGCGAGAAAATCTTCGCCATCGCCATGACCGAGCCGCAGACCGGTTCGGACCTGGCGGGCATCCGCACCCGCGCCGAGGACAAGGGTGATCACTGGCTGCTCAATGGCGCCAAGACCTATATCTCGAACGGGCAACTCGCTGATTACGTGGTGGTGGTGGCGCGCACCGATCCCGAGCGCAGCCACGGCCTGGGCCTGTTCATTGTCGAACGCGACATGCCCGGCTTCGAGCGCGGGCGCAAGCTGCGCAAGATGGGCCTGCATTCGCAGGACACCTCCGAGCTCTTCTTCGATAACGTCAAGGTGCCGAAGGCCAATGTGCTGGGCGAGCCTGGGCAGGGCTTCCGCTACCTGACGCGGCACCTGGCCGAGGAACGGCTGATCGGCGCGTGCGGTTACATGGCGTCGGCGCAGGTGGCGTTCGACATCACGCTGGACTACGTCAAGGAGCGCAAGGCGTTTGGCCGGGCCATCGGCACGTTCCAGAACTCGCGCTTCAGGCTGGCGGAGTTGCGCGCCCAGCTCGACGCCCTGCAGACTTTTGTCGACCAGTGCGTGCTGCAGCACAATGCCGGTACGCTGACCGTCGAAACCGCGGCTTCGGCCAAGCTGCTGACTTCCGAACTGCAGGGGCGCGTGGTCGACGAGGGCGTGCAGCTCCACGGCGGCGCCGGCTATATGGAGGAATACCGCATCTGCCGCATGTACACCGATGCGCGGATCTCCCGGATCTACGCCGGCAGCAGCGAAATCATGAAGGAAATCATCGGCCGTAGTCTGGGTCTCGACGACCGGGCAAGGGCGTAGTGGTATCACAGGAGCAGAATGCACTCAAGTGGTGCATTCTGCGTGCCCGGCTATTGTGGTTTTCCCTCGGATTCGCATTTTCGACGCAGTTAGGCTGACTTTTTGTTCAGTGAAAGCATTTTGTAATCAGATTCGGTTTGAATGCGAGTGGAGATCGTGCGCATATTCCGGGAATATGCAAAATTACGCGCGGCCGGGACGCGTCCGCGACGAGATATCGTCAGTTAGGTGCACCAATCGGCGGGCACGGTCGTTTACCTCTGACTGTTGTCGAACCGAGCCAGACCGAATCGTGCATTTACCTGTTTCAAGTGCTGCTGCTGCCGCCATCCTGTCGGCAGTGGCCGGCCTGACGGCCCCGCTGGCCCACGGCGCCAGCCAGCCGCTCCCGCCCGACGGGCCCTGCATGCCGCCGCCCGCGAAAGCCGGCGTGACGCTGGCCCAGGTGCGCCAGGATGCCCTGCGTTGCAACCGTGACATCATTGCGGCGCGCCGCGGCGAGGAAGCCAGCCAGGCGGACATCCAGATTGCGTCGCAGCGTCCCAACCCCGTGCTGAGCATGGGCGTGCAGAACATCAACCCGCACGCCGGCATCGGCTCGGGCAACCTGCGCAGCAAGACGGTCGACTCCACGTTCCGCGTCGACCAGCTGATCGAGACCGCCAACAAGGGCAACCTGCGCAAGGACGCCGCGCAGAAGGCCAGCGTGGCGGCCGGCGAGGCGGTGCAGGCCGTGGTCGCGCAGCAGACCGGCGCGGTCGAGCAGGCGTTCTACGATGCCGTGGTCAGCCAGGAACGTGTCCAGGTGCTGAGCGAGACGGTCGCACTTTATACCCGCACGCAGCAGGCCAACGAAACCCGCCTGAAGGCCGGCGACGTGGCCCGTGCCGACGTGACCAAGCTCCAGCTCGACAACCTGCGCGCGCAGAACGACATGCGCCAGGCCATAGCCGACCATATGCGCGACAAGGCGCAACTGGCCCAGGCCATGGGCGTGCCGGGCACGCTGGCCGACAACCGCCTGGTGCCGGACTGGCCGTCGCTCGACGCGCCGACGCCGCCCGTCGATCCGGATATCACGCAGCGCCGCCCCGACGTGACCGCGGCCGAGGCCCGGCTGGCTGCCGCCGCCTCGGCGCGTGACCTGGCCCGCGCCGGCCGCGTGCC
>JACXTT010014708.1_pt1 | contig 10219 bp, 8 predicted proteins | sample 9270951 | NCBI WGS metagenome assembly JACXTT01 (sample SAMN15532306, study PRJNA645909) | rock metagenome | isolation source: weathered quartz diorite | place: Puerto Rico | collected 2017-06-21
GGGTTGCACCCCGGAGACGGGCGCGGGGGGCTCGGTCGGAGGCCCCGACAGGCGGGTGGCGGGGTGTGACGGCCAAAGCCCGAACGGGCTCTACAGGCTCGATCCGAAGACCAAGGGGGTGACGGGGGGCGGGCCGTTCCAGGGCTGCTCGAGCGTCATCGACATCGCGCTCGACGAGAACAGCAACATGTACGGCACCACCTTCGGCGGCCTGTACAAGATCGACAAGAAGACCGCGGTTTGCACGGGCATCGCTCCCGGGCCGTACCCGAACTCGCTGTCGTTCGTGCCCAAGGGGACGCTGTTCACCGACAAAGAGGCGCTGGTCGGCTACCAGGGCTCGACCTACGTGCAGATCGACACGGTCACCGGGCAGATCAACACGGTCGGTCAGCTCGGCAACGGGCTGTCGTCGAGCGGCGACATCGTGTCGGTGAAGAACGGCGGCACCTACCTCACCGTGAACGGCACCGCGCAGTGCGCGGATTGCCTGGTCGAGGTCGATCCCAAGACCGGCAAGATGACCAAGAACTGGGGCCCGGTGGGCTACGGCGCGGTGTTCGGCATCGCGTTCTGGGCGGGCACCGTCTACGGCTTCGACAACGGCGGCGACCTGTTTCAAGTCGACTTCGGCATGACGGGCATCACCACGAAGAAGATCGTGGTGCCCAACGCGCCGCCCGCGCTGCAGTTCTGGGGCGCCGGCAGCACCACGAACGCACCGGTCGACAAGCCGAAGTGAGTATGGCGCGGCGGGGGGGGTGGGCCGCCTGCGTCGTCGTCGCCGTCGGATGGGCGGCGAGCGCGCTGGTGGCGGCGTGCGGTTGCCCGCCGCTGGGACCACCCTACACGTGTGCCGGCGTGGTGCGCGACCACACGTCGGCGCCGGGCGGGTCGTGCGGGAACGGCGTCATCGACGTCGGCGAAGAATGCGACGGCGACATGTGCTGCGACCCGTGGACCTGCACGCAGATGCTGGGCTGCGCGTGGCACGACGGGCCGACGATCCACCTGTGCGGCAATGGCAAGGTGGAGGCGCATGAGCAGTGCGACGAGGGCAAGAACAACGGTATGCCCTCTAACCCGTGCAAGGCCGACTGCACGCTCGACCCAAACAACCCATGCGGCAATGGCAAGCTCGACGTCCCCGAGGAATGCGACCTCGGGTCGGGGAACAGCTGCGCCGAGGGCACCGTGTCTCCGTGCACTTGCACGTGCAAGAACAAGAAGTGCGGCGACGGGGTGGTGCAAGCCGACGAGTGCTGCGACGACGCCTGGGGTGGCGGCGGAGGGCAAGTGAGCCACTGCACCGCCGATTGCAAGGGATGCGAGAACCCCGGCGATCCGGCGTGCAAGTGCGGCGTGGCGCAAGTCGCGAGCTCGACGAGTATCCTCCCGTCCTGCAAGAAGAGGTTCAAAGCGGTCGTTTCCTCGCAAGCGAACCCGGCCATGCCAGGCGCGGGTTTACCCTCGTCGTGGGCGTCCCAGGGTTTCGTGGGCTTGAAGGCGGGCAACGCGCTCTGCCAGGCGATCGGCGGGGACCACGTCTGCACGTTCGCCGAGGTCGTCGCGGCCGATTCGAACGGTGAGCTCGCGGCCATTCCGACCAATCTCACCTATTGGCTGCACCGCACGACCAACGTGCCGGACTATTTGCAGGACAATGGCGCGAAGGCGTGCAGCGTCGCCGCGGACTGCGGCGGCGCGGACGTGTGCGACCCCAAGACCAAGCTTTGCTCGTGGAAGCCGGGCGCGGGTGGGCGCTGCAACGATTGGACGACGCCGTCCGACGCGCTGTCCGACGGCGAGTGGTTCCGCACCCTGCCCGAGGCGAGCGGAGGCGGAGTGGCGAAAGGCTCCCTCAGCTTCCATTTCGCGAAGAGCACCAACTACGACGGCATGACGAAACCGGCGTGCCAGGACGAGGCGAGCGTCGGCTGTGCCGGCCCGTGCGCCACGCCGCAGCGCGCCATTCTATGCTGTCTTCCGAGCTGCCAATGAAGCTCCGCTGCGCCACGTCGACCGATTCGAGGCGAACGCGCTGTGACGGCGCCTGGATAGATCGCATTGCGCGGCTGGCGTGCCTCGGGGCCGCGGCGGCGTGCGGCGCGCAGGTGATTTACGAGCCAACGCCGGGTGGGTCGGGTGGCGCGGCGGAGGTGGCGAGCTCGAGCACCGGCGGTGTAGGCGGCGCGGGCTGTGGCAACGGCATAGTCGAGCCGCCTGAGCAGTGCGACGATGGGCCTAAGAAGGGCACGGCGGGCGATCCATGCCTTAAGGATTGCAGGAAAGACGGCGGACTGCGGTGCGGCAACGGCAAGATCGACCCCTACGAGGAGTGCGACGACGGGGACGACAACAGCTGCGTCCCCGGTACCATGAACCTCTGCACCTGCGACTGCAAGCTCAGGAAGTGCGGCGACGGCGTCGTCCAAAGCGGCGAATGTTGCGATGACGGCAACGGCATCGACGGCAAGGCGAGCTTGTGCGCGCCCGACTGCAAATGGTGCAAAGCCGCCGGCGAATGGTGCAAATGCACCACGTCGGACAAGTGCAAGCCGCTGTTCGCGACCGTGGTGTCGAACGGGCAGGATCCGAACCAGCCCGCCGGCGGTTTCGCAGGCGCATGGTCGTATGGGGGTTTTTGGGGCGGCAGCGCGGGCAACGCGATGTGCCAAGCCGCCGGGGCCGGTCACGTGTGCAGCTACGCCGAGATCCTCGCCGCGGACGCACACGGTGAGCTCGCGGCGCTGCCGGCCAATCTCACCTATTGGTTGAATCGCACCACGAACGCGCCAGACGGACTGCAACCCGACAAGACGTGCGGCAGCAACGGCGACTGCGTCGGGACGAGTGACATCAACGCGATGTGCGACTCGACCACGACGAAATGCGCTTGGAAGCCCGGCGCGGGCGCGAACTGCAATGATTGGAGCTCCGACGACAACCAACTCACCGACGGCGAGTGGTTCGCCAAGCTGCCCGACGCACACGCGAGCGGCGGAGTGGCGATCGGCTCGCTGAGCTTTCATTTCGTCAAGAACGCCAAATACAACGGCGTGACCAAACCGGTTTGCCAAGACGAAAACGTCCTCGGCTGTGCCGGCCCATGCGCCGGCCCGAGCCGGGCCATCTTGTGTTGTTTGCCATGCTTCGAACCTTGAAGAGACATCTGCGCGGGTCGCCATGAAATTGCTCCGTCTCGGCATCGTCGTCGCGCTCGCCGCGGCCGCGTGCATGTCACAGGTGGTCGACGAGCGCTGGACGGCACGAGGCGGAAGCGCCGGAAAGGCGACGAGCGCGTCGGCCGCGAGCGGCGCCGGTGGCGGTTCGTGCGGCGACGGCAAGCTCGATCCGGGCGAGGAGTGCGACCTCGGCAAGGCCAACAGCTGCGTCGACGGCACCAGCTCGGCCTGCAGTTGCCTTTGCAAGAAGAGCAAATGCGGCGACGGCGTCATTCAAGCCGGCGAGTGCTGCGACGACGCCGACGGCGGAGGCAATGCACAGGCCAGCAACTGCACCGCCAACTGCCAAGCATGCAAGAGCTCCACGAAGTGCATGTGCGGCCAACCGCTCGACACGACCGCGGCCACCGGCCCTTGCAACCCGACGATCTTCAAAGCGGTGGTGTCGAATCAGCAAGATCCGAGCATGCCGGCCGCGGGTGTCCCGGCGCTGTGGTCGTACAAGGGGCTCGTCGGCTTCCAGGCCGGAAAGGCGCTCTGCCAGGCGGTCGGGGCCGATCACGTATGCCGGTATGACGAGGTCGTGAAAGCGGACGCCAACGGCGAGCTGGCCGCCATTCCGACCGATCTCACCTATTGGCTGTACCGCACCACCAACGTGCCGGACTACCAGCTGAGCAACGGCACGAAGAGCTGCAACGCGTCCAGCGACTGCGGCGGCAACGACGTGTGCGACCCGATCACGAATGTCTGTTCGTGGAAGCCCGGCGCGGGCGGGCGCTGCAATGATTGGACGACCGTCTCCGATGATTATTCCGAAGGCGAATGGTTCCGCGTCGTGCCCGATCCAGGTGGTGGCGGCGTGACCAAGGGCTCGCTGAGCTTTCACTTTTCGCACTACACGACGTTCGACGACACCATCAAGCCGCCATGCTCGAACGAGACGATCCTCGGTTGTGCCGGCCCGTGCGGCACGCCGCAGCGTGCCATTCTCTGTTGCAATCCGAAATGCCCATGAGCCCAGGGATACATGCGATGATCGATTCGAGTCGTAGGCGCGTCAAATTGGGTGTCGGGCGAATGGCGTGGGCAGCGTGCGGCGCGCTGGCGGCGGCCTGCGGCTCGCAGGTGATTTACGACCAAGCCGCGGGAGGCGCGGGTGGCGCGGCGCAGGCGTCGAGCTCGAGCTCCGGCGCCGTCTGCGGCAACGGCATCGTCGAGGCGCCCGAGCAGTGCGACGACGGGCCGAAGAACGGCATGGAGGGCTGCGGGTGCAACGCCGTCTGCACGCTCGACCTATGCAGCCCGTGCGGCAACGGCAAGGTGGACGTCGGCGAGGAGTGCGACCTCGGAATGGCCAACAGCTGCGTGGACGGAACCACGTCGAATTGCACGTGCGTGTGCAAGAACGAGAAGTGCGGCGACGGCATCGTGCAGGCCGGCGAGTGCTGCGACGACGCCAACGGCGGCGGCAACGCGCAGATGAGCAAATGCACTGCCGATTGCAAAGGGTGCAAGAACCCGAACGATCCGGGCTGTAAATGCGTCAACGGCGGCGCGGTCTCGGTCACCGCGGGCTCGGGATCGGACTGTCTGCAACTCAAGACCTTCAAGGGGGTCGTGTCTTCGCTGGCGAACCCCGCCATGCAAGGCGGCGGAATGCCGCTTCCGCTCAGCTACAAAGGATTCGTCGGAGCCCTGGCGGCGAAGGCGTTGTGCCAAGCCATCGGTGCCGATCACGTGTGCAGCTACGATGAAGTGTTGAAGGCCGACGGGAAGAGCGAGCTCAAGACTCTGCCGGCGAACCTCAGCTACTGGCTATACCGCACGACCCTCGTGCCGGACTACGCCAAGAACAACGGCATGAAGACGTGCACGATCGACGCGGACTGCCCGCTCGGCGACTCGTGCGACCCCGCTTCCAAAGTGTGCTCGTGGCAACCGGGAAAGCTGGGGCGCTGCAGCGAGTGGAGCGACCCGAACGACAACGCCGCCGACGGCGAGTGGTTCGCGACCCTTCCGGACAAGTCGGGCGGCGGCGTGCCGAAGGGATCGCTGAGCTTCCATTTCTTCAAGGACGCCGCCGGAGTGCCGCCGCCGGTGTGCCAAGACGAAAAGATCGTCGGCTGCGCGGGACCGTGCAGCGCCACGCGAGCCATCTTGTGCTGCTTTCCGTGTCTCCAATGAGGACAACGCCATGATCGATTCGAGGCGACGGCGCTCTACCGTGACGATGGGACGAATCGCCTGGACGGCGTGCGGCCTGGTGGCGGCCGCGTGCGGGTCGCAAGTGATTGTCGAGTCCGCGCCGGGGGGCTCGGGGGGCGCGACGCAAGCGCTGGGCGTGACCGTGGCCTCGGGCGACGTGGGCGGCGGCGCCGCAGGCTGTGGCGACGGCAAGATCGAGCCGCCCGAGCAGTGCGACGACGGGCCGAAGAACGGCACGACCGGAGATCCATGCTACGCGGACTGCACGCTTAGTCTCGTCAACCGGTGCGGCAATGGCAAGCTGGACACCGGCGAGGAGTGCGACCTCGGAATGGCCAACAGCTGCGTGGACGGAACCACGTCGAATTGCACGTGTACCTGCAAGAACAAGAAATGCGGCGACGGCGTGGTTCAGTCCGGCGAGTGCTGCGACGACGCCAACGGTGGCGACAACGAGCAGATGAGCAAGTGCACGCCCGATTGCAAAGGGTGCAAGAACCCGAACGATCCCGGCTGCAAGTGCTCGAGCGGCGCGACCTCCGTGACCACCACGGTTACCAGCGGGGGCTGCTTCCCCAAGAAACTGTTCAAGACCGTGGTGTCATCGCAGCTGAACCCCGTGATGCAGGGCGTCGGGCTGACGCTTCCATTCAACTACAAAGGATTCTTGGGGGCGCAAGCGGGCAAAGCGCTGTGTCAAGACGTCGGTGCCGATCACATGTGCACCTACGACGAAGTGCTGGCCGCCGATGCCAAAGGCGAGCTCGCGGCCCTTCCGACGAATCTGACGTATTGGCTGCACCGCACCAAGAACGCGCCGGATTACCTGCAAAACAACGGCATGAAGGCGTGCAAGATCGACGCAGACTGCCCGCCCACCGACCAATGCGACCCCACGGTCAAGGTGTGCGCATGGAAACCAGGGCAGATCGGCCGCTGCTACGACTGGGCCAGCCTGGCCAACTCCAACGCCGATGGTGAGTGGTTCGCGACCCTGCCCGACAAGTCCGGCGGGGGCGTGGCCAAGGGGTCGCTGAGCTTCCACTTCTACCAAGACGCCGGCGGCGTGCCCCCGCCCGCATGCCAAGACGAACAGGTCATAGGCTGCGCGGGACCGTGCAGCGCCACGCGGGCCATCCTATGCTGCTACCCGTGCGTGTGACGCGAACCGCCGCGACGGTCGCTCTGGGCGCCGCCTGCTTCGGGGCTTGCGCCCAGGGCAGCCCGCGGCCCATCGGCACCACCTTGGCGGTGATCACCGTCAGCGGAGGCGGGAGCTGCGGCGACGGGGTCGTCGACGTGGGCGAGGAATGCGACGGCGGCGCGTGCTGCAATATCGATTGCACGCGCGCCCCCAATTGCGGGGAGAAACCGTGCAATTCCGGCGGCGGCATGAGCTGCGGCTGCAGCAAGAGCGGCGTGAAAGACGGCGTGCCGTGCCACTGCAGCGACGTGAAGCTGTTCGCCAAAGTGGTGTCGCGCCTCGACCAGCCGCTCGTGCCTGGAGACGGCCTGCCCGCCGCATGGTCGTACAAGAACCTGATGGGCACCGCCGCCGGCAACGCTGCGTGCAACGACGTCGGCGGCGATCACGTGTGCCGCTACGAAGAGATCGTGCAAGCCGACGCGCACGGCGAGCTCGCCGGCATTCCACACGATCTCACATTTTGGATGCCTCGCGCGGACCCCGTGGCGGATCCGCTCCAGGCGGGCGTCAATTGCGGGAGCGACGCCGACTGCGGCCTCGGCGACAAGTGTGACCTGATGAGCCACACCTGCACCTGGGCGCCGGGCGCGTTCGGCACCTGCCACGCGTGGGTAAGCGCGGAGGCGGACGCGGCCGGCGAGTGGTTCTGCCCGCTGCCGGATCCGCAAGCGAGCGGTGGTGTCGCGCTCGGTTCGCTGAGCTATCATTTCGCGAGCGATGCGTCGGCGACCGGCAAGCTGACGTTGTGCCTCGACGAAACGACGCCGGGCTGCGCGGGCCCGTGCTACGCACGAAAAAGAGCGATCTTGTGTTGCTACGCAAAGTGCACGTGAAACGCGCGACGCTGATCGCGGGCTTGATGGCGGCGGCGGCGTGCGGCTCGGGACTCACGAAGCGCGAGGTGACCGAGCCGCAAACCTGCGGCAACGCCGAGGTCGAGGGCGACGAAGCGTGCGACTACGGGCTGAACAACGGGAACCCCGGCGCGTGCTGCCAGAAGGACTGCACGATCGCGGCCGCGTGCAAGGCGAGCACCGGGAGCGGTGGCGCGTCGAGCACCGGGCCGGCACCGGTGGCGGCGACCGGCGCGGGCGGCAGCACGGGGTTCTGCGGAGACGGCATCAAGCAGCCGAACGAGCAGTGCGATCCGAAGGACCCCGGCAGCATCTGTCAGTGTGACACGACCTGTCACTGCATTTGCGACTGCAAGAAGGCGAAGATCTTCAAAGCGGTCGTGGCCAACAACGCCAACCCGGGGATGGCGGGCGATGGGCTGGCGCCGACGTGGTCCTACAACGGGTTCATCGGTGTCGCGGCCGGAAAGGCGCTGTGTCAGGCCGTGGGCGCCGATCACGTGTGCAGCTATGCCGAGATCCGCAGTGCCGACTCGAAGGGCGAGTTGTTCGGCGTGCCGGCGAATCTGACCTATTGGCTGTACCGCACCACCAATGCGGCGGATCCGAAGGCGCCCGTCAAGTCGTGCTCGACGAACGCGCAATGCCCCGTGTACGACGTGTGCGACCCCACCATGCACGTATGCGCCTTCAAGCCGGGGGCCGGAGGGCGGTGCAACGACTGGACCTTTGCGCCGGACTTCGTGGCCGACGGCGAGTGGTTCGAGCTCTATGACCCGCAATCCCCGTTCGCGAGCGGCGGCGTGCACGACGGCAGCTTCAGCTACCACTTCGACTCGGACCCGACCTACGACGGCACGCAGGCGCACACCTGCCACGATGCCACCAAGCTCGGCTGCGCGGGACCGTGCAGCGGCGTCAAACGCGCCATCATGTGCTGTTTTCCGGTGTGCTGCCCATGAGACGCCATGCGGCGCTGGCCCTCGCGTGGGCTGCGACGGCGACGGCGTGCTCCACGGTGGTGGTGGTCGACGACACAGCGCGAGGGGCGGGCGGATCCGCCGCAATGGCGAGCGGGACCACGGCCGCAGCGGAGAACGCGGGCTCCTCCACGGTCGCCACGAGCGCCACCGGCGGACCGAAGGCCCTGTGCGGTGACGGCATACTGGATCCGGGAGAAGAGTGCGACGACGGCACCGAGAACAGCTGCATCAGCGGCACCACCGGCACGTGCACCTGCACATGCCATTATGCGACGTGCGGCGACGGGGTACGGCAGCAGTGGGAGAAGTGCGACCAGGGCGCGCAAAACGGGGCTGCCGGGTGCACCAAGGCGTGCGCTACGACTTGCGGCTACACGGAGTGTAGCAAGGCAAAGGTCTTCAAAAAGGTAGTGAGCAACATGGCGAGTCCCACGACCGTGGGTGACGGACTGCCCAGCGCATGGAGCTACCAGGGCTACGTCGGCTTGGCAGCCGGAAAGGCCCTGTGCCAAGACGTCGGCGCCGATCACGTGTGCAGCTATGACGAGACCGTCGAGGCCGACCTCCGCGGCGAGCTGCCGGACCTGGCCGTGCCGTCGAACCTCACCTATTGGCTGCGGCGCACGAGCGACGTGGCCGACGCGGCCAAGTTCAACGTCGTGTGTGCGAAAAAGGCAGATTGCGGCATCGCTCAAGTTTGCGTCCCGGGTCTGGACGGGGCGATCCGCGCGTGCGCATCACTCCCTGGCGAAGGCGGCAGCTGCGTGGACTGGGCAGGCAACGCCGATGATGTGTCGGACGGCGAATGGTTCGAACGGGCCAAGCCACCAAGCGCGTTCGCGGCCGGTGGTGTGACGAAAGGCTCGTTCAGCTTCCATTTCGACGCGGACACCACGTTGGATGGCACTCCCGACCACACGTGCCATGACGCGACCAAGGTAGGCTGCGCGGGCCCGTGCGCAGGCGTCAAACGCGCCATCCTGTGCTGTTTTCCGAAGTGCTGCCCGTAGTGGCGCAGCCGGGCTGCGCTATGCTGCGGCCGTGGCCGAGGCCAAGCTGCAAGCGCCGCTGAAGCTCGAGCTGCTCGGCAAGCTCGCGACCGGCGGCATGGCCACGGTGTGGGTGGCGAGGAACCCGGCCGCGCCCGAGCGGCTGATCGCGCTCAAGCGCATCCACCGGCACCTCGCCAAGAGCGGCGACTTTTTGAGCATGTTCCTCGACGAGATCTGGATGACCGGCGAGCTCGCGCACCCCAACGTGGTGCCGCTGATCGGGTGGGGGGTCGATCAGGACGGCCCCTACATGGCCACGGAGCTGGTGCGCGGCGCGACGCTGCACGCGCTGTTTCACGCCGCGCTCGCGTCGGGCGACAAGCTCGCGCCCGAGCTCGCCGCCTACGCCGCGGCCGAGGTCGCCCGTGGGCTCGCCGCGGCCCACGCCCTGTGCGGAACCAACGGCCAGCCGCTCGGGCTCGTGCATCGCGATCTCACGCCGAGCAACGTGCTGATCGGCTTCGACGGCAGCGTGAAGATCACCGACTTCGGCATCGCGCAGGCCGCGCACAAGATCGCCGACACCAACGTGGGCGTGCTCAAGGGCAAGGTGCACTTCATGTCGCCCGAGTACATCCGCGGCGAGGCGCTCGACGGGCGCAGCGACTTGTACTCGCTGGGGGTCATGATGTTCGAGCTCCTGTCAGGGACCAAGCCGTTCGCGGAGATCAGCGACGAGACCGCGCTCCTCAAAGCCGCGGCGCACGCCGACCCGCCGCCGCTCGGCGAT
>JACXTT010014709.1_pt1 | contig 10218 bp, 7 predicted proteins | sample 9270951 | NCBI WGS metagenome assembly JACXTT01 (sample SAMN15532306, study PRJNA645909) | rock metagenome | isolation source: weathered quartz diorite | place: Puerto Rico | collected 2017-06-21
GGTCCGGTTACCGAGGCGCCCTCGCCCGAGGTAACCGGACCGGACGACGCGGCCATCCGGGCCCCGCTGCACCGCATCATCGAGCCCATCGCCGGCGATGTCGAGCTGCTGCGCTACGAAATGGTGCGCGACGCGCGCGGCAAGCCCATCAGCTACAAGGTCTGGGTGAAGCGCTGAGTGTGCACATGAAGAGGATCGTCACCATCCCGGCGCTGTTGGTGCTGGCCGCCTCGCTCGCGTGCGCGCAGGCGGATGCCAACAGCTCCGTCGCCCTGGAGAAGGTGCTGGCCCAGATGGACACGGCCGCCGTGGGCTTCCGCACCGCCGACGCCGATTTCGTCTGGGACCAGTACCAGAAGGTCGTGGACGAGACCGACACGCAGAAGGGCCGCGTTTACTTCCGCCGCACTGCGCGCCAGATGGAGATGGCCGCTGACGTGTCCTTTCCTGAAAGAAAGTACGCGCTCTTCGCCGGCGATAAGGTCCGCCTTTACCAGCCGCGCATCGAGCAGGTCACCGAGTACGGCGTGGGGAAGAACAAAGCCGAGTTCGAGGCTTTCCTGGTCCTCGGCTTCGGCGGCCGCGGCCACGATCTGCTGAAGCAGTTCAGCGTGCGCTATGTGGGCGCAGATAAGCTCGATGGCGTTCCCGTGGCTGTGCTCGAACTCACGCCGCTCTCCGCCCGCGTGCACGGTAGCATCAGCCGCATCCTGATGTGGGTGGACGCCACGCGCGGCATCTCGCTCAAGCAGCAGATGTTCGAGCCCTCGGGCGACTACCGCACCGCCGTCTATACCAATATTCATCTAAATGGGAAGCTTGAGGACGACGTCTTCAAGCTGAAAACCACTGCAAAGACTAGGGTTATCAGCCCGCCATGACTTTCGTACTTCCCAGTTCGTGTTTTTCGCTCAAGCTGGCCTGAAGGCGCGTGCTACACTGCGCCTTATCCCTCGAGAAAACTCCATGGGTAAGGTTTTCGTCATCCCGAAGCTGTTGCCGCGCAAGCGCCGCCAGCGCTTCAGCGACGCGCGCTACATCGAGGGCCAGCGCCTCCTGGTGGAGGCCATGAAGTACCTCGCCCAGACCGACCCGGGCGAGAATAAGTCCGCCATCGAGCTGCTCAGCGAGCACTTCCGCACCCAGTTCCGCATGACCGATCTACCCGCCCGCTGATGCGGCGGGATTCCTTCGCGTGAGAGCCGCTCCCGCCAGCGCCAGCACTACGGGGAAGGCCTCCAGCATATAGCGCGGCTCCGGGTTTTCCAGAGTCGAGAGAAACACGGTACGAAAAACCACGTAGACAACCAGCACGCCGGTGAGTCGCAGGAATCGCCCGTCGCGGTTCCTCACCAGCGCACCCAGCGCCAGCAGGATGTAAGCCAGATTCCAGACTGCCAGGCCGACGGCGATCTGCGACTCGCCCTCGTGGGCGTCGTAGTTCCACCAGTCGGGCTCGATGTCCAGCAGCTCGGTCCGCGGACGCAGCCACAGGTCGGCCATGCGCAGCGCCGGCAGCCACGCGTAGTAGCGCAGCGGCGCGGCACGGATGCGCTCCTCGGCCAGCGAGTTGAACTTGGCGTCTATCTCCGGCGAGACGTCGTAGCCCTCGTCGTTGTAAGCGTCGAAGAGCTCTCCGGTGCGCTTGCGCTGCTCCGGCGTGTCGAAGGCGCGCGACGGCAGCCGCTCGATGGCGATGGGCTCATCGGGCACGCGCCATCCGATGTCAATGACCGAGATGAAATCCACCGCCCAGGTCCGCTCCCAGCGGAAGAAGCCGACGCTAACAAACTCGCCCGGGTCGTTGGCGTAGCGCGGCGCCAGCGGCTCGAACTGGCGCATCGTGACCCAGTTGCGCAGGGTCCACGGGACCAGCGGCCCCAGCGAGGTGATGGCCAGGAGCACGCCCGAAGCGAAGATGAGCTTTTTGCGCGGCGATCGCGGCCAGCGCAGCAGCAGCCATCCGCCCAACACCATCAGGAGCATGCCCCCGTCGGGCCGGATCAGGATGCTGGCGCCGATCGCAGCGCCACATGCCGCCCACATCCGCGCGCTGTGCGCGGTCCACACCGGCCCGGGCGCCGTGGCCTCTTCCAGCTTCGTCGCCGCAATGGCCTTCACGCCCAGCAGGAAGCTGAGCGCCGCGAAAAAGATGGCCAGGGTCTCGGAGAGCGCGGCCGAGATGAAGTTCGCGGTGAATGGGCACACCGCCGCCATGAGAAACGCCATCGCGCCGGCTTTCTCAGAGGCGATCTCGCGTGCCAGCTCGGCGATGACGAAGCAGGTCCCGATGTCCACCGCCATCTGCGTCATCAGTACCGCGTGGTAATGCTCCATACCGAAGAGGGAAAAAACCAAAGCAAGAAACAGCGGATATCCCGGCAGGCGGATGTAGGTGGGCAACAGCCCATGCGCCGTGCTCAGGCCGTAGGTGCCGTGCAACAGAAGGTTCTTGGCCAGGTCACCGTAGATGAGCGAGTCGCCCTCGAAGTGGGGGAACTCGTAGACGAACAGCAGTCGCAGGGCGAGCGCGAGAAGCGTCCCGGCGAGGAACCACCAGCGGTGCTCGCGGATCATCTTACGCATGAGCGTTCTGCGGACGCTGTGATTATAGAGCGGGTCTCCCGTCGAGGTTTGACGCCGGAATCCACTGTTTATACGATTAGAAGTCTGGTCCCCGATGTCCCAGCCGATATTCTATGATCCCGAGCGCAGGCGCTGGCGCGTGCTGCGCAGATTGCTCGACGTGCTCGCCGTCACCGTCTCCGTGCTGCTGGTGTTCTTCATCGTCAGCATCATCCGTGACGCGCAGCTGCCCGCGCTGAGTTACACCGACGTCCGCCGGCCGCTCAAGCCGGTCCCGGCCAAGCACCGCCGCCCCGTGCCGCGCAGAAAAGTCCATCGGGACAACAGCAAGCTGGCGCCGCTCTCCACCGAGGAAGGGGTGCGCGCCGCCTTTTACGTGGCCTGGGACGCCGCCAGCTTCTCCTCGCTCAAGGAATACGCGCCGCAGATCGACTTCCTGTTCGCGGAGTGGCTGCACATCACCGGCCCGGAAGCCACGGTGCGCGCCCTGGGGCCGGACAACACCCTGTTCGACGTCTTCGCGAAAGGCAAAGCCCAGCCGGTGGACGAGAAGGTGATGAGCTTCCTGCGCTCGGAGAATGCCGAGACCGAAGTCATCCCGCTGGTGAACAACTTCGATCCCGTCTCCAACCAGTGGCAGACTTCCATCGGCCAAGTATTGATGGACGAAGCGCAGCGCGCCCGCCTGCGCCGCGACCTGATGGCCTTCGTCACCTCCGACAAGTATGCCGGACTCTCCCTCGACCTGGAGGAGGTGCCACTCGCCGCGCAGCCGGGCTTCAACGCCTTCATCGCCGAGCTGGCGCACGACCTGCACAGCCGCGGCTTGCGTATGTATGTGAACCTGCCCACGCACAACCCTGACTACGATTACGCCTTCATCGCGGCGCACGCGGACTGGATCATCCTGATGAACTACGACCAGCACGTACCGGTCACGGCCGCCGGTCCCGTCGCCGCGCAGGATTGGTACGTGAACAACCTGCGCGAGGTCCTGCGCCTGGTGCCGGTGAACAAGCTCATCTGCGGGGTCGGGAACTACGGCTATGACTGGGCGGCGCCGCCTCGCGGCAAGAAGGTCTCGGCTTCCGTGCGTACCGTCTCCGCCCAGGAAGCCTGGCTCACCGCCGATGAGTCCAGCGCCGACATCGAACTCGATTCCGACAGCCTGAACCCGCACTTCGCCTACGAGGACGAGACCGGGGTCCGCCACGATGTCTGGTTCCTCGACGCGGTGACCGCGCTCAACCAGATGCGCGCCGCCAGCCGCCTCGGCGTCAAGACTTTCGCCCTCTGGCGGCTGGGCTCGGAAGACCGATCTCTGTGGAACATCTGGGACGTCCCCGGCGATCCCGCCGCTCCTGACAAGCTGCGCACCGTCCCGCCCGGCCAGGAGGTGGACCTCGAGGGCCGCGGCGAGATCCTGCGCATCGAGCAGACGCCTCACGATGGCAGCCGCACCATGACCGTGGACCAGACGTCAGGGCTCATCACCGACCAGTCCTACAACGAACTTCCATCGCCCTATCAGATCGCGCAATACGGAGCGAGCCCGAACCAGGTCGCGCTCACCTTCGACGACGGCCCCGACCCCAAGTACACGCCGCTGGTGCTGGACGTGCTGCGCCGCGAGCAGGTGCCGGCGACGTTCTTTCTCATCGGCTCCCAGGCAGAGAAGTTCCCCGGCGTCACCCGGCGCATCGTGCGCGAAGGGCACGAGATCGGCAATCACACCTGGTCGCACCCCGACATCAGCAACGTCTCCTCCGGCTACATGAGGCTGGAGCTCAACCTCACCGAGCGCTATTTTGCCGGCGAGCTGAGCCTCAAACCGCTTTTCTTCCGCCCGCCTTATTCCATTGACGAGGAGCCGGACACCGCCGACCAGGTCCGTCCCCTGGAATCGGTGCAGAACCTGGGCTACATCACCGTGGGCTCGAAGATCGACCCCAACGACTGGCGCGCCAATCCGCGCAACAGCGCCGAACAGCTGCGCGACAACGTGGTGGCGCAGCTCGAGCTCAAGCGTGGCAACGTCATCCTGCTGCACGATGGCGGCGGCAATCGCGATGAGACGGTGCGCGCCTTGCCGCTCATCATCGGGGCGCTGCGGGGCCGCGGCTACACCTTTGTCCCGGTGTCCGCGCTCCTCGGCAAGGGCCAGGCCGACGTCATGCCGCCGGTGACCGCCAACGAGTACTGGTCGGCGCGCATCGATAAGATCACCTTCACGCTCTACGGCTGGCTGGAGAACGGCATCGTCGTCGTCTTCTTCCTGGGCAACATCCTCATGACCGCGCGCCTGCTGCTGGTGGGTTGCTTTGCCGTCTGGGACCGCTTCTTCCGGTCGCCGCTGCCGCCGATGCCGGAGGGCGAGCCGCTGCCCCCGGTGGCCATCCTGGTGCCCGCCTACAACGAGGAGAAGGTCATCGTGCGTACCGTGCGTGCCGCCCTGGCGGTGGATTATCCGCCGGAGAAGCTGCGCGTCATCGTGATTGACGACGGCTCCACCGACCGGACGCTGGAGGTCGCGCGCCAGGAGTTCGCCGCCGAATGCGCCGCCGGGCGCGTGCTGGTCCTCGGCCAGGCGAACGCCGGCAAAGCGGCCGCGCTGAACCTGGGACTCGAGCACCTGACCGAGACGATCTTCCTCGGCATTGATGCCGACACCGTCATTGCTCCGCAGGCGGTGGCCCGCCTGGTGCCGCACTTCCGCGATCCCGAAGTCGCCGCGGTGGCCGGCAACGCCCGCGTGGGCAACCGCGTGAATCTCTGGACGCGCTGGCAGGCGCTCGAGTACATCACCAGCCAGAACTTCGAACGCCGCGCGCTGAACGCCATGGGTGCGGTAAGCGTGGTCCCGGGAGCCATCGGCGCCTGGCGGACGGCGGCGGTGCGCGCCGCCGGCGGCTACCAGGTGAACACCGTCGCCGAGGACGCCGACCTTACCATGTCGCTCCTCGAGCGCGGCCTGCGCGTGCAGTACGAAGACCGCGCCTTCGCCTACACCGAGGCCCCCATCAGCGCCGGCGGACTCATGCGCCAGCGCTTCCGCTGGTCCTTCGGCATCCTGCAGGCGGTGTGGAAGCACCGCGCCGCCTTCTACCGGCCCACCAAGCCGGTTCCCGGCCTTTTCCAACCCGGACTTCGCCGCCGCCGTCTGAAGCTGGGCTGGATCGCGTTGCCCAACATCGCCGTCTTCCAGATCCTGCTGCCGCTGGTCTCGCCCGCCATTGACCTCATGTTCCTCTCCGGCGTCGCCTTCTATTTCACCGACAAGCACTTCCATCCCGACACCGCCAACCCGGCGAGCCTGGAAAAGCTGCTGGTCTTCTTCGCCATCTTCCTGCTGGTTGACCTCGCCACTTCCGTCCTGGCTTTTGCCCTGGAACGACGTGAAAGAGGCAGTGAGCGTGACGTCTTTCTCCTGGGCCACGTCTGGCTGCAGCGCTTCGCCTACCGCCAGCTCTTCTCCGTGGTCCTGTTCCGCACCCTGAAGCGCGCCCTGGACGGCCGCCCCTTCGCCTGGGACAAGCTTGAGCGCACCGCCGTGGTCTCGCCGGCCTCCATGTCGCCGGTGTTAAAATAGAGGATTAACTTCCAATCGAGGACCTTTTCATGGCCACCGCTCTTGAAACCGCCACCCGCATCGAGATCCGTACACCGCAGGGCCCCTTCCGCAACGAGCCGCTGGTGGATTTCACCAAGGAAGCCAACGCCGCCGCCATGCGCGCCGCCATCGAGAAGGTGCGCGGCGAGCTCGGTCGCGAGTACGACCTGGTCATCGGCGGCAAGCGCATCAAGACCGCGGGCAAGATCAAGTCACCGAACCCGGCCAAACCCTCGCAGGTGGTCGGCATCCATCAGAAGGCGGAGCGCGAGCAGGCCGAGCCCGCCATGCAGGCGGCCCTCGCTGCCTTCGAGCAGTGGAAGAACGTCTCCGTGGAGGAGCGCGCCTCGCTCCTGCTGCGCGCCGGCGAGATCATCCGCAAGCGCAAGTTCGAGTTCTCCGCCTGGCTGGTCTTCGAGGTGGGGAAGAACTACGCCGAGGCCGACGCCGACACCGCCGAAACCATAGATTTCTGCGAGTTCTATGCGCGCGAGGCGCTGCGCCTGGCGCGCGTCGAGACGCCCGTGCAGCTCCCCGGCGAGCACGACCAGCTGCGCTACATCCCGCTGGGCGTGGGCGCGGTGATCCCGCCGTGGAACTTCCCCTTCGCCATCATGGCGGGCATGACGCTGGCCTCCATCGTCTGCGGCAACACCGCCATCTTGAAGCCCTCGAGCGATTCGCCCACCATCGCCGCCAAATTCTTCGAAGTGCTGGAAGAGTGCGGCCTGCCGGCCGGCGTGGTGAACTTCTGTCCCGGCTCCGGCTCCAGCTTCGGCAACGCCATCGTGGAGCATCCCAAAACGCGCTACGTCGCCTTCACCGGCTCGCGCGAGGTCGGGCTGGACATCAACCAGCGTGCCGCCCAGCACCGCAAGGGACAGATCTGGATCAAGCGCACCGTGCTCGAGATGGGCGGCAAGGACGCCATCGTGGTGGACGCCGACACCGATGTTGACACCGCGGTCGAGGGCGTGGCCCAGGCCGCCTTCGGATTCCAGGGACAGAAGTGCTCGGCCTGCTCGCGCGCCATCGTGCACGAAAAGATCTACGACAAATTCCTCGAGAAGCTGAAAGCGCGGGTGGAGAAGATCGCCATCGGCGACCCCGCCGAGAACTTCGCCATGGGCCCGGTGGTGAACGAGGGCGCCATGAAGTCCATCCAGGAGTACATCGAGGTCGGGAAGAAAGAAGGACGCCTGCTCACCGGCGGCGGCCCGGCCAAGTCGGCCGGCGAAGGCTACTTCCTGCAGCCCACCGTCATCGCCGACGTCCCTCCCACCGCGCGCCTGGCGCAGGAGGAGGTCTTCGGCCCGGTGCTGGCCGTCATCCGCGCCAAGAGCTTCGACGACGCGCTCGCCATCGCCAACAACACCGAGTTCGGCCTCACCGGCGCGGTGTACACCAGTTCGCCGGAGAAGATCGCCCAGGCCAAGCGCGACTTCCACGTCGGCAACCTGTACATCAACCGCAAGTGCACCGGCGCCATCGTGGGCGCACACCCCTTCGGCGGCTTCAACATGAGCGGGACCGACTCCAAGGCCGGCGGCCCCGACTATCTCTACCTGTTCAGCCAGGCCAAGTCCATCGGCGAAAAAATCTCCTGACTCAGATGAATGGTGCCCCAGGTTCGCGCCCCGCTTTGGGCGCTAACCTGGGTGACACATCAGGGTTCCCCAGCTATCGGAAGTCCTTATTCTTGTGATATAAACCGTCCAACTGGATTCCATTCGATTCGCCACAATCTTGCTGCGGCGGAGGAAGATTCGTGTCGGAAGCGCGCACCGGTAAACGTTTTCCGCTGCATCTCGCGGCCACCATCCACGGCGGACGGGCTTCGGGCAATCAGATCGGGACCACGGCCAACCTCAGCGCCGCCGGCGTTTTCATCCAGGCGGAAGCCAACTTCGAGGTCGGCTCCAAGGTGGCCTTCGACATCACCCTGCCGGGCGAGATGATCGGCTCGCGCAAGGACGTCCTCATCCGCTGCCAGGGACGCGTGGTGCGCACCGAGGGCAGCAAGTCGCGCAAGGGCAAATCGTCAAGGAAGAAATCCGGGCTGGCGTGCGTCATCGACAGCTACAAGTTCGTGCGCAAGTGATGTTCGACGAAAACGGGTTCAAGGTTCTGCGGGCATGCTGAAACTGATACTGGCCGACAATCAAGCCATCTTTCGCGCCGGCGCCGCCAAAGTGCTGGCGGTGGAAGATGATGTCCGCATCGTCGCCCAGACCCAGACCGTGGACCAGATGCTCATGGCGATGGAAAAGTTCCGCCCCACCGTGATCATCTTCTCCACCGCGCTGCGCTCGGACATCCGCTCCGTGCTCGAAGCCGCGGTCAAGACCGCCACCAAGTGCATCGTGGTCGCGGAAAACGGCGAGGACGGACAGCGCTACCTCGGCGCCGGCGCCAAAGGCGTGCTCTACCGCAACGTCACCGGCCCGGCGCTGGTGGAGTGCGTGCACAAAGTCGCCCGCGGCCAGACCTACCTGCAGGACGCCGCCACCCACGCCGAGGGCGAGAGCGACGACCTGGTGGGCGCGCGGGTGCGCGACCGCCTCACGCCCAAAGAGCTCCGCATCATCGCCCTCATCGTCCAAGGCTTCAAGAACAAGGAGATCGCCAGCCAGCTCGGCACCACCGAACAGGTCATCAAGAATTATCTGCGGAACGTGTACGACAAGATCGGCGTCTCCGACCGCCTCGAGCTGGCGCTCTTCACCCTGCACCACCGCATGCTCGCCGAAGCCGCCGCCGCCACGGCCTCCGCCGCTACCGCCCGCAGCTGATCGCAGCCGGTTTTCCCTCGCTAGGCCTTGTGTGGCACAGCCGCCCTCGGCTGTGTTTTGTTCACCAATGAGACACGGAAACACGGAGAATTTCTTGACCTGTTTTTCCCTTTTGCCTTTATCCTTAGCTAGAAGGCGTCGCCGCCGCCGCCGCCGAAGCCCCCGCCGGAGAAGCCGCCGCCATCGCCTCCTCCGAACCCCGAGCCGCTGGAGCTGGAGCGCGGCGCCGAGGCGAAGGTCTGTGCGGTGCTGCTGGTGAGGGTGTTCATGCTGCTGGTGAACATCACCGGGTTGAACGCGGTCACGTTATTGCCGGTGTACCAGGAGGGCGGGTTCTGGATGATGCCGGCAAAGGCCTTGGCCCAGCGCTCCTCCACGCCCAGCGCCATGGCGTAGGGAAGGAATTTTTCGAAGGTGTCCGGCGGCATGCGCTTGAGCCGGTCTTCCTCCACCCGCGTCATGAACTCCTGGAAGCCGCGGATGGCCACCCAGGTGCGCGCGCCGCGCAGCGACTTGGCCGGCATGATGCGCGTGAACACGATGACGATGACCACCGCCGCCCCGATGCACAGGAAGGCCAGCGGCCCGGTGCTGAAGAAATCCACCCGCCCGGTGAGCTGGAAGAAAGCAAAGGGCGCCACGATGGCCAGCGCCGCTACAATGCCGTATCCGTGCCCGCTGTCCGGGTCCACCAGGTACATGCCTTTGGACTTGAGCGCGCTCTTGATGTCGGCGCGGATCACCGGCAGCTCGGTGTAGAAATTGTCCTTCAGTTCGGAGAGCCGCGTGGTCTTGGTGGCGCCGAAGATCTTGACCATCATGTGCTTCTCGTGGGGCGCGAGTTGCGTGTCCCAGTCGCCCATCTCCTTCAGAGAATGGAAGATGTAGTCCTTGCTCTTGAACATGAGCAGGTGCGTCTGCTCGCTCTCCTCGATGCGGATGTAGCCGCGTACGGCCAGGTCGATCAGGGTCGAAGTGATGTCGCGCGGGTCTACGCTGTCGTCAATGAGCGCGCCCACCTCGGCCGGCGTCATGCCCTTGGGCGGCTCGTAGAGCGGCGCCACCGAGATCCCGGGGTCGGGATCGCGCCCGATGAAGTACCACAGCCCGCCCATCACCGCCAGTGCCAGCAGGGGAAGGAACACGATGGGATTGCTGGTCACCATCCGCCAAAACAACGTAAGCTGGCTCGGCGGTTGCAGGATCCCCTTCGGCACGTAAATGTCGATG
>JACXTT010014710.1_pt1 | contig 10218 bp, 7 predicted proteins | sample 9270951 | NCBI WGS metagenome assembly JACXTT01 (sample SAMN15532306, study PRJNA645909) | rock metagenome | isolation source: weathered quartz diorite | place: Puerto Rico | collected 2017-06-21
ACCCCGACCCGCCAGCGCCCGGGTCGCCAGGGCAAACGCAACAAACGGTCGGCGGCCCATCGGTTGCGGTTTGCCAAGTATGGGAAACGCGTGCTGGCTTAACTGCGCGCCATTGCCCCAAAGGGGTTGGCGCCATCGGAGCCGGTAAAGGAGTGGAGGATAGTAAACTTCCCGTTGGCATCCACCTGGTACACTGTGCCGGCTCCAAACGCGCCCCCGTACAGCGTAGTGCCATAGAGCGTGCCCGTACTGTCCCGAATCACCCCGGTAAAGGGGTAGCCACCATCGGAGCGGTCAAAGGTGTTAAAAGAGTGGAGGACGGTGAGCACGCCGCTGGCCTCCAGCTTGTACACCGTGCCATCATCAAACACGCCCCCCGCGTTCGTGGTGCCATAGAGCGTGCCCGCACTGTCCTGAATCACCCCGGCAGAGGGGCTGCGGCCATCGGAGTAGTTAAAGGAGTGGAGGAGGGTGAACTCACCGCTGGCCTCCAGCTTGTACACCGCGCCGCAGCATCCAGCGCCCCCTAATGGTGTGGTGCCATAGAGCGTGCCCGCACTGTCCCGGATCACCCCGGCATAGGAGCCGCCGCCATCGGAGAGGTCATTGTAGTTAAAGGAGTGGAGGCTGGTGAACTCACCGCTGGCCTCCAGCTTATACACCATGCCCCATCCAAACGCGCCCCCCCCGTGCGTGGTGCCATAGAGCGTGCCCGCACTGTCCCGGATCACCCCGGCATGGGGCCATGCTCTTTGCGCGAAGGCGTGGAGTATTTCATAGGACCCCTGCCCGAGCGCGACTCCCGCCGCGCCTAACAACCCGCCCCAGACCAGCAGCAGACCGAAAGTGGAACTGCACAAGGTATGAAGCCTTCGTTTCACGTGCATGGTTCCTCCCTTTTGCCCACAACTCCAGCAATAGGAAAGCCTGACAGTCCCTGTCGTGTTATGAGCGCCAGGCACTATAGTATGGAGACCATCCTCGGTCAAGGAAAAAATCGAATACCTTTGAAGGGAAACCGGGTGGGGGGCAAAGAAGTCATTGAAGAGCGCAGCGGTAGGAGGCAAGCAAGGCGGAAATATCGGTGCTAAGACCCCCCACTCTCGATGAACGTATCGGCGGCGTGCGTTGGGGCGTGGTAAAGGAAAGAGGAACGGAGGCTGGCTGCTTTGTTGTACTCCGTTCCCTTCAGACCTCTTAACGGCGGGCCAACGTCGCCGTCCGTTCCGCTGTCTCTTCAAGTTGTGCGAGGCGCGCCGCCAAGGCCGCGTTTTGCTGCACCAACGCGGCTTTCAGCGCGGACATCTCCTGCTGGTACTGGGCTTTCATCTCGGCCAGCTGGTGCTGCTGCTGTTGCACCTCGTTCAAGAGCAATGGCGTCAATTCATCATACCGTATACCTTCGATCTCACCTTTGGCGTTCCGGGTCACCAGATCGGGGTACACCTTGGCCACTTCTTCAGCAATCAGTCCATACTGCAGCGGCCCCTGCGGCGCTTGCTTATAGTGAAACGTCACCGGGCGCAGCTGCTCCAGCTTCTGACTCTCTTCTCCCAATGGCTGAACATCTTGCTTGTAACGCGTCGAGGACACCAGCGTCCCCAGCTGCCCATTGCTGTCAATCAACACCGTGTTGCCAGTCACGGACGTGCCGGTCACCCCGGCGATAAAGGCGCGGGTTTGGTCCTCACCCAGACGTAATGTATTAGACTCGCTGGCGTCCCCGCCCCGCGAGCCCAGGTAGATATTCTCTGAGCCAGCGGTTAGCTTCGTGCCTGCCCAAAAGCCCAGTGCGAGATTGGTATTACCAGAAGTGGTATTGTCGAGTGCGCCGAACCCGAGCGCAGTGTTAACATAACCTCGGGAGACATTCAGGAGTGCGTAGTCGCCGACGGCGGTGTTATAGGCGCCAGAGGTGTTGCGATAGAGGGCATCGTAACCACTCGCCACATTGTCGCCGCCGGTGGTGTTGAGGAATAGCGCCTGGACGCCAGTGGCCGTATTGTTGTCGGCAGAGATATTATTGAAGAGCGCATGAAAACCAGTGGCGGTGTTATTCCCGCCAATGGCATTGGTCACGATGTTGGGGTCACCGCCTGCGAGCGCCTCCACCCCAGTGGCCGTATTGTTGTCGCCAGTGGTGTTGTTGAAGAGGGCTTGGAAGCCAGCGGCCGTGTTGTTGATGCCGGTGGTGGTGTCAAAGAGCGCCCGGCCCCCTACGGCGGTGTTCTGGGAGCCCATGGTGTTGTTTTGCATCGCGTGGTCCCCAAGGGCGGTATTCTCGTTTCCGGTGCTGTTGGTGGTGAGTGCGTGATCCCCAAGGGCGGTATTCTCGTTTCCGGTGCTGTTCTCGAAGAGCACTTGGAAGCCAGCGGCGGTATTACTGGAGCCGGTGGTATTGCTAAAGAGCGCTCCTAAGCCGGTGGCGGTGTTAAAGAAGCCACTAGAGTTAGAGTCGAGAGCGAAGGCCCCGACGGCGGTGTTAAAGAAGCCGGTGGTGTTGGTTTCGAGCGCACCGTCGCCAAAGGCGGTGTTGCCTTGGCCGGGCGATTCACTATCCTCGCTAGGGCCGGGGGTGTTATTCACGAGCGCATTGGTGCCGCCAGCCGTGTTATGAAAGGCATCGCTGACATCATTGTTGGGCGGTCCTCCCCAGCTTGCTGTCTTGCTCAAAGTGAGAAGAATGCTCGCCATCACGACAGTCTTACTCGCTACTCTATTCATAAACTCCCCTCCTTATTATAGACGCTTTATACTCTAGTACGCTTCCTTGTTCTCTCTCTGGGACATTTGCTGTGTGACTGTATTGACCGCCTCCCCTTCTAGAAACCATCCGCTCACTCAATCCTGTGAGGGGCAGGCCGTCGAATCAAACAGCGCCCCTTGATCTCCACACGCCTCGCCCTCTTTGGCCGGGACACACACCTGGACTTCTCCCGTACACGACGCCCCCTCGCTATCGGTGGCCGTGAAGCCAATATGGTAGACGCGCCCATCGCCTGCGAGCAGCCATTCGTTGCGCACCTTAGCCACATCCGTGCCTACACCGACGCCATCGGGACACGTCTTGCCGGTCGGGTTCGTGACTGGCTCGTCCTGGAAGATACTGGTGATCGTCAAGCTGACGGTGTCGCCTGGAGGAGCCGTCACGCCATCAATAGTCACGGGGTACCTGTGTCGATTCCCCAGCCGCGGAAAAGTCACACTCGCCGTCGCGGTCGAGCAATCGGGGGGTCGATTCTGGGGATTCTCCAATTGACACGTCGCAGAGCAGCCATCCCCGGAGACCGTGTTGCCATCGTCACACTGTTCGCCCGCTTCCACCACTCCGTTGCCGCAAAATGGAGGTGGGGTAGCACCAAACTCCACGGCTCCGATATCACAGTCTGCCACGCCATCGCTATTGCCATCCACGGGGCGGGGCGCGCCACGTTGGTCTGTCGTTAGATCACACGTTGCTCCGGCAGCATCAATGGCCGGACTGTTCGAGACTAAGTTATGCGTGAGGGTGGGTCCCCCGTTGTTTCGCAACGTGGAGTCCAGGATAGCCGCCAGCGCGGTCGGCTTATTAACATCACTCGTGGCGACAATATTATTACCCACGGCAGGAAACCCGGAGAGAGCTTGAGCCGTCGTGAGCCCCGTGTGGCCAAGGAGGTTGAGAGTAGCGCTGAAGGGACCGCTGGGCCTGAAACGAAGAAATTCAGCGGCGGTAGGAGCACTGTTACCCGAGATAAGATTGCGGCTGAGTGCTCCCTTACCTGGAGGAAAGAAAACGCTGCCCAAATAGACCCCGCTACGCACCCCTCCACCACTGTCGCCTGCTGTATTACCACTCACGGTACTGTTTGTGAGCGTCACCGTGCTTTGTGTGCTAGCGAAGAGTTCTACCCCACCGCCTCCGACGTCAGCTGTATTGCCACTGACCGTGCTATTCCCAAACACCACCGTGCCACCAAAGCTAGCGAAAAGGAATGCTCCCCCACCTACGTTGAATGCCGAATTACCGCTGATCATGTTGTTCATGAGCGTTGCTGTGCCGTCGCCTTCGTTGGAGACGATCACCCCCCCGCCGTTGCCACCTGCCATATTGCCACTGACTGTGCTGTTCACGAGCGCTACTGTGCCGTCACCTTGACTGTAGACAACCACGCCCCCGCTGTTGCCGCCTGCCGTATTGCCACTCACCGTACTGTTCATAAGCGTCACCGTGCCCCCGAAAAAAGTGTGGAGGACTGCTCCCCCGCCGCTGCCGGTTGCCGTATTGTCACTCACCGTGCTGTTTATAATCATCGCTGTGCTGGAATCGGTGGTGAAGGTGGTGGTGAAGAAGAATACCCCACCGCCGGAGCCTGCCGTATTGCCACTGATTGTGCTATTTAGGATCTGTCCCGAACCGCTATAGTGAGCAGTAAGGTATACTCCACCACCACGTTGGCCCGCGCTGTTGCCACTGATAAGGCTGCTCGTGAGCTGCATTGTCCCGATATTTAGGATGCCGTACCTTCCGCTGCGGCTGTACACTCCTCCCCCAGAGCCAACCGCACTATTGCCACTCACTATACATCCTTCCAGCGTCAACTGCCCGTTGAAATTGCATATCCCCCCTCCGCGGCTGGCGCACCAGGAGGTTCCTCCTCCCATGCTGCTGCCCCCACTCAACGTAGTATCCTGCAGCGTGAGGTTCCCTCTGCCGTTGATTGCGAGCAGCCGAAAGTGAGCCGGGTTACTCGGGTCTCGGCGTATTGTGTGATGATTGCCCGCAATCGTGATCGCACTGCTCACTACCGGTAATCCCGTGGGACCGTAGGTCGGGTTGTAGGCCGTGGGCAAGGTGATGTCAGCGGTGAGCGTAATCGTGTCTGCCTCGCCGTTGCTATTAGCGGTATTGATTGCGGTCACTAATTCCGCCGCTGTGCCGGCGGTGAAGTCGGCAGCGTGACTGCCACGAGGCTGTAGCGTTAGCAGCAACGCCACCCCGGCTAAGGAAACTCCCCACCGACGCTGAAGCATTTTCCGCAGCTGTCGTGGCAGAGCGCGTAACTGCCGATAGACAGCGGCAAAGCGTGGGAGCAATTCTTGATGATGCTGAAGTAAATGGGTGCGCAGCCCCAGTCGCTTCCCGGTAGCGGCCAGTTGGCCGCGCCAGGCGTTGAGGATGGCAGGAGTGACGGGTGAAGAAGAGTCAAGCATCGGGCCTCCTGGGACTCCCAACTCCAGCAATCGCAAAGCAGGACAGTCCCGGTCGTGTTGTGAGTGCGAGGCACTATAGGATGGAGACTATCCCCGGTCAAGGGAAAATCGAATGACGTTGAAGGGGAGCCTAGAGCCTTTCCTCCTAATACTCTGTCAATCTCTAAACTTTACGGCTTTCTCGGGCCCAGGCAGAGCCTGGGCCTGGCGGTTATGATGCTCCCGCAGCTGGGATGGCGTTCCCAGGCAGAGCCTGGGAACAAGATTGTCGACTTTGAAGCGTGACAGAGGACTAAAGCGCCCTCCAGCAGTTCAAGAACTACCCCGATGACGATGGCCGCGCTGAGGAAGAAGACGCGAAGAGGTCGCAGTCGACTGAGATCTCCAGCTCATTGCATCTCGCGCAAGTGAGAAAAGCATCGAGAGCGGCTAAGAAAATTGTCTCGAATGTAAAAGAGAAAAACGGTCATGGCTTCTGTCATTGTTTGGGTGCGACAAGCAAGAATAATGACAGCGAAGAAGAGAGAAGCGAGACGGAGGAGATGGGAAATTCTCTTGCTCGTTCGCTTCTCTTAGCACTACCTATCTCTTTAGTGATAGAGTTTACGGATAGATTTTGAGTCTACTACCCGGCAGTTTTTTTCCCCCATTCGTCCCAATGAATCACTTCATCGGCAGACTTCCGCGCGGTAGGTCCGAATTTGCCTTGCGGAAACCCTAACGGCAACATGGCGGCAACCTCAACGTCGTTTGGAATTCCCAACTTTTGCTTGAGCTCTTCCTCGAAGCAACAATGAATCGTCGTCAGCACCGTCCCAACTCCCAAGGCGCGGCAGGCCAGGATAATGTTCTGCACGGCTGGGTAAATCGATCCATGCACCGTCGCCACGCTAGCGCGCTCATATCCGAGACTCGCAAAGGGTGGATACGTTTTCTTGGCGCACGCCAGTAAAATCGCTGGCGCCTCGTTGAGGTGTTCGGCGAGATGCCCTGCAGATTCCATGAGGCGACGACGCGCCGGCGGCAGGTCGGCTGGCAATGGGCGGCTGCCCTGGAACTTCTGCCATAGGCCCCAGTAACGATCACGGATGAACGACTTGAGTTCTGGCTTACGTACGAGAAGAAACGCCCAGTCCTGGAGATTGCCTCCACTGGGCGCGTGAATACCAGCGTCAATAATTTTTTTCAGGGTCTCTTCGGGAATCGGATCTGGTTTGAGGCGACGGATTGCCCGAGTAGAGTAGATAATCTCGAAAATTCCTGGCTCAGCCATTGGCGTTCCCTCCTACGGTAATGCAACGCCTTATAGCTGACCGCGCACCTCTCTGCCAGCATCCTTTTGTCAGAAAATCTCACCGACTCGTTCGATGCAGACTGCGTAAGCCGACGGACAACCCAAGTTGCTCCAGGACGTCCATCCCTAAAAGCAGGCGTCCCGACATAGGCCCCACCATCACGTGGAGATCATTCACTTCTTCCTCACCGACTCGCAGCGTTGGAAGTCGTCCAATCCACCCGCGCGACGTTCCAGTGACGCCAGCGAGCAACGCATCTTGTACGTGCTCAATGTCTAATTCCCGCGCGGTTTCCTCATCAAGCACTGTGAGCTGGGCGCCAGTATCCACTAGCATGAGCTTCTCACTGGTGGTGTGCACGCCTTCTAACACGGCGTGCACAAACTTCTGAGAAGGATCATTGTGTAAAATCACCAAGGGGATATTGGCGGCGTCGTACGCGCTCCCGGCGCGGGTGGACACGCGAGAAGGCGCCACGGCGGACCCCGACTCTTGTTGATGCTGCGGCGGAGCCATCGAATTGGAATAGTGCGTCACGCCCTTTTCATCAATCCAACTGTAGATTGTGCTTTGCGCGGCCGCCTGCCGTGCACTCAGATAAAGCAAAAGAAAAAGTCCAATAGCGATTCTCCGCAACGCACCCGCGCCAGGAGAACCGGCAGAAGAGTGAGGAAATCTACGCATGAGCCGCTCTCATCCCATATTTTGTTAAGATTATGTATAGTAATCGGCCATGCGCGGCGTCTCTTAAATGGCGTTCAACGCACTTCGCGCGCCGTTTGTTGTCTTTTCCATGTCGGTTCGCGGGTTTCCAGCCCCAACACTTCAACTACTTCTACAGGCTGCTGCTTACCTTTCACAGGCAACACGGCAGAGCGCCCCAACCGAAACTCTGGCCCGAGGCGTTCCGCCGTTATTTTCGAGACGAGAATAGTCGCTTGCACTTCTTTCGTGAGTCCTTCGATCCGACTCGCGACATTGACTGGGTCGCCTACCACACCATACTCCACGCGGGTGTCAGGACCGATCCGACCGGCCACCACCTCGCCCGTGTGAATGCCCACGCCGACGCGAAGCGGCGGAACCTTATCGACAGCCAAGTGCGCATTCAACCCGTCCAATCGCCCTACTAAACCAAGCGCCGCCCGCACGGCTCGCGCCGGGGCGTCAGGATACATCACCGGCGCGCCAAAGAGCGCCATCACCCCATCTCCGGTAAACTGCTTTACAATACCTCCCTCTGCTTCGATGGCGGCAACCACCTCGGTAAAGAACAGATTGAGGACGCGCAGCAACTCGGCAGGGTCCATTTTTTCACTCATCGAGGTAAAACCCCGCAGATCTTGAAACAAGATCGTCACTTCACGTCGCTCACCAGCCAACGGCACCCGCCCCCCCAATACTGCTTCCGCCACTTCACGCGAGACAAAGCGTCCGAATGTTTCTTTTATCTGTTCTCGGTCGCGCAGCCCCACCAACATCTGATTAAACCCGTTGTCCAAATCAAGAAATTCATCGGTTGAATGGGGACTCCACTGACCAGATAAATCCCCAGCCTGCACCCGCGCCATTTCTTCCAGCAGCTCTTGCAGCGAACGGTGCATACGCATGGACATGAGCGCCACAATGGCCAGACTCACGAACGCATTGATGCCAATCAACAGGGCAATCCACACGCCGATGGTCGTCACACTGCCCACGCTGATTTTCAAATAGGTTGAGGCTCCCAGCACCAACATGGGCGTCAGACTGACGAAGACAAACAGCCAGGCCAATTGAGTCGCCATCGCCGTACGGATGATGCGCGGCTCCGGCAACTCTTGCCCCCCCAACATGCGCAGCACCTCGGGCAGGTGCGCCGCCAACTGAGGCTGGAGAACACGCAAGCGGATATAAGGATCAAGTCGTAAGAGAAGGGGACGCACGCTCCGATCAATAAAAAAATATTCGAGGATGGCGTGCGGCGCCGCCGTAATAGGCCAAAAGCACCACAACACTACGAACTGCCACCACGCCATGTTGAGCCCAGCGAGTCGATTCGCGACCCAGCATAGTAATGAGATCGGCAATAACACTGCCGGGGCGTGCACGATAAGTACTCGCAACAGCGTCAGCGTCGGTAAATTCAGCGTTTGCACCCAAGCACGATAGGCAAAGGCGGCGTCTAATGAGCGACCGGTCTCAAGGGCGTCAAGCTGATCGAGAGCAGGCGAAATCGGACGGACGTAGCAGCTGATCAGCCAGCGGTCGGCCCCATACATCACGAGTGTCGCCGGCAAGCCGAAGAACAGAAAGATCCAGCTTTGTTGCATCGTCAAGTCTAAGCCAAACACAAAGAGAAAGAACGCCTCAACGCTCGCCGCGATCGCGGCAAAGCGATAGATGAGGACCGCCTTTCGTTCAAGAGTGGCTTCCGCCATCAGTGTTTCTCCCTACTTTCCCCAGCACCGGCTGCACAGAATATAGACTCCCCGGCCTGTCACAATTCGTGAGAATCAGGAAAGGACAGTAATGGCGATCTCTCCTATGCCGGCAAGACTTCTCTCAAAAACGGTCGTACAACTTTGGCTAACCCATCAGGATTATCGAGCATGACATGATGATTGGTGTCGGGCACTTCGGTCCAGCGGCCATTGGGCAAGTTACTGACCAAGCGTTCTATTTTTTCAAGAGACAACACGGGGGTATTCTGCGCACGGACAATAAGCGTAGGACACGTAATCTGCGAGAGCAAAGGACGACCATCAACCGGATCGCGAAAGAGCGTGCGGCGATCGAACTTCGCTGTCCACTTCCCGTCGGGCAATTCACGAAAAGCAAACGAAGCAAGAGAACGGAGCTTTGCGGCTGAAATGAAGGTCTCACGCGGCAAGAGTTGAAATCGGCTAATCGCCTCTGCAAATGAGTCAAACACTTTGGCCGGTTTCTCTCCGAGCGTGCGCAGAAATTCGACCGCCCTTTCCGGATATGCAGCGTCAGTGTCTACCAGAATGAGCGCTCCCAGATCCTGCGCATGTTGAGTTGCATAAATAATCGAATTGTGGCCGCCCATCGAGTGGCCCATTAACACAGGCTTATGCAACCCCATAGTCTGAATAAAAGCATGAAGGTCTTCGAGATAGTGGCGCGTCCCGTAGGCAGGAGGTTCAGCGTGCTGGCTATCACCGTGGCCTCGTTGATCGAGCGCAAGGACGTGAAAATCCTCCGCAAAGGCTGGAGCAACCAAATCCCACCAGTGCGCATACGCAGAGCCGCCATGCAGCATAAGAAACGGCGGTTTCCCCTCGGCCCCCCAGTCGAGATAATGAAGCCGCAAGCTATTAACAGTGACAAACCGATCCTGATATTGCGTCACTTTGTACTCCTCCTCAATTATTCTCTACAATTACAAATACCGTTGCGTTCACCGCACGAAGATATCCCGATACCGCCAAAGCAACCAGGCGCTCAACAGTTCGAGCGGGAAGCTAACACCCAAGAATATCCATTCACCATACCGTACTGGATCAGGATACGGCTGGCCGGTTAAATATCCCAGGGGATACAAAAACATATAGATCCACTCGGATAACGGAATGTAGAGCAGATACGTGAATAAGACATACCATCCCCAGCGTTTCAGTCCGATCAAGCCATACGCGCCGACAGCATAGAGCAAGAGATGAGGAAACGTAGCGTACCAAGCGGCGTCCCCGACGAAGCGATACCCAAACCACACGCGCTGGAGGCT
>JACXTT010014711.1_pt1 | contig 10217 bp, 10 predicted proteins | sample 9270951 | NCBI WGS metagenome assembly JACXTT01 (sample SAMN15532306, study PRJNA645909) | rock metagenome | isolation source: weathered quartz diorite | place: Puerto Rico | collected 2017-06-21
CGGGCGGCGCGGGCGCGGGCAAGGTCTCGCCGGTGGCGGCGCGCCAGCGCTCGCGGCACAGCTCGCCGAGCACCGCGGCGACCGGCCCGGACGCGACGCAGTGCAGGTCGTGGAACGGGTGATAGCGCGTGCCGTCGGGCAGCACGCGCCGCGGATCGTCGGGGGCGTGCTCGCGCGTGTCCCAACGGTGGATGGTGAGATCGAGCCCGCCGGTGAACGCCACCGCGTCGTCGATGACGACGATCTTCTGGTGCAGCGAAGTGCCACGCGCGTGCGAGGCGTCGAGCTGGAAGGTGACGCGCGGGTGGGTCTTGAAACGCCAGCGCATGCTGGCGAGCCACTGGCGCTCGAGCGCGTACATCAGCGACGGATCCCAGCTCAACACGTGCACGCGCGGGCCGTCGGGGCGCCGCGCCACGTGATCGAACAGCTCGCCGAGCAGCGCCGGCGCGCCGTCGTCGCCCAGGCTGAGGCGCACGCGCGAGTCGATGTCCCAGGCGATGACGACGATCGATCGCTCGGCGGCGAGCACCGACTCGCGCAGCGCGCGGAAGTAGCTGTCGCCATCGACGAGGAAGGCGAAGCGCTCGGCGCGGGCGATGCGCCAGCAGGTGCGCCCCGGGACCAGCACGGAGTCGTTCGCGGCGCGCGCGATCGCGGTCACGGCCGTCCTCTCATGATCGCCCGCGTGCCAGGCTGCAACCGGCGTGCCCGCGGCGGCGCGGCGCATGGCTTGCAGCCGCCTCCAGCGATGACCCGGCCGCGCAACGTGACCGAGCAGCTGATCGACGCGCACCTCGCCGCGACGCGGCCCCCCGCCGGCAACGAGATGGCCCTGCGCATCGACCAGACGCTCACGCAGGACGCCACCGGCACGCTGGTGATGCTGGCGCTCGAGTCGCTCGGCCTGGAGCGGCCGCGCACCGAGGTCTCGGCGCAGTACGTCGACCACAACCTGCTGCAGACCGACTTCAAGAACCCCGACGATCACCTGTTCCTCGCCAGCGCCTGCCGCCGCTTCGGGCTGTTGTACTCGCCGCCCGGCGGCGGGGTGAGCCACCCGGTGCACATGGAGCGGCTCGGCGCGCCGGGAAAGACGCTGCTCGGCGCCGACAGCCATACCTGCGCCTCGGGCGCGCTCGGCATGCTGGCGATCGGCGCGGGCGGGCTCGACGTGGCGCTGGCGATCGCCGGCGAGCCGTTCGTGATGAAGATGCCGCTGGTGTGGGGCGTGCGGCTCGAGGGCCGGCTCGGCGCCTGGCTGAGCGCGAAGGACGTGATCCTCGAGCTGCTCCGGCGCCACGGCGTCCGCGGCGGGCGCGGGCGGATCATCGAGTACCACGGCCCCGGCGTGGCGACGCTCGACGCGATGGACCGCCACGTGATCGCCAACATGGGCGCGGAGCTCGGCGCGACCACCACGGTGTTCCCGAGCGACGCGCGCACGCGCGAGTTCTTGACCTGGCAGGGGCGCGAGCACCAATTCGTGGAGATCGCCGCCGAACCGGGCGCGGGCTACGACATCGCCGAGACGATCGATCTCGACGCGCTCGAGCCGCTCGTCGCCAAGCCGTCGAGCCCGGGCGCGGTGGTGCCGGTGCGCGAGGTCGCGGGCACGCCGATCTACCAGTCGTACGTCGGCTCGTCGGCGAACCCCGGCTACCGCGACTACGCCGTGTGCGCCGAGATCGTCCGCGGCAAGCTGGTGCACCCGAACGTCAGCTTCGACGTGAACCCGGCCTCGCGCCAGGTGCTGTTGCTGCTCTCGCGCGAAGGGCTGCTCGCCGAGCTCGTCGCCGCCGGCGCGCGCATCCACCAGGTCGGCTGCAACGGTTGCATCGGCATGGGCCAGGCGCCGGCGAGCGGGCGAAACAGCCTGCGCACGGTGCCGCGCAATTTCCCGGGCCGGAGCGGCACGCCGGAGGACTCGGTGTGGCTGTGCAGCCCCGAGACCGCGGCGGCGTCGGCGCTCGCCGGCTGCATCGTCGATCCGCGCGAGCTCGGCCGGCCGTGGTTCCACGTCGAGCCGCCGCGGGCGGTGCTGCCGCCGCGCGCGTACCTCGAGCCGCCGCGCGACGGCGCCGCGGTGGAGCTCGTCAAGGGCCCGAACATCGCGTCGCTGCCCGAGCTCGATCCGCTGCCCGAACGGCTCGAGCTCCAGGTGCTGCTCGCGCTCGGCGACGACGTCTCCACCGACGAGATCCTGCCCGCGGGCGCGCGCGTGCTCCCCTACCGCAGCAACATCCCGAAGATCGCCGAGTTCTGCTTCGAGCGGCAAGCCGCCGAGCCCGAGCGCAGCTATTACCGGCGCGCGCGACGGCTGCGCGCGCACGGCGGCTGGCACGCGATCGTGGCCGGCGCGAACTACGGCCAGGGCTCGAGCCGCGAGCACGCCGCGCTCGCGCCGCGCTACCTCGGCTTGCGGCTGGTGATCGCCAAGAGCTTCAGCCGCATCCACCGCGCGAACCTCATCAACTACGGCGTGCTGCCGCTGGTGCTGCCGAACGACGGCGTCGCCGAGGGCGACTCGCTCCTGTTCGACACCCGCGCGCTCCAGCCCGCCGCCACCGCCAGCTGCGCGGTCGCGGGCAAGGGCGAGGTCGAGCTCGTCTGCGATCTCACCGTCCGCGAGCTCGAGGTGGTGCGCGCGGGTGGACGCATCGCCTGGGCCAGAGAGCGCCTCGAAATACGCAAGATGGGCGGCTGACTTGGCACGCCTGATGCGTACCGATGAGTCGAATGGGCCACAGCCGAGGGGAAACCGAGGTGAATCGTGAGCGTCGCTGGAGCTGAGCGGCCCGAGGGCGGAAAGGCGCCGGCGCGGCCGTGGCATCGTTGGGCCATCGTCGCCGGTCTGTTCGCGCTGCTGCTGTACGCGTCGATGCGCGGCTCGGCGCCGAGCGACACCGGGATGATCCGCTACAGCGACTTCTACCGCCTGGTCGACGACGGCAAGGTCGACGCGGTGGCGATCCACGGCGACGAGGTGGTGGGCCGGTTACGGGCGCCGGAGACGCTCGACGGCCACAGCCTGCAGCGTTTTCGCACCCGCCTGCCGCCGCAGCGCGACGACCAGCTCCTGCCGCTGTTGCGTAACAAAGGCGTGCAGATCGACGTCGAAGAGGCGCAGGGCTCGACCTGGCTGCCGTTGGTGTTCGGCGTGCTCCCGTGGCTGCTCATCTTCGGCTTCTGGTACTGGATGTCGCGGCAGGCGCGCGGCGTGCTCTCCGACTCCGGGCCGATCGGCAAGCTGGTGCGCAACAAGGCGCATCGCTTCGACGCCGAGAAGGACGTGCCGGTGCGCATGAGCGACGTCGCCGGGCTCGAGGGCGCCAAGCGCGAGCTCGGCGAGGTGATCCAGTTCCTGCGCGATCCCAAGCCGTTCCAGCGCCTCGGCGTGCGCATCCCGCGCGGCGTGCTCTTGGTCGGACCGCCCGGCACGGGCAAGACGCTGCTCGCGCGCGCGGTCGCGGGCGAGGCGGGCGTGCCGTTCTTCTCCATCTCCGGCTCGGACTTCATCGAGATGTTCGTCGGCGTCGGCGCGGCGCGGGTGCGTGAGCTGTTCGCCGAGTGCAAGCGCTTCGCGCCGGCGATCCTGTTCATCGACGAGATCGACGCGGTCGGCCGCGCGCGCGGCACCGGCCTCGGCGGCGGCCACGACGAGCGCGAGCAGACGCTGAACCAGCTCTTGAACGAGATGGACGGCTTCGAGCGCAACGACCGCACCGTGGTGCTGGCGGCGACCAACCGCCCCGACGTGCTCGACGCGGCGCTGCTCCGCGCCGGCCGCTTCGACCGGCAGATCGTGCTCGACCGGCCGGCGTACGCCGCGCGCAAGGCGATCCTCGCGGTGCACGCCCGCGGCAAGCCGCTCGCCCACGACGTGAACCTCGACGACATCGCCCGCGCCACGCCCGGCTTCTCCGGCGCGGACCTGGCGAACCTGGTCAACGAGGCGGCGATCCGCGCGGCGCGGCGCTCGGCCGATCTCGTCACCGCCGCCGACTTCGACGCGGCGATGGAGCGCATCGTGCTCGGCGACGTGCGCGAGACGGTGCTGTCCGAGCACGAGCGACGGCGCGTGGCGGTGCACGAGGGCGGCCACGCCCTCGTCGCCTACCTCAACCCGTTCAGCGAGCCGCCGCGGCGCGTGAGCATCTTGCCGCGCGGGCAGACCCTCGGCGCGACCACGCAGAAGCTCGAGACCGACCGCTACATCGTGACGCGGCGCGAGCTCGAGGCGAAGCTCAACGTGCTGATGGCCGGCTACGCCGCCGAGCGGCTGGTGTTCGACGACGTGTCGACCGGCGCCGAGGACGACCTGCGCAAGGCGAGCCGCATCGCCCAGCAGATGGTCGCCAACTACGGCATGAGCACCGACCTCGGGCCGATCCACCTCGAGCTGCAGACCGAGCACCCGTTCCTCGGCCGGCGCGTGGCGGAGGAGCCGATGGTGAGCGACGCCACCGCCTACAGCGTGGAGCAGGAGTCGCGGCGGATCCTCCTCACCGCGCTGGAGATCGCCGAGCGTCAAGTCGAGAGCCACCGCGACGCGCTCGAGGAGTTGACCCGCGCCCTGCTCGAGCACGAGACGCTCGACGAGGACGCGCTGATGGCGATCCTCCGCCGCGCCGAGCCGCACGTCGATCGCGCGGCGCCGCGGGTGCAGACCGGGCACGCGGCGCTGCAGTTCGAGCGCGATCCGCGCGGCCCTTGACGCGCCGGCGGCGGAGGCGTCGCGCTTTCGCGTGGCATTGCGCCACGAGTGGACCTTCCTGCCCCTTTTCCACGCCCCTGTGGAGAAATATCCCCAGGAAATGACGGCGATCTTGCTTGGTCCAGACCTTGCTACGCAGGGTATGCTCGGCCGGAGGGCGGCCGTGCAGCGAGCAGGGGAAGGCTCGATATCCATGGATAAGCACGCATTTCGCAGCGCCGAGACGATCGAACCGATTCGCTACCGCGGAGCCTTGCCGCGCGACAGCGTCGCGATGTGGCGGCTCAAGCGGGCGCGCGGCTGCGACGCGGCGCTGTCACCCTTCTTCTACATGGCGGTCATCCAGCGCATGGCGGAGGGGTGCCTGGTGGCGGAGCGCGGCGGCGACGTGATCGGTTACGTGATCGCGCGCACCGCGGAGAGCCCGGCGCTGCGCGTCGTCGATCTCGCGGTGGACGTCGATCACGACACGCTCGGCGTCACCGCCGGCCTGCTCGGCAAGCTGCTGGAGCTGCCCGCCTATGCCGGCGCGCGCTTCGTCGAGGCCGACCCGAACGCGCACCTCACCGTGCGGCGCATGCTGCACATCATCCATTCGATGCCGCTGGCGAAGACGCGGCCCGACCCTTGCACTTCCAAGAGGGTGGTAGACGGCGCGACCGCGTAGCTTTTTCGCTCGCGGCACGCCGCCCGCCAACGTTCGAGCGGCATCGTCTCGGGCGCCGACGAGCGGCGACAAGACGAAGCTTCCCCGGTGGAAGCGAGCCGCTCGAAGACGTTCCACCGTTGGCGATCAACCGCGTTGGCCGCCAACTCACCGAGGAGGAAGTCATGGAAGTCCGAGTGAAGGGCGGAAATGGCGGCGAGCTGGCGCGGCGTCAGACGTCGCCGTTCGATCCGTTCCAGGCGATGCAGCAGATGGTTCAGAACGTGTTCGGCCTGGGGGCGCTGGCGCCCTGGTTCGAGCGCGGCTTCCGCTCGTACGAGCGCGGCGGCGAAGGGATGTACATCCCGGCGTTCGATGTGAAGGAGCGGGCGGACGCCTACGTGATCGAGGCCGACTTGCCGGGCGTGAAGGAGAGCGACCTCGACATCAAGCTCAGCGGCTACCGCTTGACCATCTCCGGCAAGCGCGAGGAGTCGCGGCGCGAGGAGGGCGAGTCGTTCTACTCGTACGAGCGGCAGAGCGGCAGCTTCGGCCGCACCTTCCTGCTGCCCGAGGACGTGGACGCCGAGCACGTGTCGGCGGACCTCGACAAGGGCGTGCTGAGCGTGGTGGTGCCGAAGCGCGAAGCGGCCAAGCCGCGCAAGATCTCGCTGAAGGAGCGGATCAAGCAGTTGAAGTCGTGAGGTGGCGATGATCGAGGAGCTGCAGCGGGGCGATGCCTTGATGGTGGTGGACGTGCAGCGCGACTTCTGTCCCGGCGGGGCGCTGCCGGTACCCGAGGGCGACGCCGTCGTCCCGCTGCTCAACCGCTGGATCGCGGCGGCGGAGGCGGCGAACGTGCCGATCTTCGTCAGCCGCGACTGGCACCCCGCCGGGCACCCGAGCTTCCGCGAGCGCGGCGGCGCGTGGCCCGCGCACTGCGTGCAGGACACCCCGGGGGCGCAGTTTCACCCGGGGCTCCACCTGCCCGCGCGCGCGCGCCTCGTCAGCAAGGGCGTGCGCTTCGATCGCGACCAGTACTCGGCGTTCGACGAGACGGGCGTGATCGCCGAGCTCCGCCGGCTGGAGGTGCAGCGGCTGTGGGTCGGCGGCCTGGCGCAGGAGGTGTGCGTCCGCGCCACCGTGCTCGACGCGCTGCGCGAAGGCATCGCGGTGAACGTGATCGCCGAGGCGACCCGGCCGATCTCGCCGCGGGGCTCGAACGGCGCGTTCGAGGAGATGCGCGCCGCCGGCGCGGCGATCCGCTGACGACACGGCGCTGGTACGCGGCTTGCGACGACGAGGCGAGAGCGCCCATGTCGTCGATCTTCCGCGTGACCGCGCTCGCCGCGAGCGGCATCTTCGCCACGGCGTGCGCGAAATCTGCCGCCCTGCCGTCGCGCCCGCCGGCCGCCCCCGCGCCGTCGTCCGACGCGGCGGTGAAGAAGGTGAGCGTGGAGCTCCAGGCCCAGCTCGGCGAGCTCGAGGCGCACTTCGACAAGCTGTGGCGCGCGCGCGAGGAGCTGCTCCGGGCGCTCGAGGGCCGCCCGGCGCCGGCGAAGCCTCCGCGCGAGCCCGAGAAGCAGGGCGACGCGCTCAGCCGCTGCCGCGACGAGGCGCGCGAGGCGATCAAGAGCGAGCTCGCGCAGATCGAGCGCGAGCTCACCGCGCGCGAGTGGGAGCTCTCGCCGCGGACGGTGCGCCTGCGCCGCAACCAGGAGCGGCTGCGGCAGCTCGAGGCGGAGCTCGCGCGATGAGCAGCGAGTTCCACGAGCCGCGCGAGGCGATCGGCGCCGAGCTCATCGACGTCAAGCGGGCGATCGACTCGATGAAGGAGGAGCTCGAGGCGATCGACTGGTACGGCCAACGCGCCGCGGCGGCGACCGATCCGGCGCTGCGCGACATCCTGCGCCACCACCGGCGCGAGGAGATCGAGCACTTCGTGATGCTGCTCGAGTGGCTGCGGCGGCACTCGTCGGAGGTGGAGGCGCTGCTCCGCAAGGTGCTGTTCGTCGATGGCGACATCGTCGCGACGGCCGACGAGGAGCCGGAGCGGCGCGCGAGCTCGAGCGTCGGCAGCGGCGACCACGCGACGCTCGGCTCGCTGGTCGAGGAGAAGGAATGACCATCCGGCCGACCCTGCCCGACGGCCTGCAGGACAGCACCCTCGAGCGGGTCGAGCGCGCGGTGCTCGACGCGGCCCGGCCGCTCCTCACCGCGCGCCGCTACCTGCCGTTCGAGGGGCCGCTCGGCGGCGGGATCGTCTCGCTCCAGGTGGGGGCGCGCCTCGAGCACCGCGATCGCGAGGTGCAGCTGAGCGGCCGGCGCGCGCTGGCGATCCCCACCATCGACTCCGAGTTCGTGCTGCCGATCGACGAGGTGGAGGCGGCGCAGCGCTTCGGCCAGCCGCTGCCCACGCTGCCGGCCGAGCTCGCCGGCGAACGGGTGGCGCTCGCCGAGGAGCGGGTGATCTACCGCGGCGTGGCGGAGCTGGCGGTGCACGGGCTGCTCGATCACCCGGGCGTCGCGCGCGTGCCGCTCGCCGCGTGGGACGAGCCCGGCGACGCGGTCGACAACGTCATCGCCGCCGCCGACTTGCTCGACGCGGCCGGAGCGAGCGGCCCGTTCGCGCTGGCCCTCGCGCCGTCGCTGTACAACGCGCTCTTCCGCAAATACGAGGACAGCGACGTGCTCGCGCTCGATCACCTCGCGCGGCTGGCGGCGCGCGGCATCTTCAAGGCGCACGTGCTCGACGAGCTGGCGGTGCTGGTGTCGCCGCAGGTCGGGCCGCTCGTGTGCGGCCGCGACCTCCACGTGCGCTACCTCGAGACCCGCGCGAACGGCATCCGCTTCGTGGCGACCTCGGCGATCGTGCTCAGGTTCGATCTACCCCACGCGGTGTGCGTCCTCGGGCCCAAGACTTAGCGAGCGGCTCTGGCGCAGGCTCAGCCACTTGAACACGTCGCGCTGGCGGAGGATGCCGCGGAGCTCGCCGTCCTCGACCACCGGCAGCTCGGCGACGCGGCCTTGTTCCAGCTTGGCGAGGGCGCCCTGCACGTCCTCGTCGACGCCGACGGTCGGAACGCGCGCGAGCGGCAGCATCACCGCGGCGACCGGCGTGGTCGCCCAGGCCGCGGCCGGCACGCCGATCGCCTCGCGCGAGCTCACCAGGCCGACGAGGCGACCGCCGTCGACCACGGGGAAGGCCTCTTGATCGCTCTGCAGCAGGTAGTCGGTCATCAGCTGATCGAGGGTGACCGACGGCGCGACCGCGTCGTAGCGGCGGCGCATGATCTGGCGCACGCGCAGATCCTGCAGCGCCTCGCGCAAGAGCAGCTGCCCGTAGCCCGCCTGCGCCGCCTTGTAGAGGAACCAGCCGATGAGCAGCAGCCAGATCCCCGAGCCCATGCCGCGGCCGAAGAACGGCAGGCGCATGCCGAGCGCCATCGACAGGCCCGCGGCCATCATCAGCGCCGCCACGCCGCGGCCGGCGCCGGCCGCCCAGCGCGTCGCCTTCTTCACGTCGCCGGTGGCCCACCAGGCGAGCGCGCGGAACACCCGGCCGCCGTCGAGCGGAAAGCCCGGCACGAGGTTGAAGATGCCGAGCGACAGGTTGATCGGCCCGAGCCACAAGAGGATGGTCGCGCCGGCGCCGAGCGCGCGCAGGGCGTCCTCGGGGCTCGACACCAGCTCCTGACTGCGGATGCGGCCCAGCGAGGCGAGCGCGATCGCCAGCGAAATCACGCCGATCGCCAGGCTGGTGAGCGGACCGACGGCGGCCATCAACAGCTCGGCCTTCGGCGAGGGCGAGTCCTCCTCCATGTGGGCGATGCCGCCGAAGAGGAACAACGTGATGCGCTCGATGCGGATGCCGAAGCGCCGGCCGACGACGGCGTGCGACAGCTCGTGGGCCAGCACCGAGGCGAAGAACGACAGCGCCGCCAGCACCGCGACGAGCCAGACCAGCGCGCCGCTCCAGTCGGGGTGCCACGACGGCAAGACCTGCAGGCCGAGGCTCGTCGTCACCATCGCGAAGATGATGAGCAGGCTCCAGTCGATCTCGATTTGGATGCCGGCGATGCGCCCGAGCCGGAAGCCGCCGAACATCGATTCGGCGCCCCTCCGGACCTGCCGCTCCTCGGCCGCGTTGCGCGCTGCCACGCTCGCCACGTAGCAAGCGACGGGCCGGCGTCACTCGCCGATGAGCTGCACCAGGAGCTTGCAGAGCTGGGTCACGTCGATCGGCTTGACCATGAAGTGGGCGGCGCCATGGCGGAGCGCGGCGCCCTTCGATCCATGATCGCCGCTGATGACCACCACCGGCAGGGCCGGCCGCTCGGCGGTGATGCGGCCGCACAGCTCGAGCCCGCTCTGGCGTGCGAGGTTGACGTCGGTGACGACCGCGTCGGCGTCGTCGAGGGCGGCCATGGCGTGGTCCGCGTCGGGGCAGCACACCACGTCGAGCCCCCGCTCGCCGAGAACCTCGGCCACGAGTTGAGTCATGTCCTCGTCGTCGTCGACGACGAGCACCCGTGCGCGCTTCCCTCCCATGACGAACGGCACTTTTTTCGCTCGTCCGAGGCCAAATTGCAAGCCGTGTTCCGCCGAATTTTCGCGGCGCCTTTGGCCGCCGAATTGCAGTCGAATTTCACGATGGCAGCCGCGGATGTCGCGCTGGTGGACTTTTTCCCGCGCGAGCGCGCGTGCGACGACAACACCTGGGACAACGCGGCGCTGCTCGACAAGTTCCTCCGCGGCGAGCTCGCGGCGGTGGCGAGCTACCGCCAGGCGCTAGGGCACGTCGACGGGCCGCTCCAGCGCGGCGTCTTGTGCGCCTGCCGCGACTCGCACGCC
>JACXTT010014712.1_pt1 | contig 10217 bp, 9 predicted proteins | sample 9270951 | NCBI WGS metagenome assembly JACXTT01 (sample SAMN15532306, study PRJNA645909) | rock metagenome | isolation source: weathered quartz diorite | place: Puerto Rico | collected 2017-06-21
TATTGGAACCAATAATATCGACACGAATTCACGTCTGTGTATGAGCAGCGCTGTGGCCGGTTATAAAATGAGCCTTGGCGAGGATTGCGTGCCTGTGTGCTATGATGATATTGAACTGGCTGACCTGATCTTTGTAGCAGGTGCCAATCCCGCCTGGTGTCATCCGATCTTATGGCAACGGGTAGAAAAAGCCAAAGAAAAAAATCCAGCCCTCAAGGTCATTGTAAGTGATCCACGTAAAACACAAACCTGCTCTGCGGCTGATCTTCATTTGCAGTTGAATCCCGGAACAGATATCACACTGCATCATGCCATCGGCAGAGCGCTCATAGAAAATGACGACATCGATCCGGTATTTATTGAGGGTCATACCGAAGGATTCGAAACATACCGTGCGGTCGTTTTTGAAAGAACAGTTGCAGAAGCAGCAATTATCTGTGGTATAGATGAAAGTGATATCAGGAAGGCTGCCGGGATGATCGCTGATGCGAATGGGTTTATCACCATGTGGACTATGGGCCTTAACCAGAGTGTGGTAGGCGTGAATAAAAACCTGTCACTCATCAACCTGAATCTTATCACCGGACATATTGGTAAACCCGGCGCTGGTCCGCTTTCACTGACCGGCCAACCCAATGCTATGGGAGGAAGGGAAGTAGGTGGATTGTCCAACCTCCTGCCTGCGCATCGTGATTTGCAAAACCCGCAACACCGTGCCGAAGTAGAACGTTTCTGGGATATCACGCCCGGAAAGATTGCTCCTCAGCCCGGTCTTACCGCTACTGAAATGTTTGATGCATTGCATGAAGGCAAACTCAAAGCGATATGGGTATTGTGCACCAATCCTTTGATCAGTCTGCCCGATGTACGCAAAGCGGAAACCGCTTTGCAAAAAGCAAAATTTGTGGTAGTACAGGAGATCAGCCATAAATCGGAGATGATCAAATATGCAGATGTGGTATTACCTGCTGCTGCATGGACCGAAAAAGAAGGCACCATGACCAATGCAGAAAGGCGCATCGGTTACCTGCATAAAATAAAAGAAGCTCCCGGCGAAGCATTGCCTGATGCCGAGATCATTTGCCGCTTTGCGCAAAAGATGGGTTATAAAGGATTTGATTACACGAATGCGGCCGCCATCTTTGCAGAACATGCCGCATTGACCAAAGGAACGCATGTTGATATCAGTGACCTTGATTATGTCATCCTGAAAGAAAAACGATCTGTGCAATGGCCTTATACAAAAGCCATCAACGGACACGGCACTCCCCGGCTTTTTACTGACAAGAAATTTTATACAGCTTCTCAGCACGCCATCATCCGCTCTTTCCCCGATGAAAACCTCTCGGAGAGGCCTGGTGCGGATTTTCCCCTCATACTCACTACCGGCCGTATCCGCGACCAGTGGCATACCATGAGTAAAACGGGCAAAGTGAACAAGCTGAAGCAACACATATCCGAAGCTTTTATTGAAATACATCCCGAAGATGCCGTGCAAAGAAAGATCAGGGAAAACGACCTGGTGGAGATATTTAATGAAAGGGGTAATGCGAGGGTGAAAGCCCGGTTGTCTGATAATATTAAACAGGGCGTTGTATTCATGCCCATGCACTGGGGCAAAGTATTGAACAGCGACCTCAATCGTGCAAACAACCTCACGAATAACCTGGTAGACCCGCAAAGCAAGGAACCCGATTTCAAATTCTCGGCTGTAGAGGTAAGACTATATGTTAAACCCAGACAAAAGATCCTTGTAATAGGAGCGGGGGCAGGTGCCTGTGGCTTTGTGAAAAGTTACCGGATGCTGAATACGGAAGACGAGATTGAAATATTCAGTAAAGAGAACTTCCCTTTTTACAACCGGGTATTGCTGCCCGATTATATTAATGGCACCCTTCCCTGGGGTAACCTGGTGAAAATGTCCGATGAAGAAGAGTATCACTACAATATCAAACTGCATCGTGGTGTGAGTATCACGCACATCGATAAGGAAAATAAAACGGTTACCGACGACAGGGGTATTGTGCATTCGTATGATGTGCTGCTCATGGCAACAGGGAGCAGGGCTGCACTGCTCCGGGATCTTCCTGCTATGCAAGGGATTTTTACCATGCGCAGCAGAACAGATGCCGATCATTTCAAAGGCCATATAGATGCCGCAAAAGGCCGGGTGGTTATTGTGGGCGGAGGATTACTGGGTATTGAGTTGGCCGCATCCTTGCGGGAAGTGAATGTGGAAGTGACTATCGTACAACGGATATCCCGATTGATGGACCGGCAGCTGGATCCGCTTGGCAGCCAGTTGCTGCATGAAGAACTGGTTGATAAAGGCGTGGAAATTTATTACAATGATGAGATAGAACGTTTCCTGGGCAATAATACGGTGTCTGGTATCCGGTTGAAGAGCGGGTTGATCGTGGACTGTCAGGCTATTGTGATAGCCATTGGAACGGTTCCCAATATAGAGATAGCCAAGGCCGGTGGTGTGGATTGTAAAAGAGGGGTATTGGTTAACGAATACCTGCAAACCAGCGACCCGAACATTTTTGCTATTGGTGAAATAGCCGAATTCAAAGGATTCCTGTATGGTATTACGGCTGCGGCAGAACAGCAGGCTGAAATTGTTGCCCGGTACCTGACCGGTGATATTTCAAAATACTATACAGGCTCTTTGTTGATGAATATTTTGAAGATGCATGGAACAGAGCTCTGTTCATTGGGTGAAGTGGAATGTCCCGATGATCCTGCTTATGAAGAAGTAGTCTTCATTGATAAAGCCAAACGGTATTATAAAAAATGTATCATTCATAATGATCGGCTCATTGGCGCCATCCTGATTGGAGACAAGTCGGAATTCCTGGAGTTCAGGGGGCTGATCGAACAGAAGATCGAACTGAGTGAAAAGCGTTTGCAATTGCTGCGTTCCGGAAAGGCTGCCGAACCTGTGATAGGCAAACTGGTATGCAGCTGCAACAATGTAGGTGAGGGTAATCTTCTCAATAAGATCAAAGAAGGCTGTAAAGACCATTTGCAATTATGCCAGCTTACCGGCGCCGGTATGGGCTGCGGCAGTTGCCGTCCCGAGGTGAAGGCCATCCTGGAAAACTGCCTGGGTATAACGGCGAAACAAAATATACTGGTTGAAAAATAAATACGCATGGGGATACGAAACAACCATACTATAAAGATCAATTTCAGAGGCGGGATCATCTCGCCGGGCGATCTCTACAATATACTGGTGGTGGCAAGGAGAGCCGGTGTGATGCACGTGAGTTTTGGATTGCGACAGCAATTATTGATGAATGTGGAAGCTGATTCGGTTCATATACTCCATGAGGGATTGCGTGAGTTGAGGATCAGTCATGATTCAGATAATGAACAGCATCCCAATATTGTGAGCTCTTACCCGGCGGAAGAAATATTCATCACCAATACCTGGCTGAGTGAAGGGGTATACAAAGATATTTTCGACGGTATCGATTATGAACCTCGGCTCAAGATTAATGTTTCAGATAGCCACCAGAGTTTTACACCCATGCTTACCGGTAATATCAACTGGGTGGCTTCGGCAACTTCTCTTCATTTCTGGCATTTATTCATCCGCTTTCCAAAGACCAACAGTATTTATGAATGGAATGAAATGGTGTATACCAATGATATTCCGGGCGTGTCAAAAGAAATTGAAGAATTGATCTTTCAGCACAGAGAAGCGTTTTACGATAACAGGCAGGCAAAAGGAGAAGCGTTGATGCAACTGCTTCAAAAACAGCGATATATTACCAAGCCTGCTGAAAAAGCGGCTGCATTACCTGCCTTCAACCTGCCTTATTATGAAGGAGTGAATAGGGTCAATGATAAATATTGGGTGGGTATTTACAGACGGGATGAATTGTTTGCCGTTGATTTTTTGAAAGCGCTGTGCAGGCTTTGTCTGGATACCAAGATTGGTCAGCTTTGCTCTACACCCTGGAAATCGATCATTATTAAAGGAGTAGAGGAAAAAGATCGATCCAAATGGAATCAACTCCTGAACAAGTACCAGGTGAACATGCGTCATGCTGCCAATGAATTGAATTTCCAGGTGGAAGATCATTGCAAAGAAGGGCTGCAATTGAAAAACTACCTGGTTAAAAAACTGAACGATGAAGACACCCGCACATTCGGTGTTTGCATTGGTATCAAAACCCGGAAAAAAAGCGAAGTGTTCTGCAGTATCCTGGTACGTCGCAGGCCTTTGATCAGCTTTCTGGGATTGGAATGCCTGTATGTATATGATATCCTTTGTGCGCACGATTTTAACCCCAATGAACGTACCGGTTTTGTGTTTAGCCGGGCGAATCCGAAGTTTTTGCTGGGTGAGCAGTTGCGACGCCTGGTGATTGCTTTTTATCACAATCGTGCAGATAAAAATGCGGTTACGGAAAAACAGGCGACAAATGAAAAAGCGCCGGAATCAAAAGTTCAGCCGTCCTATATATATCAATGCAAGCATTGCTTTACCATATACGACGAATCGTTCGGTGATCCGGAAAGCGGTGTCACTCCCGGTACTGCATTTGAATCTGTAGGAGAAGACTATTGTTGTCCATTGTGCGATGCTGACAAGTCGGACTATATACGTGTAGAAAAAAATAAGTTTGAATTACAAGCCATTTAATTCTGCGTGCGCATTGAAGTTTCGGAATGAAGTTTTTTGTTGTTGCGATATAGGGATGGTAATGGTGCTGAGATGATCGAGCATGTATTTCATGCTGTGTTTTACCAGGTGGCCCTCCTGCAGCAGGGTCAATATCCTGGCCAATCCCCGGGCGCTGTAAATGGCGCAAAGGGGTTCCGGCTCTCCATCATTCGTAAAAACATAAGCTTCTGCTTCAGCGGTCTGTTGGTATCGTTCATGAAGTTCTTTGAGTAAGCCCGATTCCATCAGGGGCATATCACAGGCAAGAACAAAAAGGTCTTCCTGCGGATATTGTAAATGACAACTGAGTACACCCAGTAAGGGGCCGCGGAGGTCCAGGGATGGGGCATCCACTATTAAATCAGCTGCATTGAAAACCAACGAATAATCTTTGTATTGCTGCTGGTTGACAGAAAGCCTGACCGGTATCTTCAGCGGCGCCATTTTATCAATAGCTGTTTGCGCCCAGGTTTTTGCTTCCAGTTTAAGAAGTCCCTTGTCGCTTCCCATCCTGGAACTGTTGCCGCCACATAGGATCATGCCCAACATATACTGAGTAGATTTGTTAAAGAGTGTGGTGAGGTTTGGTATCGGCATGTCCGAGACTTTTGCCCGGGCTTACCCTATCTCTTACGAGTTGCTTCAGTTCTTTTATTTCGGGGAAACCACCGTACACTTTCCGGTCGAAAATTCTTTCATCGTTGAGACTGATGTGAAAGTCGCCGCTGGTTTCACTGGGCTCCAGGGAAACGGCTTTGAGTTCGTCCTCAAAAGTGGTCAAAAGCTCCTGCGCAATATAAGCGGCACGCAGCAGCCAATGACATTTAGGGCAATAGGTGATGGTAATGGTGGGCTTCATATAAGTATATAACTTTAAGTTGGATTAGGGTCATTGGACTACCTAAATTTACTAATTATTCAAGCTGGCTGATGAAAAAAGAACATCTATGTTGGTAGACCGATATAACCGGGTTCATGATTATTTGCGCATCTCGCTGACCGACAATTGCAACCTGCGTTGTTTTTATTGCATGCCGGAAGAAGATTATGTGTTTACCCCGGCCGGCAAACTGATGCAGGCAGCTGAGATTGAGCAACTGGCAAAAGCTTTTGTAGACCTGGGCGTAAAGAAGATCAGGCTTACAGGTGGGGAGCCGCTGGTACGCAAAGATGCTGCAGATATTTTGCAGGCTTTGGCAAAATTGCCTGTAACACTTACACTGACTACCAATGGAACCAGGCTGCACAAATTTGTAGAGGTATTGGAGGATGCAGGCGTACGCTCCATCAACATTAGCCTGGATACGTTATCAGCCGATAAATTCCTTTTCATTACACGTCAAAACCATTTTAATACCGTCAAACAGAATATAGCTCTTTTGCTGGATAAGGGGTTCCATGTGAAGATCAATGCTGTAGTGATGAAAGGGTTGAATGAAGATGAACTGACTGATTTTGTTGCATGGACAAAATATGAGCCTGTTCATGTCCGGTTCATTGAATTCATGCCCTTTACCGGTAACAGGTGGACCAATAATAAAGTATTTACCTGGCAGGAAATGATGCGCACCATCGAAAAAGTATATACATTTTCTCCATTGCCCGGCAACCCGAATGATACGGCCAAAGCATACCAGGTTCCCGGGCATGCAGGTAGTTTTGCAGTGATCAGTACCATGAGCGCACCTTTCTGTGGAAGCTGCAATCGGATGCGGCTCACCGCCGATGGCAAAATGAAGAATTGTCTTTTTTCAAAAGAAGAGACCGATCTGCTTACTGCATTGAGGAGCGGTGTGCCTGTAATACCACTGATACAACAATCGGTTTTAGGGAAGGCGAAAGAATTAGGCGGACAATTCAATACAGATTTTGAACATCTTTATGCCAATACTATTCAGAATAGAAGTATGATCACCATTGGCGGCTGATAAAAAGTACATGATTTCAGTAACAGAAGCTAAACAAATAATAACCGGAGGCTTTCATGCATTAGCGCCGGTAACCATGCACCTGTCAGATGCTGCGGGTAAGGTATTGGCTGAAGACCTGCAGGCGCCATACGATATCCCTGCTTTTGCCCAATCGGCCATGGATGGATATGCTTTTGCATTTCGCGACTGGCAACCCGGAAAGGCACTGGAGATTGCAGGTGAAGTGCCGGCAGGCAGTAGCATCGTTAGAAATGAAATACCGGGTAAAGCTTTTCGCATTTTTACCGGAGCACCTGTTCCGGCAGGAACCGACACGGTTGTGATGCAGGAAAAGACAGATGTCAATAGTGATCTGCTGACACTGCAAGACGATAATATCCGCCCTGGCATCAATGTAAGGCCGAAAGGATCGGAAATAAAAGCAGGAGAGCTAGCGTTGAAAAAAGGGCACCTGCTTACGCCCGGCACCATAGGTTTTCTGGCGGGAATAGGAATCGAAAAGATAATGGTTTATCCCAACCCTGAAATCAGCCTCATTATAACAGGTAACGAATTGCAGGATCCGGGTAAACCCTTGCACGATGGGGAGGTATATGAATCCAATTCTCACGCCCTGGTAGCCGCACTACAGTCTTTCGGTATCGAAAGCATAAAAGTATACAGGGCAAAAGACGACCTGAAACTGCTGAAGAATATGTTGCAACAAGCATTGGACGAGAGCGACATGGTCTTGCTGACAGGCGGGGTAAGCGTAGGTAAATATGATTTTGTTACGAAGGCTGCGGAAGGGTGCAATGTAGAGTCTCTGTTCCATAAAGTGAAACAAAAACCCGGAAAGCCTTTGTACGTAGGGGCCAGCATGAATAAGCCGGTTTTCGGTTTGCCGGGAAACCTTTCTTCGGTGCTTACTTGTTTTTATGAGTATGTGCTTGGTGCTATTGGTATACTCAGCAAACGCAACCTGGTATTGCCCGTATCCTATGCACCGTTGGCAGGAGCGTATGCAAAAACCAATATGCTGACGCACTTTCTGAAAGGATATTATGATGGCAGTAAAGTGACATTGCTGGATGCCCAGGAATCATACCGGATGCGCTCCTTTGCAGCCGCTAACTGTTTGATTAAAATCGATGAAGAAATGGAACGCTGTGAAGATGGTTGTCTTGTTGAAATACATTTATTGAATAGTTGAACCCTGACCATGGAATCAATGATCTTTTTTTACGCACTGTTGTTTGCAATCGCCTTTTTGTATGCTTCGGTAGGACACGGAGGGGCGAGCGGCTACCTGGCATTGATGGCGCTTTACGGCATTGCGCCCGAAGTAATGAAGCCAACAGCTTTGATGCTGAATCTCTTTGTGTCACTCACTTCGTTTATCCAGTTTTACAGGGGGGGGCATTTTAAATGGAATATCTTTCTTCCTTTGGCGGTGGCGTCTATGCCGGCTGCCTTTATAGGCGGACTGATTACCATTAATGCGGTAACCTATAAAAAAATACTGTGGGTTTTATTGCTGATATCTGTTGCCCGGTTCCTGTTTTTTCAATATACGCAGCATACAGAATGTAAAAAATCAAGTATTCCATTGTCATTATTGATTGGCGCACTGCTTGGCTTTTTTTCTGGTTTGATAGGTATTGGCGGAGGGATCATTTTGTCTCCCGTTTTGTTGCTCCTGAAATGGACCGATATGAAGCAAACAGCTGCTATCAGTGCTTTGTTTATTTTTGTTAATTCAATAGCGGGGCTGGTGGGACAAATGACGAATGGGATACATTTCAACGGAGACATGTATTTGTATGTAATCATTGCATTTGCAGGCGGTTTGTGCGGTGCCTACATAGGAGCCATGCGTATGACACAAACGGTGTTGAAATACACGTTGGCATTGGTATTGTGTATTGCATCATATAAATTACTGGTAGAACATCATTAACGGTATGAAAATAAAAGTGCTTTTATTTGGTCAGTTGGCAGAAGCTGCCGCCGCTGAAATAGAACTTTCCGATGTGCGGGATACTGATCATCTTGTGCTGGAAGTTAACAAGCGGTTTCCGGTGTTGAGCAGTATGCATTACAGGATAGCTGTAAACAAAAACCTGGTTAAAGAAAATACTATTCTGGCAAATGAAGTTACCATAGCATTGCTTCCTGCTTTTTCAGGAGGATGAGCAATCTTTCAATATGAAAATATGAATGAGGGTAAAAAATATAAGAATCCATTTGTGCACGGCGCTATCGCCGCTTCATTCATAGCGGAGAAAGTACAAGGTCATCAAACCAAAACCGGTATTGGCGCGCATAGCATTTTCCTGGGGCAGGTGAGGGCAGATGTGATCAATGAGAAAAAAGTTGCTGCCATTGAATACAGCACTTATGAGGAAATGGCGCTGGAGAAAATGCATGAGATCCGGGAAGAAGTTTTTGCTAAATATGAATTGACCTGCATGCATGTATGGCACAGCCTCGGCAAAGTAGCAACGGGTGAAATTTGTTTGTTTGTGTTCACTTCTGCACCGCATAGGAAAGCGGCAATGGATGCTTGTGATGAATTGGTAGAGCGGATCAAAGCAGAATTACCTGTTTGGGGGAGAGAGTTGTTTGAAGACGAAACCCATCAATGGAAAAAGAATCAATGACATGGTAGATATTACTTCCAAATCGAACAGCCTGAGAGAAGCGGTAGCAGTAGCGGTACTGAAAGTGTCTGATGCATCAACGATCCGGGCGGTGCTGGATAAGACAGTGCCCAAGGGTGATGTATTCGAATTTTCGAGAGCGGCGGGATTACTGGCCATCAAGCGAACCAGTGATGCGATACCCGACTGTCACCCGCTACCGGTGGAATATGCGTCGATACAATATCAGATAGAAGGATTGACCATTGTGATTACCGTTGAAGTACACACTATTTATAAAACAGGTGTTGAAGTAGAAGCCATGCATGGTGCTGCCATCACAGCCCTGACCATCTATGATATGCTTAAGCCCATCGATAAGGGCGTTGAAATTGCAAACATCCGTCTGCAGTCGAAGAAGGGAGGTAAAACCACATTCAAAGAAACACTGACCGATAGCCTGCGTTGTGCAGTGATCGTTTGCTCTGATGCCGTATCTGCCGGCTCAAAAGAAGACAGCAGCGGAAGAGCCGTGGTGGAAAAGCTGCAACAGCATCACTTACAGGCGTCAATATATGAAGTGATTCCCGATGAATTCACACTCATCCAGGAAAAAGCGCAGCAATTGGCCTCACAGGAGTATCATCTGATACTTTTTACCGGCGGCACGGGCTTGTCTCCCCGCGATGTAACGCCCGATGCTATTCGCCCTCTCCTCAGCAGGGAAATTCCCGGTATCATGGAAGCGGCCCGTCAGTATGGCCAGCAAAGAACGCCTTATGCCATGCTCTCAAGGGGAGTGGCCGGCTTTATTCACAATAGTCTTTTAATTACATTACCCGGCTCCAACAAAGGTGCATCAGAAACCATGGGTGCAGTTTTTCACTATAAATTAGACCTATTCAAGGTGGTACAGAGACATGGGACTTATTACCCGTTAATCGGTCCTTTCGTTTAAAACTAATGTTGCTAAGACACACGAAATGA
>JACXTT010014713.1_pt1 | contig 10216 bp, 7 predicted proteins | sample 9270951 | NCBI WGS metagenome assembly JACXTT01 (sample SAMN15532306, study PRJNA645909) | rock metagenome | isolation source: weathered quartz diorite | place: Puerto Rico | collected 2017-06-21
CTTCTGCCGACTCCCACGCCCCCCCGATCAATGCTGGCTCGTGCCCACGCGCCCCGCCTCGAGGTCACGCACAAACCGGGCCGATTCCACCTTTGCCTCGTCGACCATCCCCTTGAGCTCGTCACCGAGCTGCAGGGCCTTCTGGAGGCCCCGCACGAGGTACGGCCGCGCGAGATCTCGCGCCTTCGGGGAAAAGACCAGCACCGCGGCGATCGCCAGCACCTCGCCGAAGAGCACCGTCGACATTCCCTTTCGAAACTCGCCCGCCATGCTTCTCCCTCCCTCAGGAAGTCGGCTTTTGCCTCTGCCTCGTCCCGGCCGGCATCGCCGGGTTCAGCAGCAATCGATCGGCGGCGATGGAGATGGCCAAGATTTGGGCCCACGACACCGGACTCAGAGCGGTCGTCCCAAACAGCCGCTGGAGCGGTGGGAGCGTCATCACGCCGGCGAGCGCGGCCCACGACGCCCATAGCGATCCCTGAAAGAAATGATCGCCACGCCCGCCGCGGCTCCACCCGTGCGCCTGGACAAGCTGGCTTGCCACCAGGCCGGCGAGATTAATGGAACGCCGTGCCGCCGGTGCCGCCGGCCAGCCCAGCACGCTGATCGCGGTGGCCGCGCTTCCGGTGATGAGACCACGGCGGAGCACCATGCGGTAGAAGGGCCGATCGAAGAGATCGCCCGTGCGCCCGCCCGGTTCCTGGGATGATGACGTTGCGGCGGCCAGCGCCATCACCGGGAGCGCATCGGTGAATAGGTTCACGAGCAGCAGGTGGAGAGGCTGGAGCGGCACTTCGCCGGCCAGCAGCGTCGCACCAAGCATGAACAACGTCTCGCCTAGATTTCCGCCGAGGAGGAACCCGATCGATTGACGCACGTTGCGTTGCACCCGCCGGCCCTCCTCGATCGCGCGCACGATGGCCTCAAACGAGTCATCTCCCAGCACGATCGAGGAAGCCTGCCGGGTCACCTCGCTGCCGGTGTGCCCCATGGCAATGCCGACGTCCGCCCGTTTGACGGCCGGTGCGTCGTTGACGCCGTCGCCCGTCATCGCCACGACCTGGCCCGCAGCCCGCATCGCGTCGACGATGCGCACCTTCTGCTCTGGCGTGACCCGCGCGAACACCTGAGTCCGCGGGATCGCCGCCGCCAGTTCCTGCTCGGTGATCGCCTCTAGTTGGGCGCCGTCCAGCACGCCCTCGCGCGCGAAGACGAGACCGAGCTGGCGGGCGATCGCAATCGCCGTCGAGCGATGGTCGCCCGTCGCCATCACCACGCGCACACCGTAGCTCCGGCAGCGTTCCACGGCGTCCCGCACCTCGGGCCGAAGGGGGTCTCCCATTCCGACGAGACCGGCGAAGATGCACTCGCGGGGGTGCTCCAGGGATTCCGGTGCGGGCACACCGTCCAGCGGGCGATAGGCCATCGCCAGCACCCGCAACGCCTCGTAGGCCATGCGGTCGGAGACGCCCAGCGCCTGCTCCTTTGCCGCCGCGTCGAACGGCGCCAGGGTTCCGTCGACCAGCCGGCGGTCGCAAAACTCGACCACGATCTCGGGCGCGCCCTTGAGCATGAGGACGGGGCGTGATGCGGGATCGCGGATCACCACCGCCATGAACCCGCGCTCCGTCGAAAACGGCAACTCGGTCTGGCGGGCGTGCGCGTACCACAGTCCGGCTGGATCGAGCCGTGCGTCCGCGGCCGCCAGCAGCAGGGCGCCTTCGGTCGAGCTGCCCATCGTCACGCGCCCCGCCGCATCGACGAGCACGGCGTCGTTGCACAGCGCGCCGATCTTCAACAGCAGCCGCGCGTCGTGGTCGAGCGCCTTCCATCGTGGCTCCTCGCCGGCCCAATCGCGCCCGCCGGCGGCCAGCGCGCGCACGGCCATCTTGTTTTGCGTGAGCGTTCCGGTCTTGTCGCAACAGACTACCGTGACCCGGCCCAGCGTTTCAACGGCGCTAAGCCGGCGCACGATCAAGGACCGGCGACTCATGCGCTGCACCGCCGCGCTGAGGGCGATCGTGACGGTGGCGGGCAGCCCTTCGGGGACGGCGGCGGTGGTGAGGGTGATGCCGCCGAGCGCAAGCGCCCCCAAGGGCAGCCGCCGCAGCAGCCCTGCGCCGAAGAACGCGACCCCTGCCAGGATCGAACCGCCGGCCAGCGTCTGGCTGACCGTACTCAATCGCGCCTGCAGCGGCGTCGCCGCCTCTTCGTGCGTCAGGAGTCCAGCGACCCGGCCGATCTCCGTGTCCATGCCGGTGGCCACGACGATCGCCCTCGCCCGGCCATCGGCGACCGCACTGCCCATGTAGACCATCGAGACGCGGTCGCCGAGGTCGGCGTTCACCGAGACCGCAGAAACGGTTTTCTGAACGGGGTGTGACTCCCCGGTGAGCACCGCCTCCTCGACCTCGAGCTCGTAGCTCTCGATGAGCCGCGCGTCCGCCGGGACCGTGTCACCGGCACGCAGCAAGATCACATCACCCGGGACCAGCTGCGTCGCGGGAACTTCCAGGAGATCCCCGTCGCGGCGGCAGTGTGCGGTGGGCGCGGCGTAGCTTCGCAGCGCCGCCACCGCCCGCTCCGCCCGCATCTCTTGGAAGGCACCGAGGCCGGCGTTCATCAGCACGACGCCGCCGATCAAGACGGCGCTCAGCGGCTCGGAGATCGCGACCGAGACGACCGCCGCCGCACCAAGGAACAACGTCATGCCCGTGGCGAGTTGTCTGATGTAGAGGGCGCCGAACGTGGGCGGGGCGGCCTCCGCCAGCGCGTTTGCCCCGAAGCGCCGCAGCCGGCGGCCCGCCTCGGCGGTACCGAGGCCGCTGTCACCGTCCGCTGCCAGAAATCGCGCGACCTCTAGCGGCGGAAGCGCATGCCACGGCGGCAACTGGGCCCGTTCGACATCATCCGTCCGCGAGCCGCCGATCGGAAACACGCTGAGACGCCTGGAATTGAACAGCAGGGCAAGGGTGAGTAACTGGTTGACCTCGTCGGCCACGCCGAACGGCAGCAACCCGACGACCGCGCCCGCGGCGCCGACCGTCGAAACCACGGTGGCGATCGCGAAATTTTCTCGATAGACGGCCTGCAATCGCCTGCTCAAACGCACGAGTCCTGGGAGCAGGTCCAGGCGACCGTGCAGCAGCATGATGTGCGCCGCACGCGGCGTCGGCGTCCACCCAACGCCCGCGATCCCGATCGCCACGTTCGCCTGCGCCATGGCCGGGAGGTCGCCGGCGCTGGCTCCGACGACGGCGACGACGTGTCCCTCACGCTGCAACTGTTGCACGATGGCCACTTTCTGGTCGTCGGCCACCCCGAGCCACGTGCGGTGAATGCCGAGTTCCGCGGCAAGCCGCGCGGCCGATTGGGTGGCATCGCCGCTGAGGACGCCCAATTGCTTGACCCCCGCCCCCCTCAATCCGATCACGGCCTCCCGCGCCCCGGGCAGCAGGCGCTCCCGCAGCCCGATCATGCCGATCAGGTGCTCGTCCTGGACGACGGCCAGCATCTCGCTGCCCTCCGCCTCGAGGCGGGCCAGGTCATCGTCCGCCACCTCGGGGGCGATTCCCAGATCGCGCAGGTGCCGGGCACTCCCGATCACCACGGCGGCGTCGCCCACGCGCGCTTCCAGGCCGCGGGCGGAGACCTGAACATCGGTCGCCGGCAGCAACGCGACGCCGAACTCCAGCGCTTTCTCCAGCAGTGGGACGGCGACAGGGTGGCCGGAAAAGCGCGCCGCCGAGGCGGCGACGGCGAGTACCCGTTCACCGCGCGCACCGGGAAGCGGCACGATCGCATCGACGGTCGGGGACTCTGCCGTCAGCGTGCCGGTCTTGCCGAAGAGGACGACATCGACGCGGGCGAGGATGTCGAGCGCGTCTCGCCGCTGCACACGCACACGCTCGCGCGCCACCGCCTCTACCGCTGCGCCAGACGCCGCGACCGCGGAGGCGATAAACGAGTTCGGGTTCACCACGGCGAGGACGGCAAGCGCCCGCCGCCAGCTGCGCCCCAGGAACCACATGGCCGCGGCGATCGCGAGCCCACCGGCGCCGGCGCGCCGCGCCCCCCGCGTCGGTCCCAACGGGAGCCTGCCTTCGCGCTGCGCCGGCACTCGTTGAAGCAGCTCTCCGACATACGTGTCGACGCCGACGGCGGTCAGCCGCAGGTACAGCGTGCCCTGACGCAGCAGCGTTCCGAGATACACGGGGCTTCCCTCGCCCTTGCGCGAGAGAAACGAACGGTGTGTGAGCACACTCTCATCCACCAGGCCGCTGCCTTCCTCGACGACCCCGTCGGCTGGTATCCGCTCGCCAGCGTCGACTCGGATCAACTCGCCGGGTTGCAACTCCGTGACGAGGATATCGATCTCACGCCCCGGACCAAGGATCAGATGCGCCCGCCCCTGCGGATGCAGCAACCGGCGCAGCTGCCGCCGGGTGCGGCGCAGGGCCGACATCTCGAGATACTCGAAGAGGTGCGAGCCGGTGTCGGCAGCCAGGCCAAGGAGGGATTCCCGCAGTCCCTTGATCGCGATGCTGAGATAGCCGGCGACCAGGCCGATCGGCGCGCCGCGGCCCACCACCCGTCGAGTGGCTCGCCGCATCTGCGGATAGCCGCTTAGCGTGCCCACGAGCACGGAGAGGGCGTTCAGCCGTTCTGAACGGGCGCGCTCGTGATAGCCGACTAGGAGCACCTTGAACGCGATCCCGACGAAGAGCGCACCAGCGACGATGGGCTGGAGCGCCTCGGCCAGCAGGAACGCCGATCCGCGGGCGGGCCGGCGCGGAACCGCGGCCGAGGGGACGCGCCCGCGCGCGGACGCCCGCCCCCGCGCCAGCGATGACTCCACCTTGGCCACGCCGGACAGGAGCGCGTGCACGTCCGTCTGAGCAGGGTCATAGAGGATCAACACCCGCCCGGTTAGCGGGTTGGCGTCGACGCGGCGAACACCCGCCAGGGCTCCCAGGTCCCGGGCGACACGTTGGGCCAGTCGGGCGTTGCCGCGTAACCCCTTGACCTCGGCCCGAAGCCGGCCGGGAAGGTCCCGGATCCGGCGCGGACGCTCGGGTTGCGTTGTCGGCGGGCTGCGCATGAACACAACTCCTGGCGCCCAGGCTAGCACATAGCGTCTTTCCAGTCGACGGCGCCATCCGCGGCGGCGCGGCCCGAATGCGCGTTCGTGTTTGCCATCACCCCAACCTCCGAGTAGAATTGAACAATCTCGGGTCACACTGGCACGGCGCTCTACACTGATAAAGGGGAAGAGAACATGGCCAAGTTACTGGGGGCAGTTGGCGAAGCGTTCGGGGAAACGCTCGGTGCGTCGTGGTTGGGCCCCATCGTCCTTGGCGGTGTGGTCATCGCGACCGTCTCGCCTGAAGTCCGCAACCGCCTGCGAAAGTGGAGCGTGCAGGGGATCGCGGCCGCGATGGCCGCCGGCGACACGGTGGCGAAGCGGATGAGGACCGCCGGCGACGGGACCAGCGGCATGGCCAGCCAACTCGGCCAGCGCATCGTCCAAGCGGCCTCGGAACTGCGTGAAGAATGGGAGGATTTTCTCGCCGAAGCCCACACCGTCAAGAACCGCATCGTTCGTGTGTCGAACAATGGCGGCGAGCGGGAACGGGAGAATCCGAACGGGGGCCCGGCTCCGCGGCGCCGCGCGTCGAAGCCTCGGACCCGACGTACCGCACGCTAGACGTTCCCTCGATCTGAAGATCCCGCCGGGCGAGCGTTCCACCCTTGATGCCCTAGGGGCTCGCCCGGCGCGACATCTCTCGCCGCCCGCCGAGCGCTACGACGTCATCGTCGTCGGGGGCGGCAACGCCGGGCTGTGCGCCGCGCTGTCTGCGCGCCACCGCGCGGAACGCGTGCTTCTCTTGGAGCGAGCGCCCCAGCACATGCGCGGCGGCAATACCAGGCACACTCGGAACGTCCGCTGCGCGCACGCGCCGGGTGACCCGTACCTGACCGGCGAGTATGCCGAGCAGGAATTCCTGGAGGATCTCGAGCGGGTCGGCGACGGTCGCGTGAACCATGAGCTGGCCCGGCGCGTCATCCGCGAATCCATCACGCTGCCGGCCTGGATGACGGAGCACGGTGTACGCTGGCAGCCGGCCCTCGCCGGCACGCTGCAACTGGGGCGGACCAACCGGTTTTTCCTCGGAGGGGGCAAAGCCCTCGTGAACGCCTATCATGAGACGGCCTCGCGCATGGGGATCAGCGTGCACTACGAGGCGTGCGTGGAGGATCTCGTGATCCAGAACGGCACCTTCGAGGGCGCCGTTGTGCGGCGTGACGGAGTGGATGACGTCATCCGCGGCCGCGCAGTGGTGGTCGCCTCCGGCGGGTTCGAGGCGAACCTGACCTGGCTCAAGCGGTACTGGGGAGATGCGGCCGAGAACTTCATCGTGCGCGGCACCCCCTTCAACGACGGCAAGATGCTGGCGGCCCTCCTAGAGAAGGGCGCGATGCAGGTGGGCGATCCCAAAGGCTTCCATGCGATCGCGGTCGACGCCCGCGCCCCCAAGTACGATGGCGGCATCGCCACGCGCCTGGACGCGGTTCCGTTCGGGATCGTCGTCAACCGCTTGGGGCGAAGATTCTACGACGAGGGTGAGGACCTGTGGCCCAAGCGCTACGCGATCTGGGGGCGATTGATCGCGGAACAACCCGCCCAGATCGCGTATGCCATCGTCGACTCCGGCGCGATCGACCGCTTCCTCCCGCCCCTGTACCGGCCGTTCCAGTGCCCCACTGTCGACGGCCTCGCCCGGTCGCTCGACCTCGATCCGGGCAGTCTGGTCCGCACGGTTCGGGAGTTCAACCAGGCGGCCGCCGGCAACGTCGCGATTCGATTCGACGCGCTGGACGGTGCCGCGACGCGGGACCTCAGGCCCCCCAAGAGCAACTGGGCGCGGCCCCTTGACCGCCCCCCGTTCTACGGCCTCCCGCTCCGGCCCGGCATCACGTTCACGTACCTCAGCGTCGCGGTGGACGACTCGGCGCGTGTGCTGAACCGGGACGGCCGGCCGTTTCAGAACGTCTACGCGGCGGGGGAGATCATGTCCGGCAACATCCTCACGAGCGGTTATCTCGGCGGGTTCGGCCTCACGCTGGGCAGCGTGTTCGGACGGCTGGCTGGGCGGGAGGCGGCCGCACATGCCCGAGCCTGACCTGTTTGCGGAAGCACAGCGCCAGCTGACGATCTGCAACGCGTGCCGGTACTGCGAGGGATACTGCGCGGTCTTTCCAGCGATGGAACTGCGCCGCGAGTTGACGGGCGGCGACGTCGTATTTCTCGCCCATCTCTGCCACGACTGCCGCGCCTGCTACTATGCGTGCATGTACACTCCGCCCCACGAGTTCGCGGTCAACGTGCCGCGGGCTCTCGCCCAGGTGCGGCAAGCGACCTACGAGCGCTATGCCTGGCCGGGCATGCTTGGACGCCTCGTGCGCGAGGTCCGGCTCAGCGCCGGCGTGGCCGTGGGCGCGGTCCTCTTGGTCGCGGTTCTCGTCTTTCTGCTGACCGGTCCTGACCGCCTGTTCAGGCCGCACCGCGGGCCCGGTGCCTTCTACGACGTGATCTCGTACGAGGTGACGGTCATCTCGGGCTTGGTCTTGGCGGCGTACGTGGCCGCCGTGTGGGCCTCGGGCGGGGCGAGGTTCTGGCGAGACGCGGGCGGCCTGCCGCGGGGAGCCATATCGCTCCGGTCGGTCGCCGTGGCGACCTGGGAGGCCGCGACGTTGCGCTGGTTACGTGGCGGAGGGCCGGGCTGTCCGTATCCGAAGGAGCGTGCCTCCTCGAAGCGACGGCTCCTCCACGCGCTCGTGTTCTACGGGTTCCTCGCCGCCATCGCCTCCACCACGCTCGCCGCGATCTACCAAGACCTCCTTCATCGGCTGCCGCCGTACCCCGTGACGAGCGCGCCGGTGATTCTGGGCACGCTCGGCGGCGCCGCCATGATCGTGGGCAGCGCCGGGCTCCTGCTGTTGAAGGCGGGCAGCGATCCGTCGCCCGCGGAGGCGGGCGTCGTGTCGCTCGACTACTCATTCTTGATCATCCTCGGCCTCGCCGCGGTCACCGGAATGCTCACCCTGGTGTTGCGCGGCACCGCGGCGATGGGGACCGCCTTAACCATTCATCTGGGACTGGTGGCGGCGTTGTACATTACGGCGCCCTATGGGAAGTTCGTGCACGCGGTGTACCGCGTCGTCGCACTTGTCAGAAACCAGATCGAGCAACGCGACGCGCGGCACTCCGGCCACCCTTCATGACCGTGCGACGCGTGACGGTCTTCGGCTCGTCCCGGGCGACTCCCAGCGACCTCGCCTACGTGGACGCGATGCGCCTGGGTGCGCTTCTCGCAAAGGCAGGCTATGCCGTGTGCACCGGCGGCTACTCGGGACTCATGGAGGCGGTGAGCCGTGGCGCCGCGGAGGCGGGCGGCCGTGTGGTGGGGGTGACCGTGAAATCGTGGGCGGCAAGGATCCACGCGAACGCGTGGCTCGGTGAGGAAATTGCCGCAGAGCATCTCTTCGAACGTCTGCTGCGGCTGACCGAAAGCGACGCGTACGTGGCGCTCTCAGGCGGCCTCGGCACGCTCGGCGAAGTCGCCCTCGCCTGGAACCTGTTTCAGACCGAGTCGATCCCCGTTCGGCCGCTCATCCTGGTTGGCGACCTGTGGCCCCGCCTCGTTGCCTCGATGAAAGCCGAGCTTCGCGTGGAGCCTCGCGACCTCGAACTGATCCAGTTCGCGGGGAGTGTGGACGAGGTGGTCCCCCTCCTTCTAGCACACGTTTGACCGCGGCCTGCCTCGTACACGAGCATTCAGAGAAAGGAGCTATCCGTGCTTCGGGTCGTCTTCACCGGGAGTTTCGCCGCCCGCTTCGAGGAACCCGTGCGGGCCCACCTGAAGATTCCGTGTGAGCTCATCGTCGACGACCACGGAGAGACCGCCGCGCCGTTGGCTGAAGCCGAAGTCGTCGTCACCCTCGTGTTCACTCGGGAGATGGGCGCGGCCGCCCGCAGACTCAAGCTTGTGCAGGTGCCGGGGATCGGCCTTGATCGGATCGATCGGGACGCCGTTCCGCGTGGGGCCTGGCTCGCCAATATCGCCGGTCATGAGGTGGGCATCGCGGAGTACGTGATAGGGACCGTGATCGCATTGACCCGTGATTTCTACCGGCTCGATAGTGCCCTTCGGCGCGGAGAGTGGCGGAGCCCATGGGCGGGGGCGCCGCCGCCGGCTCCCTGGCCGGAACTCGCCGGGAAGACGATCGGGATTCTTGGCTATGGCCGGATCGGACAGGCTGTCGCGCACCGGGCACGAGCCTTCGACATGACGGTGTGGGCGATGCGGCGCGACACCGCACAGCCGGCGCCCGAGGCGCCCGCGTTTCTCGGGGGACCGGGCGACCTGGACAAGATTCTGGGACAGTCCGACTACCTGGTGATCACGCTGTCCCTCACGGCGGCCACACGAGGCCTGCTGGGAGACCGTGAGCTCCGTTTGATGAAACCGAGCGCCTTCCTCGTCAATGTCGCTCGTGCAGAAATCATCGACGAAGAAGCGCTGTACCGAGCGCTGGCTGAGAAGACGATCGCCGGCGCGGCGCTCGACGTCTGGTATCGATATCCAGGTGGCGCCGGTCCTGCCCTTCCCGCTCACCACCCGTTCCATGAACTGCGCAACGTGCTCATGACGCCCCATGTCTCTGGTTGGACCCAAGGGATGCTCGAGGCGCGCGCGAAGCTGATCGCGGAGAACATCGACCGGATCTCACAGAATATGCCGCCGCTGAATCTCGTTCGCTGATATCAGCGGTACCCCCATGACCCCGGCGCCCAGACGCTGGTCGACGACTCCTTGGGAAACACCGTGATCGTGTCCACGAGGCCGTTTCGCTGGCCGCCCTCGCGGATGTAGAAGGCGACGCCCGCGGCTTCGTAGACCAGGATGGTAAAGTGGGGATCCCGTAACACCCGTTCCGGTCGGTACCCGAACGCCTGCTTCACATCCGCGCGGGTGCTGCGAAACGACACGGGCGCCGTCCCGCGGCAGTCGACCGCATACTGGTCGCCGACGCGGCTGCACACCGCGCCGAGATCGAACCAGACGTCGAGCGCGAGCAGTTCGCCTTTCGGCGTGTAGCGGGCCCCCAGGCACAGCGGCTCCCACCGCCGGATGAAAATGAACCGGTTGGT
>JACXTT010014714.1_pt1 | contig 10216 bp, 9 predicted proteins | sample 9270951 | NCBI WGS metagenome assembly JACXTT01 (sample SAMN15532306, study PRJNA645909) | rock metagenome | isolation source: weathered quartz diorite | place: Puerto Rico | collected 2017-06-21
GTAAGCGTCCGGTAAACCCCACCCCGGGCGCTTGAGCGATGCGGCGGGCCTGGCCAGAGGCGCGAGATCAGGCGGCGTTGTCGAGAGCCGGTTTCGGCAGGAGCGCGGCGATGTCCGACTGCTTCCAGCCGGAGGCGAGCTTCTCCAGGACGTCTTTGAGCCACGCGAACGGGTCGACGCCCTGCAGCCGGCAGGTGCCCAGCACGGTGTAGATCACCGCGGCGCGCTCGGCGCCGGCATCGGATCCCGCGAACATCCAGTTGGCTCGCCCGATTGCGATCTTGCGCAGCGCGCGTTCACACGCGTTGTTATGGAGTTCCAACCGACCGTCTTCGAGGAAGCGATTCAGCTGCGTCCACTGATTGATGGAGTAGGTGAGCGCCCTGCCCAGCGGGCTCTTCGGCGGCGCGGACGGCCACGTCTCCTTGATCCACGCTCCGAGGTCTTTCAAGATCGGCTGGCTCTTCTCGATTCGAAGCGCCAAGCGATCGGCCGGAGCTCGCCCCGCCGCCTCGCGCTCGATCAGGAACAGATCTCGGATCCACGCGATCGCCACGGCGGCACGCTTGTCCGTATCGACCGCTTGAATGTAGTAGCGCCTCGCGTGGCTCCAACACCCAGCCTCCTTCGCTCGACCCAACTTGAACAACGGCTCGAACGCTCCGCCCGCATCTGCCTGGACCCAACCCTCGCGAAGCCCCAGGAACTCACACGGGCCCGTTCCCTCGCCGGTCGGCCGGTAGTCGTAGACGACCCAAGCATCGTCCCCGAGCATCGCGTACATCTGACCGCGTTTGGACCCTCCGGGGTGATCCCGGTCGAGCACCGTGATCGGCGTCGCGTCCACCTGGACGACCCCGCTCTCCAGCATGCGGCGCCGGATCTCCTGAGCGAGCGGCAACGCGGACTCCGACCCGGCGGCGACCCAATCAGCCAGGGTCGAGACCGGAATGTCGGGCCCGTGGCGCTTGTAGATCTCCCGGATTCGGTGGAGAGGAAGGTGCTCGACGTACTTCTTGATCAGGACATCCGCCATCAGGCCGAATCCAGGAAGCCCGCCCTCGATCGGCTTCGCTGGAACCAGGGCCACGACGACTCCTTCGCCCTCGCACGCCTTGCAGGCGTACTTCGCTCGCTCGTACACGATCACCTTGAACTGCGCAGGGACGAGCTCGAGCACCTGGCTCCGCTCGCAGCCGATGCAGATCTTCGCCGTGCCGCAGCCGCAGGTCCGCTCGGCTTCTTCGGGCTCCAGGCGCACGATCTCCCGAGGAATCGACTCGGGAATCACCGCCTTCGTGCCCTTGCGTTCGATCGCCTTCCGGCGCACGTGCGCGACGACCGGACGAGCCTCGTCCTCGGCGGACGCCGCCTTGCCCAGCTCGTCCAGAAACAGTCGGAGCTGTGCAGGATCGATCCGCTCGGACTTCCGGCCGAAGCGCTCCTTCATCATCAGGCGCAGCTGGTGCTGCAGCTTGTCGTGATCCGTCGCAAGCTGTGAGAGCAGCGAGACGAACAGCGCCAGCGCTTCGTCCTTGCGATCGTCCTGAAGAAGGGAAGACAGCGTCGCTTTGATCTCGTCGATCTGTGAACTCAGCGAGGACGACGCGACGCTCATGACGTGCGGATCATAACCGATCCCGCACGCTGTCAAGCGTTACATTTCGAAAAACTCTTCAGCCGATCGCACTTGCCTGTGGCTTCCAGCGTGGCTGTCGACGCGCACGCGAAAGATCGAGGCCCTCGAGGATCAACCCGAGGTCGCCGGCGTCGATCTCCAAGCGTGCATGCTCGCCGGAGGGAAATCGAAATGTCCCCTTCTCCAAGCGCTTGTAGAACAGGCAATACCCGCCGCTGGCGAAGAACAGCACTTTCATCCGGTCACCGCGGCGATTTCGAAACGCGAAGAGATGACCCGAGAGTGGCTCCTCCGCCAAGATCTCCCGCGTGAGCGCGGCCAACCCATCGAACCCGCGGCGCAGATCCACGGGCGACGTGGCGACGAACACACGGACGCTCGCTGGAACCGAGAACATCAGCGCTCGGCCAGCCGGGCCAGGATCGAGACGGCGTCGTCCACGCGGTCTTCGCCGAAGAACCGGATCGACACGCCGCCACCGAACTCGATTTCGATTGCCGCGGGTCGAGCAGCCGGACGCAGAGTCACTTCGGCGAAACCCGGCGGCGTGGACCGCGCCGGAGCTCGTGACAACCTCTTCTTCCAGCGGTACAGCCGCTCGATTGCCAACCCGCGCTTCGCGGCAAATTGCGTCACCGGCAGACCGCTACGATCCAGGTCCGCGATGACCGCCCTCGCCTCCGACACGCTCCAGCGCGCCGCGCGCCGCCTCTTCGACTTCGCCATGACCACCTCCTCGACGGCGGTGATCCTGACAGCGGCTTCACGCCGCCGATAGGGTGGGGTTTACCGGACGCTTACGGAGATGTAGCTGCTGTCGTCCAACGCGAGGAACGTCACGGCGGTGGCGATGTCATCGAACTGACCGACGCGGCCGAGGGGGACCCTGTCGCGATGGAGCTCGTTCAGACTCTCGCCGTCCTTGTTCGCGAGGCCGCGCAGTCCGGGCGTATCGCACCATCACGCACTAGCGAAAGCCGTCGCGAATCCAATGCCGCTGTTGCCGCCGGTGACGAGTGCGACCTTTCCATCGAGCTTGCCCATGTCAGATCTCCATCAAGTCTCTGCCCACGATGATTCGCCCGTGGAAGTGCTGGCGCACGCCTTCCGCCCACTGCTCGTCCGTGATCGACGGATCATCGCCGGGAACAAAATGAGACAGCACCAGAGTGTGGACGCCTGCTCGAGCGGCGACCCTGCCGACATCCTCAGGCAGGGTATGCGCAGCCATCAGGTGCTCGCGCAGCCGCTTGGCATTCGGCAGACGCTTCACCAGCGCGTCGATCCCTGTTAGATGCATCACTTCATGCACGAGCACGTCCGCGCCTTCTGCAAACTCGGCCAACTCGGGTGCATACGCCGTGTCGCCGGAAATTACGACCGAGCGATCCCTGGCGTCGAACCTGTATGCATAGGCTTGCTTGATCGGCGGGTGACGTACCCGACACGTGCGGACCCTCACGTCATCGTTCTGGATTACAAGGCCCGGCTTATCGAAATCATGAGCAAAGACCATCCTGCGTGGATCGGGGCGACCTTCGTCCAGGATGCGCGTGTCGATATCGAACTTCAGGTACTTGAAAAACTCCTGCGTCATTTTTCTGAGACCGCTCGGCCCATAGGCGTCCACGTGAACAGGTATGCCGGTGATCCAAGCGTTATAGACCAGGGCGCCGTACTTGAGGTCATGATCCGAATGGTGATGCGTGATGAAGATGTAGCGCAGACGGTCGAGCGAGACACCAGCCTTCAGGAGTTGCCGCGAGGTGCCGTATCCGCAATCAACCACGTAGGGAATATCGTTGATCAGAATCAGTGTCGAGGCATTGCTGCGGCCTGTCTCGCTCACGCGCGGTCCGCCCTTCGTGCCGAGGAGAATGATTCGCGTTCGCTTGTGTTCCTGACCGATGGCGGCACGGCTGAGCACGCCGTACGAAACAAGACCTGCGGCGCCGATCAGAAAGCGTCTGCGACTGTGTTGCATGATCGCGCCTCACCGCGCAAGGCCCGCGTGTCCATCGAGCTGGAACACCACGGTCATGACGCCGCCCTTCGACCCGGGCCCGGCATCGCCGTAGCGGACGGTCTTCACGATCTTCGAGTTCTTGAAGAGCGAGACGTAGAACTTCGCGGCCTCTTCCGCGCGATCATCGAACGCCAGGAACGTGGTGATTCTCGGCATGTGAGCATCCCTCCGGTTTCGCCGGTTACGACGAAGCCGATCCGACAGGTTGTCGAAGTGAAGAGAACCATGCTTGTCTTGGTGTGGAAGTAGCCGAGCCACGCGGGCGACGGCACGAAGCACGCGACGAAGATCGGCAGGGCGCTCACGCCATCAGCCCGAAGATACCCCCGGAGTGCAGGAAGAGCGGGCGCGGGCCGAAGCGTGCCGGCTCCCGCAGGAGCGCTCGGAAGGCTTTGCCCGTGTAGACCGGGTCGAGCAGGAGGCCCGTCGACCGCGCGACGCGGGCGAGGTCGGCCTCCTCTTCGGGCGTCGAGAGCGCGTAGCCGCGGCCGACGTAGCCTTCGACGACGTCGACGTCCGCCGCCGCGACGGACGGCAGGTGAGGCCAGCGCGCGTGGGCCTCCTCGGCGATGCGCACCACGACGGTGCGGAAGTAGGACGCGTCGTCGCACACGCACACGCCGGCGATGGGCACGTCGAGGCCGCGCCAGCGCGCCCCGAGCACGAGGCCGGCGAGCGTGCCGCCGCTGCCGGCGGCGCACACGATCGACGACGGCGGCTCCTCCCACTGGCCGAGCAGCTCGTCGATGGCGCGGATGTAGCCCCAGGCGCCGAGCGCGTTGCTGCCGCCTTCGGGGATGACGTAGTCCTCGGGGCCCGCGGCCTCCGCCATGACCTCGAGCCGGCGCCGGTACTGGTCGGGTGTGATGAAGCGCACCTCGGCGCCGACGAGCCCCACGAGCTTCAGGTTGCCGGTCCACTGCGACTCATCGGGCGGCGGCGCCGTCGTACGCAGGAACACGAGCGATCCGAGCCCGAGCTTCGCCGCCGCGACCGCCGTTGCGCGGCAGTGGTTCGACTGGATGCCGCCGCACGTCACGACACGGCGCTTCCTCCGGGCGAGCGCCTCGGCGAGGAGGTACTCGAGCTTGCGCACCTTGTTGCCGGTGAGCTCGAGGCCCGTGAGGTCGTCGCGCTTGACGGTCACCGTGACACCGGGCACGAGGCCGCTGATGCGCTCCAAAGGGGTCGGCGTCCGAGCGAGGACGATGCGATCCGGTTCCGTTGCCATGATCACCGTGACGACGCCCGTGAGCTCTCGCTCACGGGCAAACGGCGGTGATGCGTTCTGGCCCACGGACTCCGCGCCGACCCTCGAACCCGTAGGTTCCTGGACCGCACGAAGGATCCCTCGCGCGCACCAGGTACCAGAACGAGACTGCGCTCGAGGGAAGCTCCGTATCCCTTGTCGTCGAGATCGACCTGGAGGGCTGGACTAGCATGCGACGCCCCGTTTCCAGAGAAGGATATATGGGGGAGGAATACGCCCGATCGGACGCGGAGTCAAGACCGGCTCGATGCCGGGAACTTCCAGACGTGCCATGGCGTAGTATTCGACGTGAAAGGAGCCCCGAGCCACGGGGCAAGGAGGTCCATCCCATGCCCAGGCGTCTCGTCTACACGCTCGTCCTTGCCGTCCTCGTCGCACTGACCGCCACCGCCACCGCCTCCGCCGAGACCCGCATCGAAAAGGTCCTGAAGCTCTCCCCGGGAGGGAAGTTCGTGCTCGAGGCCGACGCGGGAGGAGTGAGCATCACCGGCACGAGCACGGAAAGCGCCGAGGTGGTCATCACATCGAAAGCGGAAGACCTCGAATCCAAGTTCGACTTCAAGTTCGAGGAGCTGCCCGGTGAGGCCCGCGTGACCGCCAGGAAGAAGGGGGTGCTCTCGAATTGGTTTGGTTTCTTCACCTCGTCGCTGCACTTCGAGATCAAGGTGCCCACGCGGACGCGGGTAGCGCTCACGACCGGGGGCGGCGGGATCAAGACTGCGGACCTCGACGGCGAGGCGCAGCTCTCGACCTCGGGCGGCTCGATCTCCGTGTCGAGGCACGCGGGCAAGGTCGGCGCGAAGACCTCGGGGGGCAGCATCGAGGTGCGGTCCGTCCAGGGGGACGTCGACGTGGACACCTCCGGCGGCTCGATCGGAGCGAGCGAGATCGAGGGGAAGCTCAAGGCAGAGACGAGCGGTGGCTCGATCCGGATCGGGCGGGTCACGGGAGACCTGCAGGTCGGCACCTCCGGTGGCTCGATCGTGATCGAGGACGCCGGTGGCCGCGTCGCCGCCGAGACCTCGGGCGGCTCGATCACGACCTCCTTCGCCCGCGGCAACGAGCGGGGGGGCTCGCTCGAGACGTCGGGCGGAGGGATCGAGGTCCGCATCGATCCCGACGCCAACCTCAACATCGAGGCGACGGCGTCGGGCGGCAAGGTGGTTTCCGACCTTCCCGTCAAGGTGGCGGGTGAGATCCGGCGCTCGAGCGTCTCGGGCACCCTCGGGTCGGGCGGTGCCACCCTCACGCTCCACACCTCCGGCGGATCGGTGAGGATCGCGCCCGTGCAAGGAGGAACACGCTGAACGGGGCGCCGAGACGTCAAACGAGCCGCTGGCTTTTCTTCAGACATCGCAAGAGCAGGATCAGCGCCGAGGAGAAGCACGCCGCCCAGACGGCGAGAAGAATCCCGGCCGCTGCCGGAGCCGCCTCTACACCCGGACTGCCGAAGAAGAGCTTCCACAGGAAGGGATCGACGATCCCTTGACCGAGGGCCATCAGGCAGCCCACGATCGGACACCAGTTGGGGATCCACACGAAGGAGAGCGCGGGCACGAACTGCTTCCACTGCATGATCTCGATCACGTCGCCCCAATGCGCGGCCATCGTGACGAGCTGGACAGCGAGACCGACCATCGCGAGCGACCAGAGCGCGATCCTCCGGCGCGCGCGCGTCTCCCCGTCGAGCCAGAGTCCCAAGGGAAGCATGAGAAACGGGGTCAGGGAGAAGAGGAAGCGGGGGCCCGGTGCAGAGTAGAGTCCCGTCCAGTCCTCGTTCTTGGAGCATACGAGGAGAAAGACCAGGGCGATGCCGGCCACGGTCGCGCATTCCGCCCGATGCCGACGCCAGAACGCGGGGAGGGTCCACGGGAGCAGGAGCAGGAGCGGGGAGTAGACGAAGATGCTGCCGCCGGGGCTCAAGAGGAATCCGTAGATCCCCAGGTACAGCGGGCCCGTGAAGAACGCGATCTGGTCGATGTAGGGGGACCGCATCCACGTTCCGAATCTCCAGAGGTTCACCGCGATGTGGGCCGCGAGAACCATGGCCGCGGGAATCCCGACGCAGGCGATCGAGCGGGCGACCACGCCGCTCGTCGTTTCCTCGGCCGCTCGGCGGCGCAGGCTCCAGCCCACGTAGCCGGCGAGCGCCGGTGCGGCCATGCAACCGGGGATGCGGACGAGAAGGGTGAACGAGGCGACGAGGCTTCCCGCGGCGAGCGCGGTCCAGCGTTTCCCCTCCTTGAAGGCGTGAAACGCGTAGAAACCGCCCAGGAGCGCGACAGCTTCCGTCATGTGCTGGAGGAAGAAGCCCGACATCGTGGAGACGTAGGTCGTCGTCCCGAGCAAGGCGCTCGCGAGAACGGCGCTGCGGGCGGACGCGCCGAGCCGCCGCTCGAAGAGATAGAAGAGGCCGACCAGGAGCGCGCCCATGACCGGGGAGTACAGGCACACCATGAAGATCGGAACGGTGCCTCCCCATTGCACGGTCCCCGACCGGCTCTCGATTCCGGCGAGGCGCTGCACCCATTCCCGCGGAAGCGTGCGCTCGGCAATCGTCCCGAGGACGTAGAACGGAACCGCGAGCGTCGATTGTCCGACCGCGAACAGCGCGTACAGGCGGCGGTCCTTTCCCGGAAAGGTGTTGACCCCGGGAGGAACGGCGAAATCTCCTCTCTCGTAGAGGGACTTCGTCTGCTCGAACACCTCCACCTCGTCCGTGCCGGAGAAATGCCCGTGGACGAAGAGGAGCAGGTACAGGAGCGCGCAGGCGGCGAGCAGCCAGGCGATGCGCAGGTCGAGGCGGGTGGGCGCCACGGACCTAGCGCACATATCCGAGGGACTTCAGTTTTTCCAGGTCGGACGGCTTCACCGCATCCACGGGGCGCCCGCTCGCGGGGCCCCTCGACAGGCATCGCTGTCGGTATCCCTCGAGCTCCGCGCGGAGAGCCGCCGCCGTGTCGGATGCGGAAGCCAGCAGGTTCCGCGCTTCCCGTGGATCCTCGCTCAGGTGATACAACTCCTCGTGGGTCGGTGGCCCCCAGAGGTCCAGGGGCAACGTCGCGGCTTCACGATGCAGCTCTTCCTCCACGCGGACGGCTGCCGGTCGCTCCTCGGGAAGCAGCCATTTCTGGGCCACGATGTACTTCCAGTCGTTCTTGATCACCGTGCGCAGGACGCAGCGCTCCGGAATCAACAGCTCGCCCATGAAGGGACTCACGGGCGCGACGGGTCTGAACGTCGCTCCCTCTCGCCGGAACAGCGCGACCCCATCGAAGTCCTCTCCGCGGTAGGGGATCTCCATGAGGGTGAGGATCGTGGGTAGATAGTCCACCACCGATACCATCGCGCCGATGCGAAGGTGGGGAAGCTTGGCCGGAGCCCACAGGACGAGGGGTACGTGCAGAGATTCCTGGTAGAGAGTCCATGCGTGTTCGATGAACCCGTGTTCGAGGAATTCCTCGCCGTGATCCGCGCTGATCACGACCAGGGTCCGATCGAGCACCCCCAGAGCCTTCAGCCCGGCGAACAGCCCTCGAATGGCCGTATCCGTATCCAGGATCTCGGCGTCGTAGCGGGCCACCATGTCCTCGAAGCGCTCGTCCCCCGGGCCGAACCCGTCGCGCACGAGAAGAGCGAAGTTCGGTCGGACGTCCGCATACAGGTCGAGCGGATGAGGAAACGGACGGGGCCTGAACCGTCGATAGAGCTCTTCCGGCGGGTCATAGGGTCCATGAGGATCGAGGTAGTGCAGGTACGCCATGAACTTCCTTCCGGCCGAAGCCCGGACGAAGTCGAGTGCCCGCGAGGTCAGGAGCGGACCGGCGCGGCTCAGGCCCCACTGGTCCGTGAGCTGCTCCGCTTCCTCGAAACCCTCGGCGAACTGGGGATGATCGAGCATCGTCGTGAGAGTGAAGAAGCCGGTCCGATAGCCTGCATCGCGGAACAGTCGAGCGAGGCTCTGCTCGTCCTCGAACGGGTGCGCGTACCAGCCCACCGAACCGCTGCTCGACGGCAGTCGGCCCGACATCAACGTGGCAACGGATTCGCGCGTGTAGGAAGAGTTCGACTGCGCGCGCTCGAAGAAGATGCCGTCCGCGGCCAAGGAGTCGACGAAGGGGGATGTATTCCGTGCGTACCCGTAACACTTCAAATGGTCCGCGCGCAACGCATCGACGTTGATGAAGATGAGGTTGAAGTCCTTCAATCCGGTGATGTGCGCTGGCCGGGCGTTCCCGCACCCGGTCAGCGACCCCAAGAGCGCGATCTGCGCGAGAACAAAGAACCCATCGAAGGAATGACGACGCCTGACCCGGCGAAGCACCCTGATCCCTTTCCGCCGACTGTGTCCCTCAACCAGAACGCCGACGCCTGCGTGCGGAAGTATAGCCCACGTCGGGATCACGGACAGACGCTGAGGATCCGCTCCACCGGTGGCGAAGTTCGCCGGTATCCGAACCCGTAGGTCCCGACGCCGCAGGGACCGTTCCGGGCACGCACCAGGTACCAGAACCAGGTGCGCGTGACGGGTACCACGGGGACCGACACGGACGTGGTGTGGATGTCGTTCGCGAGGCAGGCCTCCAGGGCTCCGCTGCCGAGGACCGGAAGCTCGGCCCCCTCTCCCGTCGCGACGTCGTACTTGGATCCGGGGCCACGCGAGTCCAAGGAAAGCGTCACCCTGCCGGACCACCTTACGCCCGTGACCTCGAAAGAGGTGTGGGTGCATCCGTACGCGGGGAGGCACCCGTCCGTGGTGCATTCGTCGTCGTCGTCGCAGGAGATCGGGGTGCCGATGCAGGCACCGCCTCGGCAGACGTCGGCGGAGGTGCACAGGTTGCCGTCGCTGCACGGGTTCGTGTCGTCCGGGGTGAAGACGCAGCCGCTGGCGGGGTTACACGTGTCGTCCGTGCAGGGGTTGCCGTCGTTGCAGTCGATCTCGACGCCGGCGCAGGTCCCGTCCGTGCAGTGATCGACGCTCGTACAGGCATTGTCGTCGTCGCAGGGTGCCGTGTTGTTCGTGTGCACGCAGTTGCCCCCCGGGCCGCACACATCGTCGGTGCAGAGGTTCCCGTCGTCGCAGATCGACACGACCCCGCCCAGGCACGACCCCGAAGGGAGCGCGGCGAAGCGGATCGCGAGTGAGACCGCGGCGGGGTCGACGGAGGCCGCGGCCGCCTCACTCGTCGCCCACGCCCCCGACTCGTAAGAGAACCCCCCCCGCACGGTCACCCCGCCCTCCCCCGCGGGTGGTTCCAACCGCGTCCGCCGGGTCCACCGC
>JACXTT010014715.1_pt1 | contig 10216 bp, 7 predicted proteins | sample 9270951 | NCBI WGS metagenome assembly JACXTT01 (sample SAMN15532306, study PRJNA645909) | rock metagenome | isolation source: weathered quartz diorite | place: Puerto Rico | collected 2017-06-21
CAGCACGTTGTTGATGGTGACGCCGGGAGGCAACTCCTTGGCGAGGGTCTTCGCCCAGGAAGCGGTGGCGCCGCGAATGGTATTAGAGACGCCAAGGTTGGGCAGGGGCTCGCGCACGCTGGTGGAGATGACGTTGATGATGCGGCCGTAATGCGCGGCCTGCATGCTGGGGAGCAGGAGCTGCACGAGGAGGTGGGGCGCCATAAGCAGGCGTCCGAAGGCTTTGGCGAAATCCTCTTCCGTGGCCTGGAGGATGGGCCCGCCGGGAGGTCCGCCGGCGTTGTTCACGAGGATGTGGATGGCGCCGTGAGCCGCGAGATGGGTCTCTATCTTCATGCGGAGGTAGGCGCGATCTTCCAAATCCACGATGAGGGCGTAGACATCTGGCGAACCCGCGTCGAGCAGCTCCGGGCCGAGGCCGCGCAATTTGGCCTCATTTCGGGCGAGCACCGTGATCGAGGCGCCCTTGGCGGCCAAGGCGAAGGCCGCAGCCCGGCCGATGCCTGCGCTGGCTCCCGTAACGAGGGCGTGGCGCCCTTGAAGCTCACCCGCCATAGCCCCCTCCGCCCAGACGAGAACGCATTTCCCACAGAAGGGGGAAGTAGCGGTGTTCGGCGCGGCCCCGAAGGTACTGCACGCCGGGGTCCTGGAAGGCTTGCGCGCCGCTCATCTTCATCTGATCCGTGTGTTGCACGCCGGTGCCGGGCTTGAAGCCGATCATGCGCTCGGCCATGAGGTAGTGGCGGGTGCGCCAGATGCGGAAGGCCTCGTCGTACTCGATCATCGCCTCGGCGAGCAGGTGGAGATCCAGCAGGCTGTCGTTGGTGTAGATCTCCACAAGGGCGTGAAGCTGCTGCTCCTTATCCGCCACTTCGAATCCGCGGGCCTTGAGGAGATCCAAGAAACCGTCCCACAGGCTCGCATCCTGGAGGGCCTCCTGCAGCAGGCCGCGGCTGGCCTGCTCGCCGGGGTACAGATCGAGGTAGCGCGGATCCTTCAGGCCGGAGTAGAACTCCAGCGCGCGGAACTGAGCGCTCTGAAGACCAGACGCGGGCTTGAGGCAATCGCGGAATTCGAGGAATTTCGCCGGGCTCATGGTCTCCATGACGTGGATCTGCTGGATAAGCACGCGGCCGATCTCGATGCAGCGGCGCATGAGCCAGTGGGCGGCGCCGGCTTCACCCCGGCTCAGATGGCCGATGGTGGAGCGCACCTCATGCAGGAGGAGCTTGAACCACAGCTCGTACACCTGATGCACGACGATGAACTGCAGCTCATCGTGGGCCTCGGGTTGCGAGAGGGGCTTTTGCAGCTCCAGGATCTCGCGGACCTTCAAATAGGACTCATAGGAGACGGGCTGTGGAGTGGACATCCCCGCAGTTTACAAGGCCGTGGCCCTTTCAAGCAGGAAGGACTTTAAGGACCGATATCAGAGGTCCCCGCTGCCGATCACCCGGTTGCGGCCCGCGGATTTGGCCTCGTAGAGCCGCTGATCGGCCCGCTTCAACAGGGTTTCGCCCGCCTCTCCCTCTCGCAGGGTGACGGCGCCGAGGCTGATGGTGACGCGGTGGTTTTCGGGCAGCCCGGGCATGGGGAGCTCGGCGACACCCTCCCGGATGCGCTCGGCCAGCTGCACGGCGCCATCGAGATCGGTGCGCGGGCAGAGCACGAGAAATTCCTCACCGCCCACTCGGCCCAATCGGTCCACCTTGCGCAGGGCGAAGGCCATGCGCTGTGCGGCGACGACAAGGACTTGGTCCCCTGCGCCATGGCCGTACTGGTCGTTGACCAGTTTGAAATGGTCGAGATCCAGGGCCAGCACCGATAGGGGCTGCCTGAAACGCCGGGCCTCCTCCATCTCCGAGTTCAGCAATTCGCTCATGTGCCGACGGTTGTAAAGGCCGGTGAGGGGGTCGCGGATGGCCTGCTGGTAGAGCAGCTGATGGCTGCGCTCCAGGCAGAGCACTCGGCCCAACTCCTCTGCGGCGATATCGAAGAGCCGCTCCTGTTCGAAGTAATGGGCCCAATCCACCAGCAGTGCGACGACGCCGGTGCAGGGCCGTCCTCTCACTGTGGTTTCAAGGCAGATGAGGTGGGGCTGTCGAAGCACGGCCGTTCGATCTTCGGTCAGGTGGCCGATGGACCAATCGCAGGCCACGGGATTGACTTGGCCGAGCGCGCGGGCGGCCATGGCCCGCAGATCTTCGATCTGTTCGGCGGAGGTCGCCGGCCCGTGCACGCCCAGGGCCCATGCGCCCTCAGGGTCGTTGACCATGACGAGGATGGCACCCGGGAGCACCAGCTCCTGCAGGGTCTCCAGAAAGCCGGACACCAGGTATCGCGCATCTAGATCCGCCGCATAAAGCTGACCCACGGCGTTGCGCAATGCGCTTTCCAGCAGCCGCTTCTCCAGGGCCCGGCTGAGATGGCGCTGGATCCCCTCGACGCTGAAGTTCTCCTGGGCCACTGCCAGCTGAAGCCCTAGGGCTCGTGGATGGGGCATCTGCTCCACCAGCCGCTCTGCCAGGGGGACGAGCTGGTTGAGATCCTTGCCTTTGACAAGAAAGCGGTCCGCGCCGCAGGTGCGGGCCCAGAAATGGCTGAGGTGGCCGCCCTGGGCCGTGAGCAGGATGACGGGGAGGTGGCGCGTGGCTCGATCGTCCTTCAACAACCGGCAGAGCTGGTAGCCATCCACCAGCGGCATCTGGCAATCGCTCACCACCAGATCAGGCATGTGGCCAGAGAGGCAGATGAGCGCTTCCGCACCGTTTTTGGCCTCGATGACTTGGTGCCCGGCGTGGTGGAAAAGATGACGGAGCATCGTCAGCTGGATGGCGTTGTCATCCACGATGAGCACGTTCAATGAGGGCGAAGGAGGCATTGCTGGATCTGTCGGGCCAGCGCAGCAGAACCTTGATATTAGCTGTCAGGAGAGCCTGGTACGGTCGAAGGGTGGATGCTCCCCTACTTCTTGCGCTGGCCCACCGTCGTCTCCGGACCTGCGGCGGACTTTCCTTGGAAGGGGTGTGGGCCAGCGCGAGGGCCTTGGGATTGGTCTGGCGGCGGGAAGGCTGGGTGCTGCTGCTGCAACCGCGCCCCGAAGTGTGGCTGCTGCCCCTCACCCACCCGGCGTGGAAGCGATTGGAGCGGGAAGCTTCCAAAGACAGCGCGAAAATCTGGGGCGCTTGGCTGAAGGGCGCCCGCTTGGTGGGTGTGGAGGGCGATCCGAGGGAACGCTGGCTGGGGCTGGTCTTCCAACGCCGCGCCATCAGCACTCGGCTGGAGACGGTGAGGTTGGCCTTTCAAGCCATCCCAGGGCGCGCAGGCTTGCGCATGGATGGCGTGGATGTGCAGCTCAGCCGGTTGGGTATCGGCGTGCCCTTCGCTGCAACACCTCCGACCCCGGAAGGTGAGCCCCCGCCCTTCCTGCGCTGGAAAACGCGCCATGGAGATCGGCTGAATGCGGCCTTGGCGGGACAACTGGATGACGTCATGGAGGGCCAAGGCGACTTGGAAACCCGTCACCGCCTGTGGTCGGAGCAGCGCGCCGAGGCGTTCGTCCTCGCGCCGCTGCGAGCGGCTCAGAAGCGCAAGTGGGATCAGGAGGCCAAGCGTCTCGCCCGGTGGGAAGAACTGTTGAAGGGGGATCGAGCCAAGCATGCGGCGACCCTTCCCTTGAAGGCGCAGGCGGCTCGCCTGTCCGCAGAACTCTTCCGCTTGAAGGGGCAGACAGGTCAAGTGGAGCTGCTGGACGGATCCACCGTGGAGCTACCCGAGGGACTCACTGCGGAGGCCGCGGCGCAGCGGTGGTTCACCGCGGCGAAGAAGGCTGAGCGCGGGCTCCAGCGGGTGGCAGAATTGGAGCGTGAGCTGGTCCGCGAGCGGGCGAGCATGGAAGCGCGGCGGCAGGCGGATGAAGGTGGAGAGGGCGTAGAGGCCCGACCCGTGAAGGAGCCCAAAAAGATGCAGCAGGGCAAAGGCGATAAGGGACCCAAGCGGGCCGACGGAAAAGGCAAAGCCTTCCGGAGCGTGATGGTGGATGGCTTCGAAGTACTCATCGGAAAAGGCGACGCCGAAAACGATCAGCTCACCTTCAAAGTGGCGGACAACCTGGACCTCTGGCTGCACGTGGCAAGCCATCCAGGTTCCCACGTGGTCATTCGCAATCCCGATCGCCTCAGCGAGCTCCCCAAGGAAGTCATCGAGCGTGCGGCTCAGTTGGCGGCCTTTCACAGCAAGGCGCGAGAGGGGGGCAAAGTCGAAGTGCACCTCGCGCGCATCGCGGACATCAGCAAGCCCAAAGGGTTTGCGCCTGGAAAAGTCATTCTGAAAAAATGGACGAGTGTGCGGGTCTATCCGAAGGAATGAAAGAGCATTCGCGCATACGCGATGCGGCGTGGTTTGATGGGGCATCATCTGGATGTCTATGCGCCGTATCTTGTCTGCTCTGATCTGCGGTTCTGCTTGGGTCATGCTCCTCTCCTGCGGTGGAGGCTCGGGTGAGGGCAAAGCGTCGGGCGCACTGACTCCCACGGCTGCGGTGGATGCACCCAAGATCGCCAACCCTTCCCAAACGGGCCTGCGTGCGGATTACAGCCCCAGCGGCTCGGGGTGCACGTGGAGCATCAGCGCGGGCAGCATCACCAATGGGCAAGGCACGTCCACGATCCAGTTCTCCACTCCTTCCAGCCTGCCTTCTTCAGGGAAGATCACGCTCACCTGCCAGGGCCCCGCGGGCACGGCAAGTTACGACCTCGCGATGGTTGCGCCACTGAGTGCGCCGCCAGCCCATGGTGTCTACGGCCCTGGGGTGAGCGGCGATTCGTTGGCCAACACGCGGGTGGGCGGCCCCTACGGCACATCGGTGAGCTGCCGCTTTCGAGCGTCGACTACGGGCACGCTGACAGGATTTCGGAAGTTCCTTATCTGGGATCCGGTCAACAGTGGTTACAACGCGGGCACTGGCGGCACCATCCGTTTTCAGCTTTGGACGGATGATGGCAGCGCGGCCCATCTACCTGGGTCGTTGATCTCGAACGCTCAACTAGATTCAGTCAACCCTCCGACCAATGGCGGCGGCTACTATCCTCAGCTCATGTTCATGACGCCCCCTTCGGTCACCGCGGGGACGCTTTATCACTTGGTGATCACCAACGTGGATGCGGATCCGGTGAACAACTACATCTCAGTGGACGATCTCTGGACCGATGGCGCGCTCACGCCTGCGCAGCCCACCGTGGCGGATCTGGATTGGTCCCTTCTGGAGAAATCCACGGGAGGCTCGGGCAGCTGGGTGCTCCGCCAGTGCTTCCTCCCCACGCTGGAGCTCTTCTATAGCAACGGCAATGTGCAGGGCCGCGGCTGGATGGAGGTGTGGGTCAGCAATCCGAAGGCGATTTCAGGCACTTCCGGAGTGCGTGAGTACATGAAAATCAGCGGTAGCAATCAGATCGTGACTGGCGCTTACGTTCGTGTGCGCCATGTCTCAGGCACGAGTCCACTGGTGCTTCGGCTGGAAGATCAATCCGGCACCCTCATTGATAGCGTGAGCGTGCCAGCCTCGCAGGTTTCCTTTGCCCATCATTGGGTTGGTGGGGCCTTTGCATCGGCTCGCACTCTGACGAATGGGCAGGTGTACTACCTCACCCTTCAGGCGGCTTCGGACTCCAAGTACGAAACCTTCGCCATTCGGGATGGCGCTTTTGCTGGTTTTGGTGATTTCAATAGCCAAAGCACCTTCGGCCCCAATTGCTGGTCGGAGTTCAATCCGGGAAGCGGCTGGGTCCAGTGGGATCAGCGGGGTGCACCCGTTCGTGTTGACGGTGATCTGCAGTTCTACCTGGTGCTCCAGTAGGGCGGATCCTGGGGCCAGGCGGAACTGGGAGTTCCGTTAAGCCATCCTAGGATGGATGCGACACGCTACGAAAACTTAAGGAGCTCGGCATGATGCGACGGCAGTCTCTAGGCGTTTTGGCTTTGGGTATGGGGCTATGGACGGGCCTGTTAGCGGGAGATAAAACCCGCTACGTCATCACTGTCGATCGAGGCAAGCCTGCCGGCGAGCAGGTGGTGGAACACCTGGCGGACGGTCTCACACGCGTGCACTTCATCTTCAAGGACAATGGCCGCGGACCCGAGTTAGATGAGCAGTTCCGTGTCGCCGCGGATGGCACCTTCAGCGAGTACCACGTCAAGGGCACCTCCACCTATGGCGCTCCGGTGGATGAGCACTTCGTTCGAAAGGGCGACCAGGCGGAATGGCATTCCACCACGGAGAAGGGGGAAAAGGCCGTATCCGGCCCGGCCCTCTACGTGCCCCTCAATAGTTCCTTCGAGGCCAGTTTTCGATCCGTGTCGGCACTAGCCCTGCGCTCCGACGGCCGTCTGCCCCTCCTGCCCTCGGGTGCTCTCACCCAGCGCGTCCTGGACGAGACGGAAGTGAGCCTCCAGGGACGCACCCAATCCGTGCGGCTCTTGGCGCTGACGGGGCTGGGCCTCTCCCCTCAGTTCTGCTGGGTGACGCTGGGGAGCACTCCACGGCTGTTCGCGTTTATCGTTCCGGGTTCCATGGTGTTGATCGAAGAGGGTTGGCAGGCGGCCGGCGAAACGCTCGAAGCGCGACAGCAGAAGGCCGAAGCGGCGCTGCTGAAGGATATGGCGGCCAAGCTCCGACACCCTCTCCCTGGACTCACGGTGATTCGGAATGCGCGGATCTTCGATAGCGAGAAGGCTCGGTTGGGGGCGAAATCCGATGTGTACGTGTTGCGCGGGCGCATCACGGCGGTGCTCCCAGCGGGTTCGCCCATGCAGGGTGTGGATGCGGAAATCGATGCGGGCGGGCGGGTGCTGCTGCCGGGGCTCTTCGATATGCACGGACATGTGGGCCGATGGGAAGGGGGCCTCAACCTCGCCGCGGGCGTGACGACCTCGCGCGATATGGGCAACGATAATCCCACCCTTCAACAGATGATCGATGAGACGTTGGCGGGCCAGCTGCTCTCTCCACAAATCGTGCCGGCGGGTTTTTTAGAAGGCGAGAGTCCCTTCTCTTCCCGCAGTGGGTTCGTGATTAAAACCCTGCAGGAAGCGAAGGACGCAGTGGATTGGTACGTTGAGCACGGCTATCCGCAACTCAAGGTGTACAACTCGTTTCCCCATGAACTGCTGAAGGAGACCGTGGCCTACGCCCATCTCCGAGGCCTGCGCGTGAGCGGCCATGTGCCGGCCTTCATGCGGGCTCAGGAGGTGGTGGAGCAGGGCTACGACGAGATCCAGCACATCAACCAGGTCCTCCTCAACTTCCTCGTGACGCCTACGACGGATACGCGGAGCTTGGAGCGCTTCCGGTTGCCCGCTGAAAAGGTGGAGGGCCTCGATTTCGATGGGAAGCCCGTGCAGGACTTTCTCGCTCTGCTTAAAGCCAAGCACGTCGCGGTGGATCCCACGCTCTCCACCTTCAGCTTCATCCGACAGCGGGATGGCCAGATGGCGGCACCCTGGGCCGCCATCGCTGATCACATGCCTCCTGACGTACAGCGCGGGTTCCGCGTGGGCACCATGAATATTCCCGACGACGCCACCGCCAAGCGCTACGAAGCCTCCTACGCCAAGATGGTGGACTTCGTGGGCCGCATGTACCGGATGGGCATCCCCCTCGTGGCGGGGACGGACGACCTCGTGGGCTTCACCCTTCAGCACGAGCTCAAGCTGTACGTGCAAGCCGGACTCACGCCCGCTCAGGCCCTCCAGGTGGCCACGTGGAATGGCGCGACCTATACCCGCACGCTCGCTGATCGAGGCAGCATTACGCCGGGGAAGCTCGCCGATCTCGTGCTCATCGATGGCGATCCCACCCAGGACATCGAGGCCCTCCGCAAGGTAGCTCTCGTCATCACCCAGGGCCAGCGCATCTCGCCCAGCGAGGTCTACCAGGCCTTGGGCATCCAGCCCTTCGTGGCGACCGAGCCGAAGGTGAAGGCCCACGCGCATTGAAGAAGATTGAGCTGCGGTCCGAGTTCTTGACCCGGGCCGCAGCTCAGTCGACTTTGACCGCGAAGGGTTTGAAGCCCGCCTTCTTCAGCTTTTCCGCCTGCTTGTCTACGGCTGCACGGGAGTCGCCCTTTTCCAGGCGCACCTTGTGGAGACCCTTCTCTTTGACGGTCACGGTCTTGAAGCCCGCGGCCTTGGCTTTTTCTGCCACGCGCTTGGCTTCTGAGGCATCCTTGGTGCCCACCAATTGAAGCGTCCAATGTTCGGATTTCTCTTCCGATGACTTGGTCTCTTCCTTGGGTTTTGCTTCTGGCTTGGGCTCGGCCTTGGCTTCTGCGGTGGGCCGTTGATCGGCGTCGGCGGTTTCCAACGCTCGGAGTTGATCCGTGAGCGGCTCCGGCAGCTCCTTCAATTCTTCATCGATGCTCTTCACTTTGGGGCCCCGCAGCGCCGCGCCCTGTTTGCCCATCTGCACGCCGAGTACAAAGGCGAAGGTGAGCAGGCCGACGCCCATCAAGGCCACCCATAGGAGGGAGCTCTGGGAGATGCTGACCTGATCGCGGGACATGGCCTCAGATTGCCACGTCATCCAGCCGCAGTGCGAACTGAGGTCCAAAGCTCCCCGGAGCGGTCACCAGCACCCGCCCGGCGGGCTGCAGGAGGGCCGCAGCCAACAGCTGGCCGCCCACTCCGCAGAACTCGCCCCAAAGGGCCTTGGGGTGGAGCGGTTTCGGCAGTCCTTCGCCCAAGGCTGCTTCCGCCGCGTCGACACGAACATGGCCGTTGGCGCCGGCGATCCAGTGATCCGGCCTGCGATCCAGCACCTCGCTTGCGGCGCGCTGCATGGCGGTGGCGCGATCCTCCGTGGAGGAAGAAGACAGGGCGCCGAGGCGGGCGCGGATGCGCACCCCTCGGGCGAGGGCATCTTCTTCGCGCTCAAGGAGGAAAGCCTGAGCCCCTTCGCCAGGCAGAAAGCCGCTGGCCTGATGGGGTTTGGGAAGACCGTGGCGCGCGGCCATCCGGCTGCGCTGGGTGATTTCGGTGAGGAGGGGATAGAGACCATCGGCGCCGATGACAAGGGCGGCATCGCATACGCCCATGCGGAGCCAACGGGCGGCCTGCTCCAGCGCGGCAAAGGTGCTGTTCTCGCGCTCCAACTGGGTGCTGCTGGGGCCCTGGAGGCCGAAGGCGACGGCGAGGTGACCACTGGCGGCGTTGGCGACGCAGTTGGGAAAGACCATGGGCGATGCGCCTTCGGGGCCGCGCTTCAAATAGGGCCAGAGGAAGCCCTCGCTTGCTTCATTCCCGCCGCAGAGGGTGCCGACGGCGACGCCGATGCGGGTACCGCCAAAGGTCTTGGGATCGAGGCTGGCGTCCTGGAGGCAGGCGTGGACGGCGGCCCAGGCGAAGCGGCTGGTGCGATCCAAGCGGCGGGCCTGCATGGGCGGGATGATGCCTGCGGGGAGTTCCGCCACCGCGCCGCGTCCCTTGCCCAGAGCCTCGGGAAGCTCGGCGAATTGAGGTGTGCCAGTCGTGAGGATCTCCCGCGCAGCTTCCACGTGATGCGCACCAGGGAGTACGAGACCGAGGCCGGTGAAGACGATGCGGGTCACTTTCCCTCCCATCGTCGCAACGCCAGGCTCACGTTGTTGCCACCAAAGGCGAAGGCGTTCACCAGTGCCGCTCCGAGCTTTCGCTCCTTCGCCTGCAGCGGCGTGCAATCGAGATCGCATTTGGGATCCTGATCCACCAGGCGCAGCGTCGGGCTCACTACCTGGTCCCGCAGCGCCAACACGGCGACGGCGGTGCCCACGGCGCCAGCGGCGCTGAGGGTGTGGCCGAATTGGCTCTTGGAGCTGGTGACGCTCACGTGGTCCGCGGCTGCGCCCAGCGCGCCACGGATGGCTTGGCATTCAGCGCCATCGTTGGCAGGCGTGGCGGTGCCGTGGGCGCTGACGAGATCGATGTCTTCAGCGTTCAGTTGGCCCATGCGCAGCGCCATGGTCATGGCGCGGCGGGCGCCTTCGCCTTCGGGATGGGGCGCGGTGGGATGGTGGGCGTCCATGGTGGCGCCGTAGCCAAGCAGCTCGGCGTAGATGGTGGCGCCGCGAGCCTGGGCCAGTTCCAGGGGCCCAAGCACGAACTCCACGGCAGCCTCGCCGAGGTTGAGCCCCGCGGTGGCGCGGGAGAAGCGGCGGCACGCGGCGGGGTACACTGCTTTGCGGCG
>JACXTT010014716.1_pt1 | contig 10216 bp, 8 predicted proteins | sample 9270951 | NCBI WGS metagenome assembly JACXTT01 (sample SAMN15532306, study PRJNA645909) | rock metagenome | isolation source: weathered quartz diorite | place: Puerto Rico | collected 2017-06-21
GCCGAGAACATGATCCGTGAGTGGGGCTTCTCGCCGGTAGCCTACGAGCGTGACCGCACGTTTAACCTGTACGCCAAGATCGAGGACCATGCCAACGACGTCCACGACTACCTCAAGTACCTGAAGTTTGGCTACGGACGCACGACAGACGACGCGAGCATGGAGATCCGCCATGGACGCATGACCCGCGAGGAGGGTATCGCGCAACTGGTGCGCTCTGATGCCCGCGAGCCGACGTCCTTGGACTACTACTGCGACTTCTTGGGCATCACCAAGGAGCAGTTCTACGCCACGGTGGATAACCAGCGCGATCCGAAGATTTGGCAGCGTGACAGCCTAGGTTCGTGGGTTCCCATGGATTCGGTCGACCGACACACAATCGACGCGTCTTATGACCCGTATCGCGTCACCCAGGTCGCTGATCGTACCTTCAGCGACTCCAACCGGCACCTTTACTACAACCCGGCCAACCCACCCGTGCCCTATGGTGTGGAGGCGCTCGACCGCCAGAGCAAGCGATTCTGCGTGCTGTAATGAAATGAAGGCGAATACCGGGCGCACTCTGTGCCTGATCCCGGCCAAAGGCGGTTCAACCCGCCTGGCGCGCAAGAACGTCGTCGAGCTTGGCGGGCGCCCGCTCATCGGTTGGGCCATCAATGCTGCGGTGCAGTCGGGCTGCATGGACCGCATCGTGGTTTCGACCGAAGACGAGGCCATTGCCGACAAGGCGCGTAGCCTGGGAGCCGAGACGCCCTTCATGCGGCCCATGGTCCTGGCGCGTGACCCGGCGGGCGTCGTAGACGTGGCGCTGCATGCGCTGGCGACCTTGCGCGAGCAGGGCGACGCCTACCAGACGCTGGTGATTCTCCTGCCGACCTGTCCTTTCCGCTCCAGCGAGGACATCCAGAACGCCATCGGGCTGTTCCGCCGCCAGGGCGGGCGCTTCCTGATGAGCGTCTCGCGCTACGAGCACACGCCTTTTGCAGCAATGAAGCTGAGCGAGGATGGGTTGCTCAATCCTTATTTCCAGGAGTACATCGGGCGCAAGTCGCAGGAAATGCCGCAGGCCGTGCGCGCGAACGGCGCGATCCACGTGTTGGACGTTGCATCCTTCGAGCAGGTCCGCTCGTATTACGCGCAACCGCTACTGGGCTTTGAAATGCCTTGGGAACGCTCCGTCGACATCGACACTGCCCATGACCTGAGACTGGCTGAAAGTCTGCTCAACGGCTGAAGGCGACAGTCGTGGCTCCTATCGGCCTGTTTCGTGTCGATGCTGCGCCCTTCATGGGCGTCGGGCACCTGTCGCGGTGTCTGGCATTGGGCCACGCGCTCAGAGCCCGGGGCGCGCGGGTCGTGTTCATCTGCCGCGACGTGCCCGGTGGCGCCCAGGGCTTGGTTGCACAACAGGGCTTCGAAATGCACACCCTGCCTGCGCTGGCCCCGCCCGGCAACCTGACCGACACGATGCAATGGCTCTGCTGTGGCCAGGCCGAAGACGCGGCCGCGACCCAGGCCATCTTGCGGCGTGAGGCGCTGCTGCCAGACTGGCTCATCGTCGACCATTATGGGATCCATGCGGAATGGGAAAAATGTTTGCGCGCTGCTGGTCGGCGCATCCTTGTAATCGACGACCTGGCCAACCGCCTTCATGATTGCGATCTGCTGCTAGACCAAAGCCTGCGGGATGACAATCCCTATGCTTACAGAATTCCCGAGGATTGCGTTGTGCTCCTAGGCCCCAAATACGCCTTGTTGCGCGAAGAATTCCTCGTGGCCAGGCGCAGCTGTGCTATTCGAACCGGCGAAATACGTAGGATCATGGTTTTCTTCGGGGGTAGCGATCCCACCCGCGATACGCTGAAAACCCTCGACGCAGTTCGCGCAACGGGGGAGGGAGGCCTGCAAACAGATATCGTCGTCGGGAGCATGAACCCGGCACGTCGCCTGATTGAAGATGCATGCGTGCGGACACCTGGTTGTCATTTCAACTTTCAAGTTAGTGATATGGCTGTGCGATTTGCCCGCGCGGACTTGGCCATCGGTGCGGGCGGTACTGCGTCGTGGGAGCGGTTGGCCGTCGGACTCCCTTCTCTCGTGATCCAGCAGGCTGAAAACCAGCGCGAAAATGTTTCACAACTGGCAAGGCACGGAGTCGCCATTAATCTTGGGTCATCAGACTCCGTTGACAGTGGACGCATTCAGGAGGCGCTGATGACCTTGCGCGCCCAGCCAGAACGCCTTCGAAAGATGTCCGAACTGGCCTTCGAAATGGTAGATGCCACTGGCACCGATAAAGTTGGCGTGGCTATGGGGTTGTAGCATGAAAATTTCAATCATATGCTCTGACCAAACACATCCCATCCGACCACGTCTGGAACAGTGGGCCCGTCAGCATCAGACTTCTCATGAAGTTAAGCTTGTGGGGAAAGTATCAGAGTTATCCGGTGGTGAAGTCCTCTTCCTGATTTCGTGCCACGAGATAGTGCGTGCTTCGACTCGATCGTTATTCCGGGCGACGTTGGTGGTCCATGCGAGTGATCTTCCTCGCGGGCGGGGTTGGTCCCCCCACGTGTGGCAGATCCTTGAGGGCCGATCCGAGATAACGGTCACGCTCCTTGAGGCAGAGGATAATGTCGATTCAGGGGCAATTTGGGCTCAGCGCATGATACGTTTTGGCGGGCATGAGCTGTGCGATGAAATCAACGCCGCACTGTTTGACGCCGAAATCTCGCTGATGGACGAAGCCGTTGATTTATGGGATGGAATTCGACCCAAACTACAGGACGGTAGCGGGGCGAGCTACTACCCCCGCCGCAAAGCCGAAGACAGCCGGCTGGATCCATCACGATCAATCGCAGAGCAATTCAATCTATTGCGTGTCGCTGATTCGTCACGCTATCCCGCGTTTTTTGAGTTGCATGGTTACCAGTATGAAATACAGATTCGTAAGCGCAAGAAGGTAGATCAATGAGCGAATTCATACGTATTGGCGGACATCGTATTGGCCGGGGAGCTCGCCCTTTTGTGATCGCCGAAATGTCCGGAAATCACAATCAGTCCCTTGAGCGTGCCCTGACCATAGTTGATGCTGCAGCGACCACGGGAGCCCAAGCCCTGAAGATACAGACGTATACGGCTGACTCCATGACCCTGGACATTCGTGAGGGTGAGTTTTTCATTATGGACCCCAAGAGTCCATGGAAAGGGCGCTCGCTATACGATCTGTACCAGGAGGCCCACACGCCTATTGAATGGCACGCCGCGATTTTTGCGCGATGCCGCGAGCGTGGCATCTTGTGCTTCAGCACGCCGTTCGATGCGTCCGCGGTCGACTTTCTGGAGTCTCTCGACGTTCCCTGCTACAAGATCGCTTCTTTCGAGAACATCGACCTACCTCTGATCCGGCGGGTTGCGGCCACCGGCAAGCCGCTGATCATTTCCACCGGCATGGCGTCCATCGCCGAGCTTGATGAGGCCGTGCGTGCGGCGCGTGGGGCAGGGTGCAAGGACCTGATCCTGCTCAAGTGCACGAGTTCGTATCCAAGCACTCCCGAATTCAGCAACATCGTCACCATTCCGCATATGCGTGACATGTTCGGGTGCGAGGTCGGTCTGTCGGACCATACCCTCGGTGTCGGCGTCGCGGTGGCCAGCGTGGCACTCGGGGCTACCGTCGTTGAAAAACATTTCACGATGGATCGGTCCGAGGGCGGGGTCGACAGCCAGTTCTCGCTGGAGCCGGCAGAGATGAGGGCGCTGGTGGAAGAGACCGAGCGCGCATGGCAGGCCCTGGGTGGGGTGACCTATGGCATAGGCCCTGCCGAAAAAGGCTCCGTCGTGTTCCGGCGCAGCCTGTACATCGCGAAGGACATGCGCCAGGGCGATGTGCTGACGCCGGAAAACCTGCGAGCGATTCGACCAGGGGCAGGACTTCCGCCCAAATACTATGAAACACTGTTGGGCAAACGCGTGAACCGCGACGTGGCCCGGGGCACTCCCGCTAGTTGGGATCTGGTCGGTTGAAAGCTTTTCTGCACCTCATTGCAATTTTCGAAATGCCATAAATACATGAACCAGCAGCGCGTCGTTTTCTTTGCGCCCTTTTCGGGCATCTGGCCTCATGCTTACCCTGAAGCCCTGGTGGCCTCGTCCCTCAAGCGGGAAGGGGCCGAAGTCGTTTACGTTCCCTGTGACGGCTTGTTTTCGGATGGCTGCGCGGTCATGGACTCCCACGGCATGACGTATCGCTCAAGCGAGGCACAGCGTCAGTCCGTCTGTCGCATGTGCCGTCGCCGGCAGGATGCGCTGGTTTCCGGGCTCAAGGTCCAGCGGGTCAGCATGGACAGCTTTGTAGACGACGCGACCCGTCGGCAGTGCAAGGACTTCGCGCAAGAACTCGCGCAACGCGATATTGCAGACGCCGAACTCGACGGGTTCAAAGTCGGGCGCATAGGTTTGCATGAGACACTGCTGCATTACAAGCTGACATCGCTCGACGAGCTGAATGACGACTCCATGGGCGACTTCCGCATGCGCCTTTACAACGTGCTTCTCAGCCTGCATGTAACCCGGGTCATGCTCAATTCGCTGAAACCGCAACGGATCGTCGCCTACAACACGCACGTGTCCATCATCTACATCATGATGCTGGTTGCTGAGCGTGCTGGCGTGCGTACATTCGGTATCCATGCGGGAGGCAATATGTCCAACCGCTTTGGCAGCCTGTACATCTTCAGGCGCGACATGGTCCGTCTGTACAAAGGGTGGATCGATGCATTCGAGCAGAAGTGGCGCCAGCTTCCTGCGACGCGCCAAGGTATCGAAGGTGCTGCACGTCATTTTTCGGCCCTGACTTCAGGTAAGACGGTCTGGGTGTACTCGGCGCCCAAAAAGGCCGAATATTTTGACGTTCGCGCGCATTACGGGATTCGCCCCGACCAGAAGGTGCTTCTGGCGATGTTGAGCAGCTATGACGAGCTCTATTCAATGCAAGTGATGGGTCTTCTGCCGGAATTCAACCAGATGTACTCCAGCCAAGTGGAGTGGATCCGGGCGTTGGTGAAACACCTGAGCGTCAGAAAGGACTTGTTTCTGATCATTCGGGTGCATCCGCGGGAACTACCAAATCAGCGCGATAAGGTGCACTCCTTACATGCAAAACGCCTGGCTAGCGAGCTGACGGATTTGCCGGACAACGTCCGCATCAACTGGCCGCAGGAAGGCATTTCCATCTACGACTTGGTGCCGTACGTTGACGTTGGCCTGAATGCGTGGTCCAGCACTGGGAAAGAACTTGCCAATCTGGGTGTTCCGGTCGTCCTATATAGCGACGACATTATTTTTTACCCGGCATCGCTCAACCTGCTGGCGCGCGACGAAAAAGACTATTTCGAAAAAATAGACCAGACCATCGCATCTGGCTGGTCTTTCGATCGCGTCGTGCAGGTCTTCAGATGGCTTGCACTGGAATACACGCTGGGGACCGTCGACATACATGACGGTTTTTCCTTTGGCGAAGGGCGTCGCTCATTTCTGCGGCGTGCCATGGGCAAACTGCGTCGCATGCTGGCCTACCGCCTTGAAGCGTCTTGGCTGGGCAGACGCCTGCGTCACCATTCGACGATAGTCCAATGCATTCTTGAGGACGCCGACATGCTCACGCTGCAATACGAGGGACAAGGGGCACTGGCGCCTGACCAGGAACTGGACATCATTCGCGCGGAGATGCGCAAGTTGGTGGAGGTGATGTATGCGCATGTGCCCGCAGGTTGCAGCGCAAATGTCGATGCATTGCGCGCCGCGACCGAGACCCGCGCCAGCGCATGAAACCCCAGAATCCGTTCCAACCTGATTCCGTCGCGAGGTTTGTCCTTTCGTTCGCGAGCACCCGGTTCACAACCTGGCTGCTGGCATCGATCATTTTTTCTTCGACGCTGGACCTGTTTGGTATTGCCATCATTTTTCCGTATCTCAATGTTGTGGTCGACCCCGCCGCGCTGGCGCGCCTCGTGGCCTGGCTGCCAGCAGGGCTAGCGGGGCTTGCGCGCGACAGGCTGCTGGCGGGGCTCAGTCTGTTTCTCATTGCCGCGTACCTCGGGAAGAGCTATGTGCAGGCGCTGCTGCTGCGGTACCAGAATCAACGAACTTCGGAGTTGACGACGCGCGTTGGCGATGACGTGGTAACGCATCTGCTCGGCGCCGAGTATGCGCAGTATCTGAAGACGCCCGGGTCCGAGATGGGGGCAACCGCTTTCGCCAGCCCCGTGCATGTGTCGCTGGTCTACAGGGCGCTGCTGCAAATGGCCAACGAGCTCAGTTTCCTGTTCCTTCTCTTCACCATATTCTGCGTCATCAATCCGATGCTGACGCTGGCCGCGTTGGCGCTGCTCGCCGTTTCCGGGGTGGCCCTTTATTTGCTTGTGATACGCGAGACTTCAAGGTTGGGTCGCAAACAGGTCGATGCCGAAAACGGCCGCTATCGCCTGCTTTTCTCTATTGTCAACGCCATACGCGACATCAAGGTCATGGACCTGACACCCATGTTTGCAGACATCAATCGCAAGGTGTCCATGGATTTTGAAGCGGTCGCTTGGCGTTACAACTTCAACCACGCACTGCCACTGGTCGTTGTCGAGGCGACAGTCCTTTTGGGGGTAATCGGTTCGGTTCTGGGCGTGGTCCTGGCAGGCCTCGATATTGAGAAAATTCTTCCCCTGGTAGGCGTTGCGGCGGTAACGTCCATCCGCGTGATTCCAGCGTTTGCCAAGCTTTTCACCTCGCTCAATTCTCTGCGTTTTTATGGCGAATCGGTCCGGCGGTTCAGGTCGATGCGTACTCAACTGATCAACGCAAGGCATGTGCGTGTTGAGGACCATTTGCAATTCACGCAGGCCATAGAACTGCACGATATCTGTTTTTGGCATGGTGACGAGCAAATCCTCGATCACCTCGATCTTTGCATCAAGCCGGGTCAAAGTTATGGAATCGTTGGGCCGTCGGGCTCCGGAAAGTCGACCCTGCTGGATGTTTTCACCGGGTTGCAGCGCGCGGGTTCTGGGCGATTTTTCTGCGACGGCAAGGCGTTCAACCCCTTTGCCAGCGCTTCGCTGCCTCGGCTGGTCGGATACGTGCCGCAGACCATCACGCTGATTGATGCGTCCATCGCCTTCAACATCGCCTTCGTTGCCAAATATGACTCGGAACGCATGGGCCAGGCACTGCGCATGGCGCACCTGCAGCATCTCGTCGACAGCCTGCCCCATGGGCTTGATACGCCTGCCGGCGAGAACGGTACCCGTCTATCTGGTGGACAGCGGCAACGAATAGGGCTGGCTCGGGCGTTTTATCACCGGCCTTCGATTCTGGTGCTGGACGAGGCGACCAGTGCCTTGGATCCGCTCACGGAGAGGGAAATCGCTCAAGAGCTTGCACAGGTGCGAGGCGCGATTGCGACGATCATGGTCTCTCATCGCATTTCGGCCGTACAGGACTGCGATGAAATCATCGTGATGGATGGTGGCCGCATCGTCAGTCGTGGAACCCACGACATCTTGTTGAAGACTTCGGGGCTCTACGCTGAAATGTACCGATCTCAAAATCACCAACCCCCAGTCAACTGATCGCAACCAGCGCATGTCCAAATTTTCCTCGCTTACGCGTTTTTTCAAGACGGCAATACGTGACTGGTTGCCATTGGGGCGAATTTCGTTTGCTCAGGAAGGCGAAGATCTTGTACTGGCCCGGCTCATGGGGGATCTGCGCGGCGGGAAAGGATTTTTCGTCGACATTGGCGCTCATCATCCAACGCGGTTTTCCAATACCTATTATTTTTACAAGCGCGGCTGGAGCGGGATCAATATCGATCCGTTGCCAGGCACCATGCGACGCTTCAAAAGGTTGCGCCGTCGTGACCTGACCATTGAGTGCGGCGTGAGTGGCTCGCAGGGTGAACTGACCTACTACATGTTCAATGAGCCCGCGTTAAACACATTTTCACGCAGCGAAGCAGAAAAGAAGAATCAGGGCGTTTATAGGATCATTGATCAGAAAATCATTCCGGTTCAAACGCTGGCAACGCTTCTTGAAGAGCATCTCAAGCCAGGTACGAACATCGATTTCATGACGATTGATGCTGAAAACCTCGACCATGAGGTCGTATTGTCCGGCGACTGGAACCGCTTTCGTCCGCGTTACCTTCTGGTCGAGCTCCTGGGTTTTACTCTGGAGCGGATGGCAGAACACCCAACCACCCAATTCCTGGCGACGGTGGGCTACGCTCCCTGCGCCAAGACTGTGAATACCGTCTTTTTCATTGATACAGCGTTGCAGAAGCGGGAGGCATCGTGAAGATATTTATCCTTGATACCTACTACCCGCGATTTTTGGACCGGATCTACGAGTCCCGCCCGGAGTTGGCAGGCACTGCGTACGATGTGCAGCGTGGTGCGCTGCTTGCCCAGTGCTTTGGCACGTCAGACTACTATTCGTCGCACCTTGTTGCCACTGGGCATGACGCGCAGGATTTGATCGTCAACTGCCGCCCGTTGCAGACTACCTGGGCGAACGAACATAGCGTGTGCTACAGCGCTCTGGCGATGAAAGTACCGCAGCGCCTGCTCAGGCTGCCCCTAGTCGGCCCTTGGCTGTCCTCGCTGCCGGGCCTGGTGGAAATTGCCGTGGCGCAGGTCAAGGAAGCCCGGCCTGACGTGCTTTATTGTCAGGACCTCTGGTTTCTGCCATCCCACAAGATGAAGGAACTTCGCCCTTATGTGAAGCACATCGTCGGCCAGATCGCAAGCCCCTTGCCGCCACAGCCCTATCTGCACGCCTACGATTTGATTCTGACGTCTTTTCCTCATTTCGTCCCAAGGCTGCGCGCCATGGGTATCGCGTCAGAATATTTCCGCATCGGTTTTGATCCGCGCGTGCTGGACTTACTTGGCCCTATCGATAAAGATGTCGACGTGAGTTTCGTGGGCGGCATCAGCCGCCATCACGGCAAGGCGCTGCCCATGCTGGAGCATCTCGCCAACCACACGCCCATTCAGTTCTTCGGCTATGGCGCCTCAGGCCTTCCCTCGGGCTCGCCCATCAAGGCGCGGCATCGGGGGGAGGTGTGGGGGCTCGGCATGTACCGTGCCCTTGCACGCAGCCGGGTCACGCTCAACCGGCACATCAACGTCGCCGAGAACAACGCCAACAACATGCGGCTCTACGAGGCGACGGGGGTGGGCACGCTACTGATTACGGACGCCAAGGATAATCTGGGTGAACTGTTTGAGGTGGGAAAAGAGGTCGTTGCCTACCGGAGCCAGGACGAGGCCGTGGAAATGATTGCCCATTATCTGGCGTACCCTGACGAGGCAAATGCGATCGCGGCGGCCGGACAGCGGCGGACCTTACGCGAACATACCTACCAGTCTCGAATGGTTGAACTTGCCGATATTCTTTGTAAATACGTGGGCTGAGCGGTGAGTTCCAGCCGTTGAAGCTGACGCGAATTTCTTCTGTGCCCCATTGCGGTTTCCTGAGCGGGCCGGGTTGTGTGCTAAATGCTTTGAGTGGGAATTTGACGGGTTTGAAGAAAATCGAATGGGTGACCAGAAGTATCTGGATGTCTAGTCAAGGAATATGCGGCATGCGCGCTTGAAGAGGGGGCCGCTGAAGCGTGTAGGTATTTGGCAAGCTTCGACAATGCGGTGCGGGATAATCGATGGATCGTAGTGGTGCACCAGCCGCCATCGCTGGCTTCGCAATCGGACTCGATCATGAGTATCTAACTGGATTTAACGTACAGGTGGAATATGGAAAACAGAAACGAGCAAGAAAAATTTTGGGCAGAATCTTATGCCGAGAATTACATCAAAAAGAATAAGTCTTTTGACCAAACACTGGGGGAGCGTGCTTGGCGCTTGATGCTTGGAAAAGCGGAGGGCATCAATTGCCTTCTCGAATGCGGTTGCAACATCGGTAGGAATATTGGTTTCCTGCAGAGTGTACTTCCTGCCGCCAAAAAGTCGATTATCGAAATCTCAAAGCCGGCATTTGACGAAGTTACCTCCAAGTACAAATTGGATGCTTCTTTCAACTGTAGTATTTTGGAAGCGGTGTTCCCCGAAAACTATTTCGACTTGGTTTTCACACAAGGCGTCCTGATCCATGTTCACCCCGACAACTTGCTGGCCACGAATCCGAAGACATACACCCGTCCGTC
>JACXTT010014717.1_pt1 | contig 10216 bp, 6 predicted proteins | sample 9270951 | NCBI WGS metagenome assembly JACXTT01 (sample SAMN15532306, study PRJNA645909) | rock metagenome | isolation source: weathered quartz diorite | place: Puerto Rico | collected 2017-06-21
AATCTAAAATTCGAATGCTTTCGCGGTATTAAAGCTGGCCGGCGATAATGCTGAGGCGTGAATACGCAGCAGTCCCGCCGGTGGAATGCTACGCCGGACAGCTCAACCAGGTCTGGATGAATCTGCTCGTGAACGCGGCTCAGGCGATTGGCCACAATCACGGCGAGGTGTGCATTCGTACATCGTCGGATGAGAAAACGGCGTCAGTTAGCATCAGTGACACGGGAAAGGGAATCGCGCCTGAGCACGTGAGCAAAATCTTCGATCCGTTCTTTACGACAAAAGCGGTGGGGGAAGGTACGGGGCTGGGTCTTTCTATTTCGCACGGAATCATTATTCGCCATGGAGGAACATTGACTGTTGATAGCCGTCCCGGACAAGGCGCGACGTTCAGTGTTTCCTTACCTATTCACATTAGAGAAAACGGCGTCGGGAGTGTCGGCGCAAGGAAGGTCTAAGTAAGAATGAAGTACAAGGTTTTGATCGTTGATGATGAGCCTGGGAACCTTCGTGCGCTTGAAAGGCTGTTTCGTGGCCAACACGAAGTCTTGACAGCTGGTTCCGGTACCGAGGCTTTGGAACTGCTTCAGCACCACGATGTGGCGCTGATGATTGCAGATCAGCGAATGCCTGGAATGTCGGGCATCGATCTAATTCAGCGAACTGTCGGACTCCGACCGCATATGGTTCGCATTCTGCTGACTGGCTACACCGATGTCGGCAGTCTTATCGACGCCATCAACTGTGGGCACGTCTATAAGTACGTGACCAAACCATGGAACAACGAAGAGTTGACCATCACGGTGTCTCGGGTGCTTGAGCATTACGAAACACTGAAGAGCCGCCATACGCTTGAGATGGTAAACCGGCGTTTGCGAGCCCGGCTTAACGAGATCGCCGAATTGGCCATAATGGACGACGATCTGATCCAGGAAGCGGGAAATCCGGCGACGACTGAACGTCAAATAGCATTGGTTTCGCCAAATTAATTCAATAATGCTGGAGATCAAACAAAGGCCACGGATTCTGATCATCGACGACGATGACCAGATTCGCGTGTTGCTGTTACGGCTGTTGGGTGCTCAAAACGACTGCACGGCCGTGGAATCGGCGGAGCGCGCGCTTGCCCGGATGGATGCGGAGAAATTCGATCTCATCATTAGCGACATAAACATGCCGGGAATCAGCGGACTTGAACTCGTACCTTCTATTCTTCAGAAGGAGGCGGACGCCGTCGTGATTATGGTGAGCGGCCAGCAGACTATCGAATACGCAATCGAAGCTCTGCGCGTCGGCGCTTTCGATTACATCACCAAGCCGGTCGATATCGATCATATCGAAGCTGCGGTTCGACGCGCGCTGGCTCACCATAGACTGCTGGAAGAAAAACGTCGCTACGAAGATCATTTGGAAGAAATGGTGCGAGAGCGGACGGCAGAGCTTGAATACCTTGCATACCATGACCGGCTGACAAGCCTGCCGAACCGCACGTCATTCGTCGATCGGTTCAGCACCGCGATGACCAGCGCCAAGACGAATGGACATCTCGCCGCGGTCATACTGATTTCACTGGATCGATTCAAGAACATTAACGACACGCTCGGGCATGTGGCCGCAGATCAATTGCTCAAGCATGTGGCGATGCGGCTGCAAACCCTTTTTCATTCGGAGGATATAGTGGCCCGTTTTGAAGGAGCGGAATTCGCGGTCTTGTTGAATAGAATTACATTAGCGGAAACTGAGGCGGTATGTCATTCGATCAGAGAGACATTCCAGAAGTCGTTTGCTGTAGGTAATCAAGAAGTCTATCTGACCGCGAGCATTGGCATCAGTCTGTCATCGGATAATACCAATGGAGCTTCCACGATCCTGCAGAACGCCGGTGCAGCTCTTCATCGGGCGAAAACCAGCGGCGGAAATAACTACCAGTTTTATACCCCCGACATGAATGCCGCATCCCTCAAGCGGCTGTCGTTGGAAACAAGCATCCGACATGCGATTGACCACGAGGAATTCGTCACCTTCTACCAACCAGTTGTCGACCTTTCCTCAAGCGAAATCGTCGGCATGGAAGCATTGGTTCGCTGGCAGCACCCACAACTCGGCTTGCTGGCCCCTATTGAGTTTCTTGACCTGGCGGAGAGCACTGGTCTGATTGTCGAGATCAGCGAAGGCGTGATGCGAGCTGCATGTCTTCAAACGCTTCGGTGGCAAGAGCAGGGGCGCAAAGAGTTACGAATCGCGGTCAATGTTTCCGCGCGTCACTTTCGAAAGAAGGATTTTGTCGACCGGATTGTGCAGATTATTGCTGACACCGGACTGAACCCGCGATCGCTGGAGTTGGAACTAACCGAAAGTTCCATCATGGAAAATCCGGAAGCGGCGACCGATATCCTAAAGGAACTTAGACGGACTGGAATCACGATCGCCATCGATGACTTTGGCACGGGTTACTCGTCAATGAGCTACTTAAAGCGTTTCAGTGTCGATACGCTCAAGATTGATCGCTCGTTTGTTCAGGGCGTGGCAACAGATGCGCAAGACGCCGCTATGGTTAGGGCGATGGTCACCTTAGCGCACGACCTGGATCTTCGTGTAATTGCCGAGGGCATTGAAACGGAATCGGAAGTTTCGTTTCTAAAGCGCCTTGGTTGTGATGAAGGACAAGGATATCTTTTTTTAAAACCTGCGCCGGGAGACGTGATTCGAAACGTAATGTTTCCCGGCATCGTTGATTTACCGGCGCTGAAACCGATTCAACGACCACTCACAACTTAAGCAACACCGCTCATTATTCAATAAAATTCCCGATAATTTGGCGAGAATCGCACTAGAGACTCGCGACTCTAAGCAGGCTGACTCGACGTCGTTGCAAATCAATGCGTCCTCCGCGAGCCGTTAGCTGATCGTGCGCTTTTACTGAGGAAATTTGGAGCGGGCGACGAGGCTCGAACTCGCAACTTGGGAATTTCAATTTTCATCTCTTTATTTTCAATACCTACAAAATCGCCCAAAAACGCTCGTGCATGCGTTGCATGCCGCGCATGCAGTGGCTGATCTGCGTATCGCTGCGGGAGGTTTGCGGGACGGTGTGTCAATCGAAATGTTCCGGAACGAAAGACCGACTTCACATTTCTTGTTGTTCGACTCGAATACGAATACTTCGCTTTGCGGATGGTTGCTTAGGATCAATCAAGCTTTGAAGGGATTCCTAATATCCATCGACGGGTTACCATTAGACGGTCACTGTCTAAAGCCACCCATCTGAATTCGTCTGCTTATTTTCGTCTAACGATCAGAGGCCAAAGGATTGGTCCATCAATCGCTGTATGCGCGAACGGGATATCCGGTACTGTCGTGACCGGTCTCTCGGCACTCCAGCACCCTCGACTACCACAATGTTAAGCGGATTCGCAGAGTCTTTGGAACATCTGGCCTTGCCGTTGACTTCCTTTCGGAGTCACCATATTGTCCTGCACCTTAGGGAGCGTCAACGTTCCCTTGCAGGCGTCAAAATGCCCATACGTTTTCTAACGTTTTAGCTCAGATCTCTAACAGGGTCTCGTTATTTTGAGGAGATCTATATAGTGTTTCACTTTCCTTGCCCCAGTCCCTTCACAAAACACCTGGTTGTTTTGGCGTTAGTGAGTATTGCCGGCATTACGGTACTTATGATCCGGTGCGTTGACGGTCGCCGCGATTGGACTCAACACGTGCCGTCGCCGACTAATATAAATTCTCCATCCGACACCGGAGACCTGAATTCAAAGTTTATTCCCGATTCTAGCCAACAGCCCTCACTGAATAGATATGCGCGAAGCCGGACGCAACTTAGTACGCGGGGTCAAGGCTTGGACCAACAACCTTCCAATGCCGTGGAAACTGAAAATCCTACAGACTCTTCAGCTCCTTCGAAAATAGTTTCCCAAAGGAGCACTGCGTTCTCGCCTTACCGAAACAAAGCTGCACAGGAAAAAGCACGGTTAACAAGTACTGCTGATAACGAGATTAGCTGGAAGAGTCTTAGCGATGCTGCTGAGAAGTATAAAGGGCTCCCCGGTCCGGGTCCCGTGGCCCCTGGTTTCGATTCATTTACATTTCTCCAAGGTAAATCACGCAACAAAGAACACCCGCTCATTGAGGGTCGTTATGATTTGCAGCAACAGACTGGCTCTACATCCGATGCATTTAGCCTCATTACCAGTTTTAATGGGATTGACAGCCCAGCCAGTATTCACCCATTGCCCGATGCAACGATAGCGGCAGGTCCAAATAGCCTCATTATGGTATCCATGCCGATTTTAGCAATCAAAGCTAAGACGGGGGACGTAGTCGCCACATCCACGATCTTTGACTTCCTGCAAACAGTGGGTAAAGGACAGAGCGGAGGGGATCCAAAAATTGTCTTTGACCAGGGCAGCGGCAGATTCTTCATCTCAATGATTAGCGGGCCAGTCACGAAATGTTCACTTGGTTCTTGTGAGGCATATCTCTTTCTCGCTGTCTCTAAGACATCTAACCCCACTACTCTGACGCCGAGCGACTGGTATTTATATGCTCTAGACGCAACGTTGGACGGAGCAGTGTCTACAACAAATCACCCTGATTTTGCCAGGCTGGGTGTAGATCCCAACATCGTAGTGATTGCTGCGGATATGTTGGACATAAACACTGAGACGCGGAAGTATCCTAAGGTGCGGATAATAGAGAAGTCCAAGCTCATTAAAGGAGAGTCCGTTTCGTGGACTGACTTTGTTGGGATGAAGGACCCTGTGAACGCGTCGACTGCTGAAGGATTCCGGCCTGCTCTACACTATGGGGGCGCCGGCATCTTCTTCTTAATAGGTAACCCAAACAATGACCCGTGCAGGCTAGTCGTATGGGGTATTGAGAACTCCCTTTCATCCCCAACGCTGACTGCCAAGTCTACCACCACTGGCGGGCAGTGTGCTCCACCGCCGCTTGCGCCCCAACCTGGTAATGGAAGCGTAGCTCTTTTTTCCGGCAGTAATGGGCTTATGTGTGACGCTGTCTATCGCAATGCCTCCCTTTGGATGCCAAGAGGCGTTTCAGCCAACTTCGGCCATGGTGACGTTGCGGCAATTCGCTGGTTTCAAATTGATGTAAGTTCCTGGCCGACCGCTGTAAGTATTGTCCAAGATTCTACGTTTGGCTTGGATGGCGTCTCGCATTTCTTTCCTTCGCTTATGGTTGATGGCGAAAACAACTTAATTGTGGTTTATGCTCGAAGTAGCAGCACCGAGTTTCCTTCGATTTACTATACCGGAAGGCTTGGATCGGACCCGCCCAATACATTGAGACCCGCTCAACTATTGAAATCAGGAGCCGCTAGTCTTAATCTGTTTGACAGTGGTTTTAACGCAGTCCGCTATGGCGATTATTTCGGTGTTGTGCTTGACCCAAGCAACCAAAGCTTTTGGTTGTACGGTGAATACGTTAGAACCTCCGACCTGTGGGGCACATGGGTTGGTAATGTCGGCGTAAATTCGAGTGCTTCTTCTTGCTCGTTCTCTACTGCTCCCACTCGCCAATCTTTCGGATCAGGCGGCGGTAAAGGCAGTCTGAGTATAAAGGAACCGAATGCCTGTAGCTGGATGGCTAATAGCACTGTCGGCTGGATAACCATTACTTCTAGTGTTAATGGCAATGGCAATGGCATAGTCAATTACTCTGTGTCACCTAATACGGAGGGAATCAGACGCACGGGAACAATGATCATTGGAGGCCAGACGTTTACGGTAACTCAGGCTTCTACACTCATTCCAACATTGCTTACGGAAGATAACTTACTAAAGGCAATTGCCCTTGATTCGGTGACAACGACACGAGATCCGTTCTCGTTATCAACCACCCATAACTTTAGCTCCGATCAGCGTTCTCGACTAATGCTCTTTGCGGTTAACGCGAGCTTAATGCCTGGCGAGAACTTTGCCGTGGTCACGTGTCAGGCCGAAGATTCCCAACACCGTATTTTCGCGGTTCCGGTTGAATACGTTGGCGACGTGCCAAACCTTGGTGGCGTCACTCAGATCAATATCAGACTACCAGATGGGTTGACCGGCGACGCATTATTCTCAATTATCGTGCGTGGCGTTGCAAGCAATCAAGTGCTCGTCGCGATTAAATGAGTTCTAAAGCTAAGTCGCCTTTTCTTGCGCGGTCTGTCTGCTTTAAGTTTCTGACTAGTCAAGTCGTTCCGATATTTTACGATGCTTCAGGCGATCGGCTCGACGATTTCCTCAAACGGCTTCAGGAGAACCGCAGTTTCAAGCAGGTTCAAGGCAGCAGCTTCGGGGGGTCCATGCCGCTCTGCGATGGCGAAAGAAATAGGCGGAGACGCGCGGAACAAATTAACTCGAGACACTCGTTCTTCATCGTTAGTCTTAGAGACTGCAGTTGCCCATGGAGACGTCGAACGTTTGCGGAACGAGCGTAACGGAATTCCCTGATTTTCTATAAATCACTTTAAGCATTTCTTAGAAATTTGGAGCGGGCGACGAGGCTCGAACGCGCAACTTTCAGCTTGGGAAGCTGAATTTTCCATTCCTTTATTTTCAATACTTACAAAATCGCCAAGAAAAAATCAACGTCCATGCACTGCATACCGTGCATGCATTGCCTGATTTGCGTGTCGTTGTGGGGGCGTTTGGGGTACTCGCTTCTACTACGCTTAAACGTCGCTCCTATTACGCTCAATCGCCAAACTCCTGCCGGTTCTTTTCCCAACGAGCCTTTTGCTCAATCAGGAACTCGATGAATTCAGGACTCGTTCTGATTCGATCTAAAAAAGGATCGCGCGCGAAAAGCGGGTAGTTAGGAAAGCCGGTCGCTGCCGTTTCTCTCAACCACTTCACTGCTTCGCTGCTGTTACCTGCAAGGGCGTGGATGCAGGCGGCGTCATAGGTCGAATGATGACGCCCCTGATTGTTCGGTTGGATCTTTGAAAGGATTCCCGGCACCCTGGATTGTGCTTCGCCAGAGTCGCCTCTCAAAGCCAGCAGCAGAGCTTGCTGCATTAACAGGTCAAGATTCTGGGGAGCCTTCGGCAGTCTCTCGTCGATTGCTTTCTGCGCGTCAGCCAGAAGGCCTTTTCGCAGATAGTACCAAGGGTCAACGCGAGCGAACCCGCTCGGAATCCCTTGACGCTCTGCAAACCATTTGTCGGGATCGCCTCGGAGGTAGGGCAATACTGTTTTCAGCTCTTTGAGACTCTGACTCGTTGGGTCGATGTCCAAGGCGCGCTGCAGCTCACGCGACGCCAGATCGTCGAGACCCACGTGGCCAAGCATCGCCGGCAGATCAGGACTACTACTGTTTGGATTGAGCTGTTTCGCAAGCAGCAACTCTCGGATCGCGGCCTCACTTTGAAACCCTTCGTAGCCAGTCCAGAGGAGATAAGCATGGGCAAAATGGGTTTCCGCCAGATTCGGATTCAACTCTTGCGCTTGTTTGAGCTGTTCTCTGGCAAGATCTGCCCACTTTGAATTACCTGGATCGATTGCCACCGCAGTCCATGCATAGGCGAACGCCAATTTGGCATGGCTCAACGTATACCTCGGATCAATTTCGATCGAGCGTTTCAAAAAATCGATCGTGGTTTGCATTTGCGGCATCGAGCCTTCATAACCACGCTCATCAAGGCTGGTAACTCCTCTGATGTAAGCTTCGTACGCTCGCGGGTCGGTCGGGTACCGTTCATTCCGCGCCTGTTGGCCCGCATCGAAACTAATTCGCAGTCTCGCAGCAACCTGCTGAGCTACTTTGTCCTGAATCGCAAACACATCAGCCATAGTCAAATCGAAGCTGTCCGAATAGAGCGAGACACCATCGCTGGTTCGCAAGAGGTTTACGGTCACTCGCAGTCGATCTCCTGACCGCTGCCAGGTCCCTTCCAGTACGGCGTCGGCATTTAGTTGACGCGCAGCGGTGAGACTGTCGGTGTCGTCCCTGACATATCTCAACACAGCGCTCGTTGGGCGGACGGTTAACTGTCCTGTCTGACTGGTTTTTCTGATCACGGCATCGGCTATGCCGACCCCTAAGTAGTTTTCTCCCGAGTCAAGTGACTTGAGTGGTAACACGGCTAGGGATTTTATTTGCGGCGCCGGAGTAGCGGCTGCGGAATGTTTTATCCGCCAGGCGTAAATGCCAATACCGGCAATCAGAAGAATGAGAACGATGCCCACGGAAGCCAGTGCGCCGCGCCGGTGGGCGCGCAACTGGCTGACAAGATATTCGGCGCTCGATGATGGTCGTGTCGTCGCAGACACCGCGGATGCTGACCTTGGTTCTCTGGATACAGTGGGGTCAGGATTCTCGTTTTGAGAGTTGGGCTCGCTAATCGTCAGAGCCGGCGATTGCTTGAGCCGTCGCAGATCATTCACCAGTTCTTGACTTGTTTGATAGCGTTGTTCCTTGTCCTTATTAAGGGCTTTCTCCACTACCTCTTTAAGATCTTTAGTCACGTCGGGCGCATTTCGGGTGATCGACGGCGTGGGCGCTTTGGCCAGGATTCCAGAAATGATTTCATTCGAAGTGCCGGCAATAAACGGCGAGCTGCCGGCGATCATTTCGTAGAGCACTGCGCCGAGACTCCAAACGTCTGTGCGCGCATCAACCGCTTCGCCGCGAGCCTGTTCGGGCGACATGTACGCGACTGTCCCCATGACGACGCCGCGACCGGTCTTGAATTGCGCAGGGACTTCCTGCTCTTGCTGCTTCTCTTCACCAGCCGCGGTGCGGGTAACCTTAGCCAGGCCGAAGTCCAAAACCTTGACGAGGCCATCGTCGCGACGAACCATAATGTTCTCCGGCTTGATGTCGCGATGCACGATGTTCGCGCGATGCGCCGCGGTCAAAGCCAGGCCAACCTGAATCGCAATCTCCAGTGCATCCTGCACGTCCAGTCCCGAACGAAGACGTTCGCGCAGTGTTTGACCCTCAATGAATTCTGTCGCGATGAACCGGCGACCATCGACCTCGCCGATCTCGTAAATCGTCAGGATGTTTGGATGGCTCAATGCGGACGCTGCCCGCGCTTCCTGCTCAAAGCGGCGAACTCGTTCGTCGTCCTGAGTAAAGTTGGCCGTGAGAAACTTGAGAGAAACTTTACGATTCAGCTTCGTATCGTCGGCCAGATAAACCTCGCCCATTCCGCCCTGGCCCAGGAGCGAAACGACTCGGTAATGTCCGACCATCTGACCTGCCTTCAAGTCGCCGTCAGTCAGCATCGCTGCGGCTGCTTGATACGCGGGAGCGTCTACGAAATCTGTTTCTTCGTGAGACTTGAGGAGCGTTTCGACCGCCTGACGCAAAGCGGCATTGTCGCCACAACATTTTTTCAGATAGCTCGAGCGCTCATGCGGCGGCAGGGCCAGCGCGCTATGAAACAGCTCTTTAAGGTTTTCCCATTGGGCGTCGGACATGGTTCTAAAGAGTGGAAAGCTATAAGTTGCCGCTCATTTCACTTCGCAGCCACGCCCGGGCAAACGTCCAGTCGCGCATCACCGTTCCGGGAGACACCTTTAATACCTTGGCGGTCTCTTCGATACTAAGTCCGCCGAAGAAACGCAGCTCGACAATCTGCCCGTGGCGCGCATCGATGATTTCCAGTTTTTGCAGGGCATCATCAAGCGCGGTGACATTTGCTGCTTGCTGCTCAACGGTCGCGGTCGCTTCATCGAGCGGCACTTGAATCATGCTGCCGCCACGCTTGTCTGAATTACGCTTGCGCGCATCGTCCACCAAAATTCGGCGCATCAACCGCGCGGCGATACCAAAGAAGTGTGCCCGATCCTGCCAGGCGATGCGCGGCTGATCTACCAATCGCAAATAGGCTTCATTGATCAGCGCAGAGGTTTGCAGGATATGACCCGGGTTTTCCCGGCGCATATGCTGGTGGGCCAGGCGATGCAATTCATCATGAACCAGCGGCATTAGCCGCTCAAGCGCCGCTTCATCCCCGCCACTCCATTGCTCCAGCAGCTTCGTAACCTGATGGGCCTCAGATTCCATTAGAGGTTTCGCGCGCGTTTTGCGCATTAGTAGTTAGAAGAAGAATAGCAGCCGTTTCGGTGCTAATACCAGAACTTACAGTAAACAAGACGGCCCTTTTTGATTGGGGGCAGATCCTATGAAAAAGACGATCATCATTTTCACCATCATCGCCCTGGCATTTTGCTTAGGCACCCTCATC
>JACXTT010014718.1_pt1 | contig 10215 bp, 14 predicted proteins | sample 9270951 | NCBI WGS metagenome assembly JACXTT01 (sample SAMN15532306, study PRJNA645909) | rock metagenome | isolation source: weathered quartz diorite | place: Puerto Rico | collected 2017-06-21
TTGGTCAGTGCTACAACCGCCAGACCTACATCAGTACAGCTTGCAGAGTCGGCTAGATCACAAGATCAAATAGTTACAATTCTGACTCTGCCAAATGGTACAAGAAACATAGTAACACAACTCGCAGAATCAACCGGAATACACGATGTCCTTTTCACTTCCTTAAAGCAAGGAACCGGAGGTGGCAAAGATGGAGGTGGTGGAGGTGGAGGCACAGGCGGTGGCGGAGGCATAGGCGGTGGTGGAGGCACAGGCGGTGGTGGAGGCGGAGGCACAGGCGGTGGCTTTGGCGGTAGACTGGTCAAGCATATTATTATTCAGGAAATAGTAAACTCTGATGCTGAATCAATTCTTAAATTATCATCAGAAACACAAAAGCCAACTCAGCGTCCTTCACAACCGCAACTACCTACTGAAAATAACTGTTGTCCCACAAATAACTTGCCTAAACAAGAGAATAACTTCAATACCATGCTTTTATGGATCATAATTGCAATAATAATAGCAAGTGTAATATTGACTGCATATATTTTAAAAAGAAAACAAATTGTTAGATGAAATCTAACTCTTAAACGAGTTTTAGATTTTTACTAGATGCTTAATACACTTATGCAAGTGTTTGTCATGTCTTGGTACATACCCAATCATATTTTCACATCTGGGTTTAAGCCCATAATTGAGGAAATTATTTGTCGCAACAACGATTCTACTAATGTCATGTTTGTTGCCTGCTTCTGTATCGGCTCAAAAGTTTGTTAATACCACGATGACAAATTTGCCGTTAGATATAAAGGCGGATAAGACACTCTATGTCATAGTAACAGCAGATCCCACTATATCTCCAGAAAAAATACAAACTGTAAAAAATGCTATAACATCTACTCACAGTTTCATAAAAGATGGAAAAAAATTTTATGAAGGATGGCAAGGTGCATTACGGGAATCACAGAATTACACCAAATATTACATACCCACAAATTTGAAGATAGTTAATTCAGACAATTCACATATCAAAGTAACTGTAATAATTACAACATCGAAAAATGACCTCGGATATGACGGTTACACTTCGTTTACTCAACATAATAAAATGATGCAAAGTGTTCGCATTGTGATATACGACGCAAACAACTTATCTAATGAGGATCTTGCTGGAATAACGAGACATGAGTTTGGACACGCGCTGGGACTTGGTCATTCCACCTCCAATAACGACCTGATGTATACCGACATTGATGGGAGCTTAGCCTTCATCTCAAAAGGGAATCTCAATGCACTAAATGCCCTCTACAATGGCAAAATCTTATCTGAGTATTTTGAAGAGACCGCAAGCTGACTCATTTGAGGCTTGTTAAAAATTTTTGAATTTTATTGTATCTGAATTGATCCGCCATCTGTCTTTTTGGTTCTATTCCAATCTCTACGAAACTATGGCAATTTGGAGCCGATCTGGAATAATATAATTATACCTAGACAGATAATTGATATCATGAGCAAAAATTTCCAATTAGCTACCTTTGCCGCTGGATGTTTCTGGGGAGTAGAAGAATCCTTCAGACAAATAAAGGGCGTCAAATCAACCATGGTAGGCTATACTGGAGGGAAATCTGAAAATCCGACATATCACGATGTCTGCTCCGACAAAACGGGACACGCTGAAGCTATCCAAATAGAATATGATCCAACAGAGGTTTCATATGAAAAGCTGCTTGAGGTATTCTGGTCTATTCACAATCCAACCACATTGAACAGACAAGGGCCTGATATTGGTTCACAATATCGTTCCATGATATCTTATCATACTTTGGAACAAGAACAGATTGCAAGAAACTCAAAAGAATCTATTGAGAAATCTGGCAGATTAAAGAATAAGATTGTGACGGAGATTGTACCGGCTTCTTCATTTTACAAAGCTGAAGAATATCATCAAAAATACTATATGAAAATGGGTGGCGGCAGCTGCTACACAAATCCTATGATGGAATAAAGGATTGACTCAATCCATGCCAGAAAAGATTTCAAAAAGTGATGAAGAATGGAAAAGACAACTTACCCCAGAACAATATCTTGTTACAAGAAAGAAGGATACAGAAATACCATTTACTGGAGAATACGTAGATTCTAAAGAGAAAGGAACCTATCAATGTGTGTGTTGCGGTAATGTTCTTTTCAAATCTGACGACAAATTTGACTCTGGCACTGGATGGCCAAGCTTTACAAAACCAGCAGACAACTCCAATATTATAGAAAGTGACGACAATAGTCATTTCATGCATAGGATTGAAGTTACCTGTGACAAATGCGGCGCTCATCTAGGTCATTTATTCGATGACGGACCGGGACCGGCAGGCATGAGATATTGTATTAATTCCTGTGCCCTCAAACTAGAAAAAGAATGATCATTTCATAGAAAACGCTAGTGATGCCTGTGTCGAATGTCGCCATGTGTGCGCTATTAAGACTTTCGGGATTAGCTGTGCAATAATAATCTAATCTCTATGGTAACTAAATTGTATAGATTTGTATTCTATTTTACCGTGGGAGATTCTTTTCGAATCTGTCTAAATAATTTTTTTCGTAGAATAAACGCTATGAGCATTCCACTTGCAAAAGTTAGCCAACTGACTGCAAAACCATCGAAAAGACTCTGTATTACCATAAACAATTATTTTTTTTGGTGGGGTATAAGCAGTTGTATGTCAATTCCAGTATTGGTAATGACAGAAGTTCCCTGCGATAATATGCGCAAGTTACCTAAAATATGAGATTCTACTTTGGCATGTTATACATTTTACCCCAGGTCTCTGAAAACTTACTCATCATTTCGCCATAAGTTCTCAGCTGGTCAAAACCCGACTGGCTTGTCATCGTCTGCCAATTCTCTCCAAACTGTTTTAACGCATTTATTCCGCCTTGGCTCATCGCGTTTTTCCAGTTTTCCATAAACTGGTTTATCGTATTCTGACTTGACCCACCAAGTGCTTTTGTCATCGCCGCATTATATTTTTCCTGTACTTCACTACTTGCTTTTTGAAGAGATTCAAATGCCTGTAACCATGCTTTCAGTGATTTGTTGTATTCAGTCCAAAGCTGATCCCAATCTTGAGACGAGCTTTCTTTTGCCATGTACTTGTAATAGTTCGTTATCTGATAAAGGTTATGTAGTAAATTGAATTGTAAGAGAAAAAATTCATGGGGAAAAGTACATGTCGAGTTCTATGAATCGTGAGAATTGGGCTAAAGTTTATCTAAAGTGGCGATATGGTAGATGTTACGAGACAAATTACACTACTATCTTTAATGGCTATTATCATAACTTTTCTGATATGTGATACTACTGTAGTCATGGCAGCACAAAATTCTACAGGATCAAACCACACCATGACTCAGAATGGTACAATTTCTATGGTTCAAAACTCGACTAATTCGTCAGCTGTCATGTCTCACAATACCAACGAAACTCTTGGGGTAAATGAAACAGTAGTTGTAGCCAAAAACACGGCTGTTCCCGATCCTCCACTTAGGCAGCTAAAAAATGGAGTCTCAGTCCATGATGTTAAATGCATAGATGGCATGCAATTAATTTTGAAGAAAGAGGATGGTTCCCCTGCGTGTGTAAAACCTGAGGACGCTACCACTCTTACTGAACGCGGTTGGGCCCAAACTCCATAATTGCCGGAATAAAGTTCATCGCTTTTTGTAGGAATCCAGAATCGAAGAATAATGACAATGCTTATTGTAGGATCCTTCAAAAAAAGATTAATTTGGAAAATTTACTCACAAATGATGAAATAAACTGGCTTTGCAAATTTCTTGAAGGCAAGGGTAGCGACAACGAATCTATTGACAAGATCGTCACCGTTACAAGAAAGCTGGAAAAAATGAAACGCCGCTGATAGATGCCATAGTTCGGAAAGGCATAAGAGCACACCAGGTATTCATAAATATTATGGAAAGAAAAAACAAAATGAAATCAAATACTCAAGAGGATTACAACAAGGCTTTGGCTTCAGAGGATCCAACTAACATTTCAAAAGAAGAACAAGAAAAGTTAACTCGAGAAGCTATTAAGAAATTCAAATCGTTATCTTAGTTTAATGCTTGTGTCTTCTTGCTAGGCCGCCTTTTTCTATGTGTAGAAAATGAAGATCTAGTAGCGGTATTCACAATTCGCCCGCTATACCAATTTGTTTTCGGATTCTGGTTTTTTTTGTTCACTTTCAGATAATAGCTTCTTCAATCTTTGTGGATAACAACTCATGATTTCTACTGGTAAGTCTTTTACTATAATGACAGTATGTAATATCAAATTACATTAATCTAAGCAGCAGGTTTATGGATTTCAATGGCAAAATTTCAGTTATGGATTCTGGAATTTTGCTCAGACAGGTCTGCATCAAGCAAACTAATAGTTTGCCCGCTGCGTAAAAATGTAATATTATGATACAGACTGTTGCATTTTAGAGCCACAAATAATATGATATTTCATATGTCCGGTTTGGATTCTTTAGTTGCAAAATCGCTAGTCTCTACAATAAACAAAAATCTCGGAGATCATACATTCAAAAGAATTGAACAAAGGATTTTCGAGCTATACGGAATTAATATGATACAGGCTGCCGAACACTTTACTAAGTTAGATTCTGTTATGCAAGAATTTTTAGGATCAAGTGCTGAAGAGCTTGAACGACAATGTTTACAAAAAGTAATAGCCTTACAAAAAACAGAGACGGAGGCCCTAGAATGGTTTACCATAGAGGATCACTCCTTAGCTAAAGTAATTTTGGAGGCCCTTGGAGATAAAGACAAGAATAACATTCTTATTTCAACTCAAATCCAATCCCGAATAACTTCTGAAATATTGGAGTTCTGTAAAATACCGCAAACATCGGGCTACCGAAAAGTTAGCCAGTTAATAGAAAATGGTCTCCTAATACCTGATGGAACAATTAAAATGCGTGACGATTTGGAAGTGACCAAATACAAATCATTATTTGAAAATCTTGTCGTCAACTTTGAGAAAAACAAGATTAAGATAAAGATCCAAGTTTCTAAAGAATCCCTTAAGAAAAGTTCTATCTTTCAAGTCGTTTGTTGCTAGCACAGATTATAGCATAGATGCATAAATCACGCACGTTTGTTCCACATTATTGAATAAACCATAGAACCAATTATCGAGATTGTGGTAACAAGCCCAACCGCACTATCGAATTCGGGTATCGCGTGACTATTGTTCTTGTCCGAGATGACATCAGCAGAAGTTGATGTAATTGTTTTTCCCTGCGCGTATGTAAATGAAACAGTAATAGCATCATCTCCTGATGCCATCAAGAATCCGTCTGTTGGGCCACAAACTGGTGAACACGTAGATGTCATTCCGGACAAAATTACATAGCCCGTAAATAAACCTGTATCAGGACCAGTTTCTACTAGTCTGTAAGGAATACTACTTTCTCTAGTAGAAACGGTTATCCTGCCATTAGAATCGTCCCCTATGGTATCAATTGCATATGAATTTGAATTAAAATCGGGAGCACTGATTACAATGTGTATCAGTGAAGATGATGAATAAGTGTCTCTGTAAATCGAGATTGGCGAGGTATTTCTGTTAATGGTATTTTGGGCATCAATTGGTGATACATGAGTACCTTCGTATGCTATAAACGACAAAATAATGATTAGTACTAATATAGAACGAGTAGATGCATGTAAGTCTAAATCCGTAAGTAAAAATACTTTTGAAATAATATAAGAATTGTTGGGGTGGTACGATGGTAAATTCCATTTTGGTAGTTTCATTAAAATTTGTAAAGAGATTTTACCTGATTCTCAGCTTCTTTTAGCAAAGCACTAGAAAAGAAAATTTTTGATTATTATAGTGGAAATCAGATGACGTTCAAAGAATTGTATTGTGTTAACTGCAATGAGTCACTAGGAGATTATAATGACAAGTATTTTTCTGATGTAGCATTATACAATGTTATAATTTTTAACAGGCGATCACAAGCACACAAAAGACACGATATAATTATACGCGCATAATAAGAGAATAATAACGTAATGTTACCACATTTGAATTTGCAATTATATAAGTAAATTTTTCTTATTTCCGCAAATTCTTTGCTTCGTAAAAATGAGAAAAATGCTAACCACTTGCAAAACATTCTCTGGGTTTTGAATCTATTTCATCATTGATTATATAACTGCATCAAATTAGCAGACAATGGAGTTGGCATAAATTTTTAAAATCTGTTAGATCATTTTTTGATATTTAGTTTTATCCTTTTAGAATGATCTTAACTTTGAAAGCCTCGAACGTGCTATTATAAAATAAAAATCAAAATAGCATAATTTTGATGAAAACAAAAAAATGCGTGGTGTGTATTATACACCCAACGCTGGGTTTTCAGGAACTGTATATGATTGCTGTTGTTGTGGCTGTTGCTGAGGTTGCTGTTGCCATTGATGTTTAAAACCACCCATGTGAAACTTGTGCATGTATCCTCCGTGATTCATTCCAAGGAACGAAGCTGCATTCATTGAATGACCCTGTGATGTATACAACACTTTACCTGTTCCGGCATCGATAACTATGGAGTAGATCATATTTTTATCATCGACGACCTTGAACTGGTAGACCAGATATCCTTGCATTACAGATATGCTGCCGCCTATTACTACTCCATTACTAACTGTTGAGGCAGCTGTGTTTGCAGCATCTGAGAACTTTGTCTTGATGCTTGACATTAACATTTGTTTGAGGTCTATTGAGCCTTGAATGGTAGGTGGAGGTTGATTTAGATTGTTGGTTCCAGAATTTTGTGTTTGGTTTGTGTCAGCCAAAGCATAAGTTGCAGCCGATAATCCTAATGTAGTAAATATTACTGCACCAGATATAGCGGCAAGCATCCATCGATGCTTTGCTAGGCTCTTTATGTTCATTATGCTCTATTGGTAATTCAGTTAATAAATGGTTGCGGCACATTGTGTAGTAACAAAGTTACTTAATTATTTCAAAATTCCATTAATTCTGATCTTAATTGATTCATATACTTTGAGTATTTACTTGTGAAAATTTCTACAACTATATTGTATTAAATCAGGAAATCAAGAGGAGATAAATCTATGCTATTCTCAAGCAGATATCAATGGAATTACTGTTCTAAGCGTTATCTGTAAACTCGCTGAAAATATTTCTGAATAAAATGATGGTACAATCATCATAATGCATGCCACTAATACTCTGCACCTCATTTTTGTTTTCATTATAATGATACGCAGTTTAATTAATAAAAAATTGTGACACTTTGTAAAGTAACATGGTTACCTAACATGGTTAATCAATTGTTTTATTCCAAACAAATAGCAAGTAATCTGCATATGAAGGGGAAAAAATTGGTGGGGAAAATGCTAATTAATATGAATCTTCCAGAATTCGCTATTTTCTGTATATTTAGAAATTCATAGAAAAATCAAATGAAGTCTATGTTAGATAGAAAAAGAGACTTCAATTGTAAAGAACGTGGCATGCGTTTTAACGATCTTAATAGACTGGAGAGACATTTTAAAGTCGCACATAGATCGAAACATGATGGATTCAGACAAAAGTGGTACTGGGAAAATTAATACTCTATATACTAGTAGTCTTTTTTTTGCGAAACTAATAAGGTAACATAGTTACATAGTCTTAATTTATAGACGGCAGAGACATCCAACTATAGCGTTGGATGCAAGAATTCCCGAGTCCATATTTCAGGACGTGACTAACTTTGGAATAAGAGCAACTTTAGGTACCATATTCATAGTTCATAGTTTGAGCAAGTTCGAGCCAGAATTTACTAATTTTCTTTCTGGCATTGCCATTCCAGTAGAAATGCAGTATCCTATTGGTCTTGCAGAGCTAATTGGAGGAATCTTGTTAATTGGTGGCATACTTACACGAATTTCATCCTCAATTCTTGCTTTTGATATGCTTGGGGCAATATTTCACGTAAAACATGCCTCAAGTCTGACAGGTCCGCGAGGAGTTGAACTAGATCTTATACTGCTCGCGACTAATCTCTACATTATTGCCGTAGGACCTAAACGGGTCTCAATATCGCACATGACTAAAAAACTTCCGAGGTTTTTGCGCTGATATTGTATAGTACATACACATCTGAGCAAGTTCCATAGATTATTGAGCCAAATTGGTCCACGAATATAGAGACAGGATTTACATGAGGAAGGATATTCTCTTGAAATTATACGATTATGGAGAGCTTAATCAAAGTAAGTTAATGAGTTATTGTGGATTAAATAATGTTAAACACAAAGGGATAATTGATGAAATGGTAGAGAAAGGACTTTTAAACAAAATTGACGTACCATGGGGCAACAAAACAATAGTGAAATACGCCGTTTCTCCTAAAGGTAAAGAAATTCTCAAGGCCATTCTTGAACCATACGAGGAGCTGTTTCCAAGAAGTGAGAGACAGGATAAGTAACAAAGTTACCAAACCATTTTTAGGTTATTGGAAGGAGATAGACTAATCTATGGTAGATCAAAACAAGGATAATTCAAATGAAAACCTCTTTAAGATAATCGATGGAATTATTCTTCAGATAAACAAGACAAAAAAGTTGTTTATAATAATGATTATAACTGTGATGGTTATTTCGCCCATTGCATTATTGATCAGCTTTTTGTTATTTACGCCACCCATTGAATCAACATCCGATCAAAAAATGAGAGAGGAAAACGGCATACACAGGTTTTTCCCTATTCGATTCTTGCCGCCGATAGTTTCTGCTATATGGTTAGGCATAGGAATTAGACAATGGTTTATCTTATCAAAATGGACAAAGAAGTATGACCGTTACAAGAAGATGCAAGAAGAAGTTGACAAGAAACTATCTGGCGAAGATAAAGATGACGACGAAAATCAATGATCTGTTTTGCAACTTTGAAATCATTAGACAAGAATAACAATGTTACCTAACATGGTTCGGCAACTGTTTTATTTCAAATTAAGCATATTTTGAAGATGTGGGAAATTTGGATACTAAAGTAAGCAAAAATCCTGTAGAGACAATACAGACCCCCAGTAGTAATTTGTCTTCACTTAATGCTAGTCAGGGACTTGCAGTAGGATCCCCCACACTATTTGATGTTAACCCAAAATCTACTGATGAGTTGACCATTGCTTTGAAAGTAGAAAACCTCTCCAAAATATATGATTCTGGCGCAGCCGGTCCGGTTGTTGCGCTAAGAAAAGTCAATTTTGCTGTTAAAAAGGGAGAATTTGTGTCAATAGTTGGCCCATCTGGAAGTGGAAAATCTACCTTACTTAATTTGATAGGTGCCTTGGATAAACCTACTATAGGCAAGGTCTACATTGGAAACACGGATATTTTTTCTCTAAAAGATCCTGAAATTGCAAGAATGCGAAATAGTCTGATAGGGTTTATCTTTCAATCCTATAATTTGATTAATAGAACTACAGTTCAAAAAAACGTGGAGCTTCCTGCAATAATATCGGGAGTGCCAGAAGCAGATAGGAACACTAGATCTTTGAAGATTTTGCAAGCATTGGGAATAGCTGACAAGGCAAATCACAAGCCTTCAAACTTAAGCGGAGGACAGCAGCAAAGAGTAGCAATAGCTAGATCCCTCATCAATAATCCAACCATAATTTTAGCAGATGAGCCTACAGGAAATCTTGATACAAAAACTGGTCAAGAGATTTTCCAAATGTTAAAGAAACTTTCAAACAAATTTAGAAGAACAATAATCATGGTAACACACAATCCAGAACTTGCAGAATCAACTGACAGATCCATATTCATAAGGGATGGAAGAATTGAAAAGGACACTTACAACTAGGCATGTCACTGATTAATTCCATTTTTTTAAGATTCCAGAAATCTACAGCAATAAAAGCATTAGTCTTATCTTTGTTTTTACTCGTGTCACTATACACTCCAAATTCATTTAATGCATATGCATCAGAACCGTGCAACAACTCATTGTCTAATTTACAAGATTCAAGTTACCGGGGTCCTGTGATCTTGGATTCATACTGGACAGATCGAAGCGCTTCATCTACTACTAATGGGAATCCAGTGAAAAAAGAGGTCGGTCCAGAAGAGGGCCCATCAACACTTGCAGTGGTTCTCGTCAATCGAAGTCCAAATGATATCATTAATGTGCAGGGTGCGTTAGATCTACCTTCT
>JACXTT010014719.1_pt1 | contig 10214 bp, 8 predicted proteins | sample 9270951 | NCBI WGS metagenome assembly JACXTT01 (sample SAMN15532306, study PRJNA645909) | rock metagenome | isolation source: weathered quartz diorite | place: Puerto Rico | collected 2017-06-21
CGCGGATTACTCCAATTCCACACGCTTGCGCGGCTACGTTGATGAACGGGTTATTTCAACGGTAAACTCCTTTCAGTTTACGAGATGAGCCAGGCTTGTCCTGGCACACCGAAGCCACCGAAGCGGCGCAGACGGGGTGGTCAGTTTGGCGAAAATGTTCAGGCCTAAAGATTTCGCCGAACTTTTCTTGAGGCTGCGCCCTATCGGGCTTGCGCTTCGCGCCACCCCGTCTGCGCGAAATAAGGTTGCTTCGCGATATTTTCTTGTTCGCGCATCCACCCCTCCTTTTCAAGGAGGGGAATATGCTCGCCTGTAATCATTCACAACTTCTTAACCCCGGGGTCAGCGACAGAATCCATCAACGGAAGTTGGCCACGGCTCGCATGAAGGTCCGCACACGGCCGGCATCGACAGCGTTGGTTGCAACGCTATCTTGCTTGAATGACGTTCCGACGATGAGGGCGTCTGCGACTTCCAGGACCGCTGCAAGGTTGGCCTCATCGACTCCGCTTCCTGCAATCACGGGCGCGTCACCCGCAGCCGCTTTGGCAATTCTTAGATCTTCCACTGCGGTCTGCCGGCCGGTAGCGGCACCGGTCATGATAATCGCATCGGCACAACCGCGCGAGAGCGCCTCCTCCACTTCGACCGCCAGGTCGCGGTGAGCCAGCGGCGCCGAATGTTTCACGTCGACATCGGCGAAGATCCTGACGTCGCATCCCAATAGCTTCCGATATCGGAGCGTCTCGTGCGCCATTCCCTCGATCAGTCCCTGGTCCGTGAGCCGTGCGCCCGTGTGGATGTTCACACGGATGAATTCGGCCCCGACTGCGGCTGCAATCGCAAGGGCGCTTCGAGCGTCGTTTCGCAGCACATTGATTCCGAGGGGCCGGTCAAAGCGCCGGCCCAGCTGACGGACCTCGCGACCCAATACGGTCAGGAACGCGACGGTATGTTGCGGAACTTGTCCCGGATAGAAGGGGACATCGCCGAAATTTTCCAGGATCATGCCGTCGATCCCGCCCGCGGCCAGTGTTTCCGCATCTTTCAATACCCAGTCCACGATCGCATTCAGGCTGAGCGTGTTTTGCGGTGATCCGGGCAACGCCGGCACGTGCAACATTCCAATGACCGGCTTTACAGATTTGAATAGTTCGAGAAGTTGCATAAGAGTGAAGCTTAATACCTCAGGGCAGGCGGACAAAAAAATGGAAGAAGCCGGCGCGTCCAGACGTCTAAGGGTTGAATTCGGTGGAACAAATTATCGATGACAGCACAATCGGGGCATGTCAACGCGGGGATTCGGACGCATTCCGTCTGCTGTTTGAAACATATAAAGATCGCGTGTATTCGATCGCACTTTGTTTCTTCGACGGCAATCAGGCCATAGCCAAGGATGTGACCCAGGACGTGTTTGTGAAGTTGTTAACTTCTATTTCGCAGTTTCAGAACCGGTCGGAGTTCTCGACCTGGCTGTACCGGCTCGTCACGAACACGTGCCTGGACCGCAAACGGACATTCAAGCGATTGCTGTCGTTCGGCAGTCCTCGGGAAATCGAGATTCCAGACCAGCGAAGGTGTGTCGAGGAGAAATACATTCAGCGGGAACTCGAAGCGTCGGTACGCAAAGTCATTGCCGGCATGAAACCCAGATTACGGATCACTGTACTGCTGAAATATTTCGAGGATTTGTCTTACGAGGAAATTGCGGAGGTCCTGGGTTGCAGCAAAGGCACCGTGGCTTCGCGGCTGAACCGGGCGCATCAAATCCTGGCGCGGAAATTGTCGCATCATGTTTAGGAAGCACACCACTCGACATCTTTCGGCTTACCACCACGGAGAACTGTCTGCGGGCGAAAAGCTCCGTGTGGAAGCGCATCTCCGCGAATGCGCGCGTTGCCGCCGCGCAAACGACGAGATCCGGCTCGGGGCACGTCTTGCATCGAGTCTGTCGTTGTCCGAGGCGCCGGAATCTTTGACTGTAGCGGCGGTCCATGACCGCCGCAAGGCGCTCATAGAGCGCCCCTACAGAACCCATGCAGTGTTGGGAAGCTTGGCGACGGCGGCCGTGATTGTGGCGATTCTTGTCTTGAACACCTTCTGGCGGAGTCCTTCATGGGAAGTGACCGGCCTGCCCGGAACGCCACGTCTGCGCGCCGGTCAGGCGCTCGAGACGGATTCGTCGTCCACCGCGCAGGTCAAGGTGGCCAACATCGGCCAGATTACGGTCGATCCGAACACCCGGATCCGGTTGCTGGTGACGCGTTCCAGCGAGCACCGCATCGCACTGGACCGCGGCAAGCTGGAGGTGGCCACCTGGGCTCCACCACGATTGTTCATCGTCGAGACGCCGTCCGCGGCCGCCGTGGATCTCGGCTGCAAGTACACACTTCAAGTCGAAGATGACGGCAGCAGTCTATTGCACGTCACCCTGGGTCTTGTCGCCCTGGAGCGCGACGGCCGCGAGACGATCGTCCCCGCCGGCGCCTTTTGCCGCACTCTCGCGGGTCCCGGCACGCCGTTTTTTGAAGATTCGTCCGACAGGTTTCAGTCCGCACTACGCGATCTGGATTCGGGAGTCGCAGGCCCGGAGCGCACGCAGCAGCTTGAAATCACGCTGCACGAGGCGCGTGTGCGTGATGCTCTCTCGCTCTGGCATCTCCTTCCGCGCCTGGACGCGGAATCGCGTGGCCTCATTTATGACCGTCTGGCGCAGTTGTTGCCGCCGCCATCCGGTGTAACGCGTGACGGCATCATGGCGCTCGACCCGGCGATGCTCGGCGCGTGGAAGAAAGTTGTATCTCAGCTCTGGCAATAGGGAATTCCACGTCAGAGGTGTAAATACCCTAATTACGAATCAAAGGATATTGGACGTAATTAGGGTATTTACACCTCTGACGTGGAATTCAAGGGAGGAAAAATGAATAAAAGATGGATTCGATTCATGCTTCCGTTTGTGGCCGTGTTTGCGCTTGTGACCGCGACGTATGCCGGCGGCTGGGCGATCATCACAGTGAATCAATTACCGGACTACGCAGTTGCCGGGCAACCCCTCACCTTGACATTCGCGATCCGACAGCACGGAAAAACGTTGCTTTCGGATTTGCATCCCCGCATTGAGGCAACTGCTCCCGGAGGACTCACAACCAAGGTTGCCGCGATGCGAACCGCCGCGCCCGGAGAATATTCAGCGCGTTTGACGTTCCCTGAGCCAGGCGAGTGGACGATCACGATCGTCAGTGGTTTCAATACCAGCAAAACGACTCTTCCGGTCTTGAAAGTTGTGGGATCCGGCAGTCCGCCGCCGCAACCCTTTTCGCCCGCGACTCGAGGCGTCCGTCTCTTCACATCGAAAGGCTGCGCCGGATGCCATCGGCACATTGAAGTGAATCCGGAGCGCACGGCGGATCCCAAGTTCGACCTCACCGGCAAGCGGTTTCCTGTGGATTACCTCAGGAAGTTCCTCGCGGATCCGAGCATCAAACCGGCCGAGATGCCAAACCTGAATCTGAACGCGGACGAAATCGAAGCTCTCGTCGCCTTTATTGACAAGTTAGCCGTCAAGTCGATTCAACGCGAATCGGGGAGGGACCGATGAAAAGCATTCTTTTCTCTATCGTGACGCTCGCGTTCGGCTTCGCGTTGCGCACGACAATCGATGCGCCTCGGTTTGAGATTCACGAGTGGGGCACATTCACATCAGTTGCCGGAGAGAATGGGAGCGCGATCACATGGCAGCCGTTTGGAGGCCCGACAGACTTGCCCTGTTTTGTGGATCGAGTTCGAAACGTCAAAGGGGCTTTGAGGGGTACCGTCCGGATGGAAACACCTGTCCTTTACTTCTATTCGTCGCGCGAAGCGATCGCGAATGTGAAAGTGCGATTCACGAGAGGCGTCATTACCGAGTGGTATCCGCGAGCTGCACCCGCGCTCAACAATTTGTTCAACAACACGATCGAATGGCGTGAGGTTCGCGTCTCGCCGGCCTCCGCTCCGGATTTTCCGGTGGAACCCGGCCGAAGCCATTATTACGCGGCGCGCGAAACCGATGCGGCTCCGCTCGAAGTCGGATCTCAAAAAGAGAAATTCCTTTTTTATCGCGGCGTCGGGACGTTCTCTTTGCCGCTATCGGTAAAGATGACGGATGACCGCAAAATTCTGGTGAAGAACCTCGGCCCGGATGCCGTCAGCGGCATCATCTTTTTCGAGAATCGCGGAGGTCAGAAGCGTTATGCCGTTGCTGGCACGCTTGCCAACGAGATTGTTCACGACTTCGAATCGTTGAATCGCGACGCATCGGCTCTCGAAGTCGATCTGGAAAGGATTCTGGTCGAGCAGGGTCTGTACCAGGCGGAGGCTCGTGCCATGATTGAAACCTGGCGCGACTCCTGGTTCGAGGAAGGAGCCCGATTGTTCTACATCGTGCCGAGCCGCGTTATCGATTCGGCGTTGCCGCTGGATATCCAACCGGCTCCAGCCCGGGTCACCCGCGTCTTCGTCGGACGTATGGAAGTGATCACGCCGGCTATCGAAGAAGATGTGCAAAGCGCGTTAACGAACAACGATCGCACGGCCCTCGAAAAGTACGGCCGCTTCCTTCAACCCATCGCCCAGCGTCTCGGACTCAAAAGCCGGTTGCTGGATTCCGTGTACCTGTCCTATCTCTCGCAGGCCTCTGCCTGTTCACTGCCGAAATAGCGGGACTGCTGTTGCCCAGCTGAAGGCCTGACTATGCAAGTCCCCCTCGGCACTTCTGCAAGCGCGAATCTCGTAATCAGGCCCGAACGCGCGGAGTGGCCGGCATCGTGAAAACAGTCTGGCGAAGTCCATAGTTTTAGGAAGCGCCAGCCGGCGATCGATGACGAGCAGACCCGGGGCGTTTGAATCGGCAGTCGCAAAGGAGAACCGGCCAGGTTGCTTCGCGAGATACTCGAGCGATGCCATATGACCCCACCAGGGCGCGTACACAGAGCCCGAATCACCGTGTTCAGTCAGATAACTTTCCAGATTAAACTGCGCCTGTGCAACATTCGGGCTGCGCGACCATGCGGGAGCGAGCCAGACTGCCCTGTAGTGCACGAAGCCGGACCAGCCCAGAACAATGGTGACCGCCGCTATCGAAGCGGCGGTCCATCTTACGGTTAAAGGCTTGACGCCAATAATGAGGATGGGAGGGATCGCGCACGCGAAGAGGATCCCATTGAACGCATAGCGTGACCAACCGATAGATATCAGCACCCAGTAAGCCAGGTGTATGGCAAAAGCATTCAGCAGGAACAGGCAGTAATCGCGAATCCCCCTATCCGGACAATTGCGCCAGATCAACCCGCTGACGAGGATCGTGATAACGGCCAGCGGAACCAGGCCCAGAAAGTAGTGATCGCGAATAACTGCATCGCGCAATGAAATCAGCTCGAACCCGACGGGTTGGCCGCCCAATCCCTGGAGAGAGACGTAGTGGAAGTGATCACGCCAGTTCTTGAGGAAACCTGCGGCGCCAAGCGAGTACAGCCGGTAGAACTCGAAAAGCAGTCCTGGTACGGTTACGCCTGTCAGGGCCAGCAATCCGCCGCACAGCAGGCGATAGGCTTCCCTTCCGTCGCGGCTTCTTCGAGCTAAACATAACGTGACCCGGAAAATCAGCACTATAGTAAATGCCAGTACGTACAGCGCCGAAAGTTCTTTCGCCAGGAACGAGAGCCCGAGCAGAATACCGGAGAGCAGAAACGTGCGGCGGCGCTGAACGCCGAAGCTGACCAAAGCAAACGCAGCCGCTGCAAGCAGGAAAGCTTCGAACTCACCCAGCAAGGCGAACCATTCCTCGTGATGTTTGGCAGTGAGAGCCACCGCGGCGATGCTGAAGACAGCCCCATACAGCAACGCACGCATTCCCCCGCCCTTGCATGCCAGAAGATACATCCAGCCCGCAAAGATAAGGATGTGGACGAGGAGCAGGGCCAGCCCCGGCACGGCGGGATGGACACCGAAGGCCCGGATAGCCAGGGCACCCACCATGATTACGCTGGGACCCGAGCCGAGCTGTGGGTCGAACACAGCGCCGCCATTGTTTTTGCCATCGAAGTCAAACGACAGCAGGTAGCCCTTTCCTTGAGCGAGATTCTTGGAGACAACAGCGTGCGCCGCGTCATCGAAAAAGTTCGTACCGCTGCGGATCGCGTTTAGAACGCACTCCGCGGCAATAATCACCAGCACGCTACAACAGACCAGAACTTCGAATCGCGTTAAGAAATTAGAACGGCCGGCCACAGCCGTCGGTCCCAGGCCACTGTCAATCCCACCCACTTTCGACTCCTCCACCCCAGATGTGCCTCGAAGGAGGAACCTTGTAGTCGGATGAATCTCGCGCAGGTATTGGTGGAACGCATGCCGCACTGCTCACAGAACGACATGCGCTTGCCCTTCCGAATTGCTGGGCTAGTGCTGACAGACCCTCTCCAGATTCCTTCTTTCGGGAGCGCTACTCATCGTCGCTATGCTTGAGTTTTTGTCAAGGAACTGTTTGTCGCGAGGGTAGTGGAAACTCCCCTCCTCAGCCGAGGAGGGGTGGCTGCGCGGCCAACAAAATAATCGCGTAGCCACCTCATTCCGCGCAGACGGGGTGGTGCTGGTCAGCCACCGCATATTCTCTTTGACCAACACCACCCCGGCCGCTCCTTGTCGAAGGTTGCTTCGCGACATTTTATTGATGACAGCGCCACCCGACCTCAACTGACGCGGCTGAGGGGGGAGCCCGTCTGCCCGTTCACCGCACGAAAAACCTTGACCTGTTATCTGCGCTACGCATATATATATGTGTAACGCATATATGAGTATGGACCGCGATCGACGAACCGAGAGTCTCCTTCCGCTAAGGCCGGTGGAGTTTCACATTCTGTTAAGCCTTGCAGGCGGGGAGCGTCACGGCTACGGCATCATGCAGGACGCGCGGGAGCGTGGTGAAGCCGTGCCGGACGTTGGAACACTGTACCGCGCGCTGGCGCGGATGGTGGATCAGGGATTGATCGCGCCTTCGGGTTCACGGCGCGACCCGGAATCGGACGTCGAGCGCCGCAACTACTACCGCATCACGCCTCTGGGCATGCGCGTGGCCAGGGCGGAGGCGCGGCGGCTGGATGCGCTGACGCGGGCCGCTCGAGTCGGCGGCCTGCTCGAGAAGGGGTCGAGGTGAAACGCCATTATCCGGCAATGCTTTCAGAAGGGTGGTTCAGACTCCTGCTCCGGCTGTACCCGCGCGATTTTCGCGAGGAGATGGGCGACGCAATGCTGGAAACCTATCGGGATCGCCTGCGTGAGGCCGTGAACCCCGCGACTCGAGGTCCTGGATCGCGCTGCTTATCTGTGGCGCGGCTATGGTGCGCTGCTCTGCGCGATTCGTTACGCAATGGTCCGGCCGAGCGTCTGCGGCCCGCCGCGTCCTGGCGGAGGAGTGGTAACTGGGGCGGCGATGCGGAGCGGGTGCTGCGGCGCCTGGCGCGGGCGCCTTTGTTTGTTGCAGCGGTCGTCGCGACGCTAACGATTGGACTTGGTGGTTTTGCCGTGGTGTACACGGCCGTCGAGAAGGTTCTTCTCGAACCCATGCCCTACCGGAATCCCGCCGATCTGTACTTCGTGTGGCGCGACTACAGGGCGTATTCGGATCTGGCGCGGGGCTGGCTCGGAGGCCCGGACATCGCGGAACTTCAGAAGGCGGGCGGTGTCATCGCTGAGGTCGCGGGAATGCAACTCGCAGGACCAACGCTGTCGCTGCGGCGCGACAGTGAGCCGTCTCAAGTGAAGATGATGCTGATTTCACCGAACCTGTTCGACCTGCTCGGTGTCGCTCCAGCGCTGGGCCGCGGTTTTCAGCCCAACGAAACCGGCCCGAATCGTCCCTCCGTGGTCGTACTCACCGATACGTTGTGGAAGCGTCTCGGCGGTAGTCCTTCCGTTCTGGGTTCGGAAGTGTGGCTGAGCGGAACTCCTTACACCGTGATTGGAGTGATGCCGGCGGGCTTCAAATTTGTCATGCATTCGAGCCTTGGACCGCCGCAAGAGGCGGATCTGTATCTTCCTTTTCGCTTCAATCTTGCGGACCAGCCGCAGGGCAATGGCTCCTTCGCCGGTCTGATACGCGCCCGGCGCAGGGCGTCACCGGAGACTGTTGCTGCGGCCGTAGGCGCAGTTGGAAAGTTCATTGACGGGCGCGACCACAACAGCCGGGGCATCAAGCTGTATCCGGTCAGCCTCCATGCGGATCTGGTAAAGGAGGTCCGGCCAGCTCTTTTCGCGCTCGGCCTTGCGGGTATCGTCCTCGTGTTGACGCTGACCGTGAATCTTGCATCGTTATTATTAGCGCGTGCCGCCGAACGCGAGAAGGAACTCGCCGTATCGCGTGCGCTTGGAGCGAACGGTATTGCGATTGTCAGGGCGATAGCGATCGAGGGGGGTTTGCTGGGCTTCCTCGGCGGCATTGGCGCGACGCTTGCGGGGAGTTGGGGAGCCCGACTGCTCGTGACGCTGGCGCCGCTGGACCTGCCGCGTCGTGAAGCCATCGCGATGGACTGGACTATCGGTGTGATTGTTGTCGGACTGGGTATGCTGCTCGGCCTCATCGCAGCGTCCCTTCCAGCGGCCTGGGCCGCCCGGCTGTCCGTTGAATCACTCGTTGCCGCCACCGCGGTACGTGGCGCGGGCCGCGCAGGCCGGATGCGACGCGGCATTATCGTGGCGCAGGTGGCAGCATCCCTCGTGATGCTCAGCGCCGGCGGACTCGTTGTGCGCAGTTTTCAACTGCTGCTTCGGGCTGATCCCGGATTTCGATCCGACGGCGTGCTGACTTCGGCGGTAGCGGTTGGTCCGCGGCTTTTCCCTAAAAACAGCGATGCGCTCGCATTCGAGGATCGGGTCGAAGCGGCGCTTGCCGCGCTGCCGGGTGTCACCGACGTCAGTGCCGCGTCTGCGCTACCTCTTAGCACCTTCGCGTCGCAGACGGGGATTACGGTTCCGGGCGCGCCGGGCAATACCGGCGATCCGGCCGTTGACCACCCGCTCGTCGACGTCGTCACCGTGCGGCCCCGCTACATTGAGACGATGGGTATGCGACTGCTTGCCGGCCGCGATTTCGAGAAGTCCCTCCGGGAAGATGTGCGTGAAGTGATGATCGATCAACACCTGGCCCAACAGTTCTTTCCAACAGGCAATGCGGTCGGCGAGACGATCGTGTTGAACGATACTCCGCTGACAATCATTGGCGTCATCCGGCAGGCCCGGCTGTATGCGCTCTACGAGGACGGCCGGCCTCAAGTCTTTGTACGACCCGACGAGAAGATTCCTTACACACCTTACTTCGTCCTGCGCACCAACAGAGAACCACAGTCCGTCATCCCCGAACTGCGAGCCGCGATCCGGCAGATCGATCCGCGCATTCCGATCTCTGGCGAGCGAACAATGAACGACATCGTCACAGACGCGCTCCGCCAACAGCGCATCAGCGCCGTTCTCATTGCAGGCTTCGCGGCCGGCGCCCTGATTCTCCTTCTGATGGGCTTGTTCGGATTGATTTCCGGATCCGTCGCTCGCCGGCGTGGAGAGCTTGCCGTGCGCCTCGCGCTCGGCGCGACGCACCACCGCGTGATCCGGCTTGTCGTGACAGAAGGCGCGCGGCTGCTCGCGCTGGGGTTCCTGCTTGGTGTGCCCGGAATCTACATATCCGGCCACGTCATACGCGGCCTCCTCATCGGTGTCTCGCCCTTCGACGCGTCCACGCTCGCCGTCGTGGCGAGCGGTTTCGCCGCCGTCGCACTGCTGGCCTGCTACCTGGCGGCAAAACGCGTCACGGGAATCGCGCCCGAACGCCTGCTCCGCGACGGCGGTTAGAAACTAGCGTTGTGTTTTGCAAATTACTGTGACTTATTGTGGGCGATATATTCCCCTTCTTGAAAAGGAGGGGTGGATGCGGCGTTAACCAAAAGACGCGAAGCGACCGAAGCGCCGCAGACGGGGTGGCGCGAAGCGCAAGCCCGATAGGGCGCAGCCTCAAGGGAAGTTCGCCGAAATCTTTAGGCCTGAAGAGTGTCGCCGAACTGACCACCCCGTCTGCGCGAAGTAAGGTGGCTTCGCGATATTTTCTTGATCGCGCATCTACCCCTCCTTTCCAAGGAGGGGAATAGGAGCGAATACGTCAACGCCATTTCCAAACGCCACACTAGTCAACC
>JACXTT010014720.1_pt1 | contig 10214 bp, 14 predicted proteins | sample 9270951 | NCBI WGS metagenome assembly JACXTT01 (sample SAMN15532306, study PRJNA645909) | rock metagenome | isolation source: weathered quartz diorite | place: Puerto Rico | collected 2017-06-21
GCTTGATCGGCACTCTTTCCATTCCAGGAAATGGCCAGAAGTCTTTGTTTGTGAACCAAATACCGGGCATCCAAACGCTTCTAACGCCGTTCAGGGGGATGCTGAAGCTGACCAGCTTTGCGCCCATCACTGTCGTCGGCATCCGCGCCCGATACAATGAACGAAACGACTTCCTGATCGCGACAACTCCACCCGGAGACGAAGGCGCGCCGCCACCTGCTTCAGGACTCTATTTCCCGCAATTCGCAGACGCGGGAGGCTACAGCACGCAATTCGTTCTCTTCAGCGCACAGCCCGGACAAAGACCGTCCGGAACCTTGCAGCTTGTCCCCCAGGCCAATGGAGCCGTGAATCTGGTGCTCAGCCACTAACTGGAGCGAACGTGTTGCGAATTTTGTGGCTCCGTGTGGAAACTGGCGGTAGTGACAAAAGTTCTATGAAACGGGATGAAAGATCCCCGCGCCCCATTGATGGGTTGGCGCATTGCCATGGATGGCAGACCGCGGTCAAGCTGGCTACAGCTTGCCAAGGAGAAACCATGAAACGTGTTCCGTTGATCGTCGCCTGGATGCTCGGCACAGCGCTCCTGGCTTCAGCACAGACTAGCTTCTTTTTTCCACAGGTTGTGGACGGTGTGCTGGGCACGAGGTGGAAAACAACAATTTTTCTGACGAATCCATCTTCGGCAGCTGCGACCGGTGCGATTACGTTCACGCAAGACAATACCAACCCTCTTGCCGCCGGCTCGTCGTGGCAGCTCACGCTGGCGGATGAAACGGGAGTTGCGACGACTTCGAATGTCTTCACATTTACGCTTGCCCCCGGTGCATCACGTAAATATGTCTCGAGCGCCGCGGGAAGTTTCGTGAGCGGTTTCGCTACCGTGACGACCATCTCGGGAACGGTTAGTGGAACGGCGATCTTTTCCGAATTTGACGCTGCGGGAAACTTGATGGATGAAGCTTCGGTCCCTTCTGCCGACCCCGTGCTGCGGCAAAAGATCCTGGTGGACACCACCGGCGGTTATAACGTCGGGGTCGCGTACGCGAATCCCGGCACTACCACCATCGCCAACATCTCGTTAACGCTTCTGGATAATTCGGGCAACGCTGTTGCGGCACCTGTCACACAAACGCTGGGTCCCGGTAATCACCTGGCGGGTTTCATAACTCAGTTCTTTAAATCCGCCCCGCCTGTAGTCGGAACGATGCAAATCACCAGCAGCACGCCGCTCATCGCCATCTCCTTGCGGTTTGACCCCACTCTTTCGAGATTCACAACGTTGCCCCCGGTGCCGTTGGCAGCATCGTTGCCGTGAGCAGCGGTTTGACTGACGATGAGCGAGGACAGATCTATTCCTTGGCCATTTAACCTGACATTAGACTAGACACACGGTTTTGGATTGTGCATACTCCGCGCATTGAAAACTGCAGTATCAGATGAAGCGCATACTATCGAGTTAGAATCAGAACGGCAATCCTTCGAATGGAGTAAAAAAGCATGAGTTCGTCAACCACTCGACTGCTTGTAATGTCCGGATTCCTGATGATCGGCCTTGTCTTAACCGGCATCACCTTGCAGGCACATCATGCCGTGGCGGGTGTGTACGACCTGAACAAAGAAGTGGTCCTCCAGGGCAAGCTCAAGAAGTTGAATTTTACGAATCCGCACGCGAGCATCGAGCTTTCCGTCACGGAAAAGGATGGTACGGTGACGGACTGGATTCTGACCACCGCCTCCGTAACGACGCTGACCCGCGAGGGAGTCAACAAGACCTCCATGAAGCCTGGCGAGATGCTCAAGGTGACCATCCTTCCGGCCAGGAACGGGAGCCATGCGGGGTTCATCAGGAATCTCCAGCTCGGGGACCGCGAGATCAAGCTTCAGATCGATTGATCTCGGCCACATCGAATACTGAATACGCTGGGAGTTGGTCATGTTTGTTCGACAAACGTTTGTGACCGGTCTGCTCGCTCTTCTTGTCGCGATGAGCCATGTAGTGTCTACTCAGGGCCGAGGTGCCCAGGCCCAGGGCGCGGGAGCGTCTCAAGCTGGAGCGCCCCAAGGTCGAGGTGCCGGAGCGCCGCAGGGCCGAGGTGGAAATGCGGGCGGTCGAGGAGGTCGAGGGGAAGCGTTCACGCCCTCGGATGGAGCCAAAGACCTTAAATCGGTCCTCTTCAACTGGACCTGGCGCATGGGGATGCTGCGGAGCGGCAATGAGTCCGAGCTCGTCAAGACACTCGACTACCACGCTGAGAGTGGCACGATTCAGGTGAACGGCCAGCCCTGCGCGCTGACGAAGTACCACGTCCAGATCAACTACCAGATCCCTGGGTACCGGACACAAATCGAGTGCACGCTGCCCAATAGGCAGACCTATAAGAACGTTGAAACGATGAGCGGCGATTACGCCTGGGACGAAGACATTCCGGGCGCGGAACTCGTTGCCGGCAAGGGTAAGGCGACACCAAGGCCTGCCGCACTCGAGGAACGGCGGATCCGTCTGTGGGCCAGTCCTCACGGGGCGGCGAAGGCCGCGATTGCCGGCGCAGCCGCGCTGCCGCCGTCGGAGTCCTTTGGTCAGAACCCGGCCGTCTTGATCGATCGGCAGGCAGCAGCTGGAGCGAAAGCGACGACAACGCTGTCCTGGCAGGGGGACAAGGCCGTCATCACATATCCCATCCCCGGAGTCCCTGGTGCGATAGCGACGGCCACGCTCAATAAATTCCTGCCGGAGAGCGTCGTCGTAAAGAACGGGACGAACACGACGGAGTTCATCTACGGCAATTTCGACGACTGGAACAACCCGCTGTTCAAGATCGAGGCTCTATACGCCGGCACGATCGTCGAGCGTCGGAACGGTACGGTCGTTCGCGATGTGAAGACGAAGGTGACCGAGATCGGCCAAGTCTACGTCGTGGTGCCTGTTCCGGACAGTGTGCAAAAAGCTGGTGGAAAGTGAGGATTCCTATGAAGGCGTCGTTGGTGACAATGGCGATAGTGATGATTCTGAGTCTCTTCGTTACTGCCGTGGCGGTCCAAGCTCAAGCGCCGCCGCCGGCGCAGCAGAACGCAGCGCAGGCTCCGACGCCGAGGCTGCCCAACGGGAAGCCCGACCTGACAGGCTCCTGGCAGGGCGCCGGCGGCGGCCAGCAAGGATCCGGCGGCGACATGTTCCGGCGGTGCACTCCGTTCCAGTCGAAGAATTGCATGGAGTGGACCAATCAGAGCGAGGACTGGGTATTCATGTCGGCAACTCGGCTCGATCAGCGTCAACCGCTGTACAAGCCCGAGTACTGGGACAAGATCATCGAGCTCGATCAGTGGACGAACAAATACGACCCGGTCATGACCTGTCTGCCGCTCGGAATTCCGAGGCAGGGACCGCCGGCGCGAATCTTCCACACCGAGAACGACATCACGATGATCTACAGAGGCGGCATCGACGGCGGTGGCGGGTACGCGGAGTTCCGCATGATCCCGCTTGACGGCAAGCCCCATGATCCCCGTCGGGCGGCCCAGTACACCTACATGGGGTACACGGTCGGTCGCTGGGAAGGCGACACGCTCGTCCTCGACTCCATCGCGTTCTCCGACGAGACTTGGCTCGGGCGTGGCGGCTTCTTTCACTCCGACCAGATGCGGGTCATCGAGAAGTTCACCAGGACCGGAAACCAGATGCTCTACGAAGTGACGGTCGAAGATCCTGAGGTGCTCATCAAACCGTGGGTGATCCCTGCACGGACCCTGCGGCTAGCCGCCGGCAACACGATCATCGCAGAGCGAGGAAGTTGCACGGAGAGCGAGCACCAAGAAGTCAGCAGCCAGATGCGACACTGAGTCATTTGTGCTGACCTGGCTTGAATCGACGAAACTCGCAGTGTGGCTGGCGGAGTCTGGCTCGATATGGGCATTCCCCACGGTCCTGACGCTTCACACGGCAGGAATGGCGGTCCTGGTCGGCGCAAGCTGGGTACTCGATCTGCGGCTGCTCGGCTTTAGCCGCCGCATTCCTCTGTCCGCCTACCGCTGGGTCTTTTCCGCCAGCGCGATTGGTCTGATCATAAACGTCGTCACCGGCGCCTTGCTGTTCACCAAGAACGCCACAAAATGGGGAACGGCGATACCGTTCTTCGTCAAAATGTTTCTCGTTATTGCGAGCGTCGCCACGTTGGTGCCGCTGCGATCACACGTGCTCGGCAACCCGGCGGCCAATGAGGCCAATGAGATTAATGGCAACCCTCGTCTCCTGGCCATCGCCTCGATCCTTGCCTGGTCCGGAGCGGTGACCGCCGGCCGTCTCCTCGCGTATCTGGTCCCGTGAACCTCGCGCATCTACATCTGGTGATGAATCACGTGCCCACCGTCGGTGCGGCCGCCGCACTGGGCTTGCTGCTCCTTGCATTCGTCCGCCGTAACGAACACCTGAAGCATGCGGGGCTCGAGGTGCTCTTCATCATCGCGGTCCTGACGCTTCCCGTCTACGTGAGCGGCGTGGCCGCCAATTACGAGGTGCGGGGCCGGACCGACATCTCCGTCGATGCCGTCGGGATTCATCAGGACGCGGCGCTGATCGGATTCGGCGTTATGGAGTTCGCCGGATTCGTTGCCTGGATCGCTTTGTGGCAGTCAAGACGTCGCGGCGGCGCGGCGCGAGGAGTCGTCGCTGCGGCAACGGTGATTCTTGTGGTGGCGCTGGTCATCATGGCTCGAGCCGCGAATCTCGGTGGGTATATTCGCCATCCCGAGATCGGCGCCGCCCTAAACGCGCAAAGTCCTGCCGCGCCCGCCGAAGGAGATCCGCAACGATTTATGACGTCGGCTATCCGGCAGGTGGCGGTGTTCAGCACGTGGGCGTGGCCGGCCGCCGAGACGGTGCACTTCCTGGGTCTCTCACTCTCATTTGGGGTGCTGCTAGCCGTGAACCTGCGGATACTCGGGGTGATGAAACTGATTCCGTTTGCGGAAGTGCATCGCCTGCTGCCGTGGGGCATGCTGGGTTTCGGCGCCAATCTCATCACCGGGATGTTCTTCTTCGTCGGACAGCCCGCGCAGTACGCCGCAAGTTCGCCGTTCTACTGGAAGATCATTTTTCTGGTGATTGCCGGCCTGAACTTTCTGTATCTGACGGTCTTCGGCAAGGCTTGGCCCCGCACGGAGGGCGGCGATGCCAGGTTCGATGCGAGACTGGCCGACAAGGCGATGGCCGTTTCATCCATTACCGTTTGGCTCGCAGTGCTGTATGCGGGTCGAATGCTTCCGTTTCTCGGAAAATCCTTCTAGGGTGTCGCGATGATAGCCCTCGCTGTAACCGCGGTCGTCTTGGTCGTCCTGGTGATCCTCGGCGTCCTCGGATACCTTCTCGATCGCACCGGCTGACGACGGAACTCTGGTGGGGCGCAATAGGGGCGGCCCCTATTGCCCCCCACCTCAATTCAGCGAAGCAACCTTCAACGGTATCAACGACAACGTCAGAACCTAGAATGGTTCACCGATGAGATTCACGAATACCCCTCTGTGGTTGTACCTCAGGTCGGTCAAATCGTCGGAGAAGTCCGTGAAGTCGTAGCCGACGTCTGTTGAGAGGGAGCGTAAGCCCCTCTGCATACGCCAAGTTGTATAATGGCTTTAGTTCTCAGATCATGGCCAAGCTTGTTGATCGCCCGTTAATCAAGAAAGTCACTCCTATAGCCCCAGAGCATTTGGTTGGGGATCTCATACAGGCGGGGCATCCACTGTTCGGGCTTATTTGGATTAATCCGGAGCGGATCAGCGGCGCACCTTGTTTCTACGGGACGCGTGTTCCAATCAAAACCTTGTTTGATTCGTTGGCCGCCGGCCAAACCCTGGAAGAGTTTCTCGATGATTTCGAAGGGGTCGCGCGCGAGCAGGCAGAAGCTTTGCTTGAATTGGCGGGATCTCATCTGCTTGAAGACTTGCCGAAGTCGTAACCGTGAAGATTCTGTTCGACCATAATCTGCCTCGCAGCCGCTAACTAATGATTTGGTGAGGTCCCCGTCGGACGCTTCCCCCTCCGACCCGGAAGCGTTTGTCAGCCGATAGGAGCCGCCCGCGCCGATGCGACTGTTGCTTAGAATAGCTGTCAACCCGGAACACTCCCGCCTCGTCTATTCGACGGATGGAGCCGAACGCCACATCCGAACTTTTCGCGGCGAGCATGGACAACCCGGCTTCGGCAATTCGGAACTTCGAGCAGGTTGTGCAACTTCACTGGTCGAGAGTGTTCCGTTTCATTCTCGCCTCAGTACGAGACGTCGGTGAGGCCGAAAGCCTGACGCAGGATTGTTTCTGCAAGGCCTTTAGGGGCTGGCCGAAATTTCGGGGAGATTCAAAAGTCGAAACATGGTTGATGCACATCGCCGTCAACGTGATTCGAGACTTTACACGAAATCTCCGCCTTCAGTTCTGGAGGCGTGTCGCCTCTGTCGATGCGCAAACGATCAGGGAGTGGTTGGCGGACCGGAGACTTTCACCAGAAGAGAGCGCTGTGATTCGCGAACAGGTTCAGGCCATTTGGGCCGCGAACGAAGTGTTGCCGGAAAGACAACGGACCGTGTTTTTGCTTCGTTTTGTCGATGAGATGGAGCTGTCCGAAATAGCCGCCGTGATGGGTATCACGGAAGGTTCCGTCAAGGTACACCTGTTTCGCGCCGTCCATACCATCCGGGAGCGATTGAGGAGATCGCAATGACAACGCATTTGAATGACGAGGAAATTTCAAAGTGGCTTGCGGAGGATTGCACGCCCGAAATGCAGCAGCACGGCCGCGAGTGCACCGAATGCCAGGCGAAGATTGCCTCGTTCCGATCCGCGTTGCAGAACTTTCGCGATTCAGCGGATTTCTGGGCCAACCGGCAACCTATCGCTGCGCCACGCGTTTTCACTCACGCGCAACGGCGGCCGCTGCGTTGGGTCGCAGTAACCGCGACGGCCGCTTTGTTGACGGCAATCCCTGTTTATGAGCGAACGCTCGAACGAGAGCGAGAAGCGAAAGCCGCGGAAGAGGCGCAATTGGATGCCGAATTGTTGAAGCGCGTGAATGCGCATCTTTCGCGAACGGCACCTGAGTCACTGCAACCATTGGTAGAGTTGTTTACGAGCAACAGTGCGAGTACGAAACAAGGAGATCACCGATGAAACGAACAGTAATCATAGCGGTGTTGATTTTGATTGGGAGCAGCGTCGGTGCGTTTGCGCAATCGGACGAAGAACTGCTTCGGCGCAAGGTCGAGGCAGCGTTGCAAGCCCAAGCGGGCCTACCCATCCCCGGTTTGTTCTATCAGCCGCAAAAATCCAAGAGCGGTGCCACAGAGGCGCTCCAAACCGGGCTGCAAGGGACGTGGTGGCGCGAAGCGTCGTGGATCAAAGAGCTGAACCTGACGGCCGAACAGCGAAAGAAAATGGACGATGCATTTCTGCAAAACCGCATACGGCTTATCGATCAAACGGCTCTTTTGGAAAAAGAAGAATTGATTCTGGAGCCGCTCGTGGAAACCATTCGTCCCGGAGACGAAGTCAAGATCCTTGCTCAAATCGACAAGGTTGCAGATGCACGCGCCGGCTTGGAAAAAGCGAACTCGCGAATGCTGCTGGCCATACGGCAGATTCTGACGCAGGAGCAGTGGGATAAGTTGCAGTCTAGGAAGAAGGGGCCAACCGGTCTGCCGTTTAACTGGCCAGGCCCTGAGTTCCCCAAATAATTCCGGATGAAACCTGAAAATTGATTAGTGATTAATGATTAGTGGCCCAATGATCAATGAGAATTGGATCATTACTCATTAATCACTAATCAATTCTCAGGTTTCATCCGAACTTCGTTTGATGACTCTACTGCTTAATGACGATAAACCAAGATGCCACGATTGGACCCTGTGACCCGTCACCTTGCCTTCGCAGCCATTCGGAATGTAAATGAGTTTCTTTGCGGGATCCCAGCCTAGTGCGTCAACGCGCGTGCCGTTCTTGATCGTTGCTACGACCTTCCCCGTGTTCGGATCAACGACGACCGATGTACCGTTGCAGCCCGAGAAAATGCGATTGGAGGCTTTGTCGCATGCGATGCCCGTTGGCCCTTTACACGGATCGAGTGGCATCTTGTTTTTACTCCCGAACGACAAATAGCGGCAGGCGGAGATATCCCGGGACCTCCTGCCGATCCGAATGGACCTTCCGTATACACCGCCCTGCGCGAACAACCTCGGACTCAAGCTCGAGTCGCAGCGTGTTCTCGAGGACGTGCTGGTGATCGATCGCATCGAAAGGCCCGGGGCGAACTAACGAGCGCGGACTAGGCGCTTTTTCCGGTAGAATACAAATAACTTTGCATTGTAAAGATAAGACATGTCGAGATCGTTTGCATGGTTCGTGTTCTTTGTAGTGGCCGCCGGCAGTGGGATCGTTTTGCTCGTGAATCTGACCGGCACTCCAACCCTCGAACCCGCGTTCCCTCTGTCATTGGATCCCGCCCCAATCCGCAAATACGATGTCGTCGCAGAATATCCCCACGATTCGCAGGCACTGACTCAGGGTCTGATCTACAGCGGCGGCTTTCTCTACGAAAGCACGGGCCGCCAGGGTCAATCCTCGATAAGGAAAGTGGAACTCAAAACCGGCCGAGTCATCCAACAGCGCGCTGTCGACAGCCGCTTCCTCGGCGAAGGCCTCACGGAGTGGCGAGGGCAGCTTATTCAGTTCACTCCGATGCGAACGGAGCCGAGCCTTCGCTCGTTGACTCTGGAGGATCTCGAGTTTGTGGTTGCGTCGTTTGGGCGTTATCGTGACCGTGTCACCGGTGTCCGATACGACATCGATTCGTTCGAGCCAAGATCCACGTTCGCCTATAACGCAGAGGGATGGGGACTCACGCATGACGATCATCAGTTCATCAAGAGTGACGGCACATCGATGCTGCGGTTTCTGAATCCGGACACAATGAAGTGGCAAGCGCAGATCGGCGCTGTCGATGCCGGTAAGGGAATAAGGTGGTTGAACGAACTCGAATTCATCAATGGCGAGGTCTACGCCAACATCTGGCAACAGGATCGAATTGCGATCATTCGGCTGGATTCGGGCCAGGTCACAGGCTGGATCGATCTGTCCGAACTAAGGCCTCGGATGGTTCCACCACCCCAAGATGTCGAAGGCCTCGGCGCATACGGAAAGGCTGTGGCGAACGGCATCGCTTACGACAAGGCCGGTGGCCGTTTGTTTGTGACAGGCAAGAACTGGCCGCGCCTGTTTGAAATCCGCCTGCGGTAATTCAGGATGCATGCGAGATTGGCGTCCGCCTCGCAGAATTTGCGCGATGGAACGGCTGTGGCCTCATCACATTCGTGGACATCCCGTTTGCTACCTCCGATCCCGGCGGTCCGGCCATAGGTATGGTAGTATGGCAAGTATGGTAAAGATGACTTTCACAGTCGACGAACAAACAGTCGAACTCCTGCGGCGCATGGCCGTTCGCATGAAGAAACCCCAGAGCGTTGTCTTTCGCGAAGCCATCCGAGATTACTCGGAGCGAGCCGACCGGCTCACTCATGAAGAACGGGAGCGTATGCTGGCTGTTGTTGATCGCATGATGGCGCGCAAGCCAACTCGGCCAGAAGCCGAAGTCGACGCGGAGATCCGGCAGATTCGTGCTGCCCGAAGAACCGGCGGCCGCCGCAATCGAGCGGAATGATTCATCTCGACACGTCGGCTTTGATCGATTCTCTCACCGGAAAGAAACGTTCCGGGCCTCGCCTGCGGCAATTCATCGCAAGCAGTGAACGAGTACATCTTTCAACTCTCGTTTTCTTTGAGTGGCGCCGCAGACAACGCCTGCCTGAAGAGATCGAAGATCAAGAAGTGCTTTTCCCCTCCGATCAACTCATCGCTTTCGGTCACGAGGAGGCCATGGTTGCGGCCGACATTTACCGCAAAGTCAAACGGGCGCGCGGCCGGGAACTCGACATCGCAATTGCCGCTTGTGCAATCGCTCACAAAGCCCGCCTGTGGACTTTGAATCCGCAAGATTTCAGGGACATCCCAGATCTGAATCTCGTGTGAACCGCCCAGCGCGTTAAAATTTCAAAAACGCGTATTTGATCTGGATGACTAAACATGACTCAACCGACCTATGAAGATGCCAAACTCATACTCAAAACGTAAAGAATGAAAGTCGAGAGGCGCAAAAAGTCAAACAAGATCATCCT
>JACXTT010014721.1_pt1 | contig 10214 bp, 5 predicted proteins | sample 9270951 | NCBI WGS metagenome assembly JACXTT01 (sample SAMN15532306, study PRJNA645909) | rock metagenome | isolation source: weathered quartz diorite | place: Puerto Rico | collected 2017-06-21
CCGCGAAGCCGGGCACCACCACGATCCCGCGCGCCAATTCCGCGCGCAGCCGCGCCGCGTCGAGCGCGGCCGGACGGGCGTTCAGGCGCGGCCCCTCGGTGACGAGCCCGGCCTGCGCGGGATCGAGCAGGATCACCGGCAGCCCCGCCCGGTCGAGTGCGAGCGCGAGTTGCGCGGCGCTCGAGGATTCGCCGGTCGCCACCAGCGCCGCGCGGGCGTCGTCGCCGGAGTGGTCGAATTGCGCCGCCAGCTTCAGCAGCCGGTCGGTCTCGCCGTGGAAAGCCGAGACGACCGCGACCACGGGGCGCCCCTCGCGCCAGAAGCGGTAGATCTCGTGGACGGCGCGCGGCAGGTCGTCGGGACCGCGCAGCACGGAGCCGCCGAATTTGAGAACGAGTACGGGACAGAGCATGGAAATTTCTCCTCTGCGGCGCTCAGGCGAGCGCGAGGGCCTGGTCGAGATCCGCGAGCAGGTCGGCCGGCTCCTCGAGTCCGACCGAGAGGCGGATGAGACCGTCGCTGATCCCGGCGCGTTCGCGCTGCGCCGGCGGGACCGCGCCGTGGGTCATGGTGACCGGGTGGGTGACGAGCGATTCGGCCGAGCCGAGGTTTTCGGCGCGCGAGAAGAGGCGCAGGCCGTTCATCACCCGCAGCGCGGCGGGCAGGCCGCCCGCGACCTCGAACGAGAGCAGCGCGCCCGAGCGGGCCTGCTGGCGGGCGGCGAGCGCGGCGCGAGGGTCGCCGCGCCGGCCGGGAAAGCAGAGGCGGGTGACTTTCGGATGGGCGGCGAGGAATTCCGCGATCCGCTCGGCGTTGTCGCAGTGGCGCGCGATCCGGGCGGGGAGCGTCTTGACCCCCTGCAGCGTCTGCCAGGCGGTGAAGGGATGCTGGATCGAGCCGGTCGCGTTGCGGGTCCAGCGGAATTTCTCGTGCAGCGCGGCGTCGTCGGTGACGAGCGCGCCGCCGATCGTCGCCCCGTGCCCCTCGATCCATTTCGTCGTCGAGTGGAGGACGACGTCGGCGCCCAGCGCGAGCGGCCGCTGCAGGACCGGCGTGAGCAGGGTGTTGTCGACCGCGAGGTGCGCGCCGGCTTGCTTCGCGAGGCGAGCGCAGCGCGCGAGGTCCGTCAGCGCGAGGGTGGGATTGGCCGGGGTTTCGACGAAGAGCAGCGCCGCGGGCGCCGCGAGCGCGGCCTCCAGCGCCGCGTCATCGTCGGCCGCGACGAAATCGGCGACGATCCCGAACGGGACGAGCAATTCGCGCAGCAGCCGGACGGTGCCGCCGTAGACCGCCTCGCCGCAGACCGCCCGGTCGCCGGGGCGCAGCAGCGAGAGGAAGAGCGCGGTCGTGGCCGCCAGGCCGGTCGAGAAGGCCGCGCAGAAGCGCCCCCCCTCGAGCGCCGCGAGGCGCGCCTCGAGCGCGGCGACGGTCGGGTTGTCGGAGCGCGAGTAGGTGAAGCCGCGGTGCTCGCCCACCGCGGATTGCGCGTAGGTGGTCGTGAGGTGGAGCGGCGGCAGCAGCGCCCCGGTGGCGGGGTCGGGAATCCGCCCGGCATGGAGCGCCAGGGTCGCGAAGGCGGTCGCCGGGGAGGGGAATTCGGGGGGACAGGATTCCGGAAGGCTCATCGGGGGCTCCTTCCGGCGCGGAAAAAAATGAAAAGACCCGCGCCGGCTGTTGCAGGAGCGGGTCTTTCGACTCGGACACGCTTGCCTCGCCTGGTTCTCAGGCTCGGCCGCATCCCCGCCCTCTCGGGCGGGCTGGCACCGTGGGTGTCCCCCGGTTGCCGGGTCCGGTTGAACCGGACCGCTCTGAATGCAACGGGGCGGATTTTGCGGCGGGCTTCGCCGCTTGTCAAGTTTTTCGATTTTTCCCATTATGTGGTTGCGAAATGGCCGCCAACGGGTCGGCTTCGGGGCGGAATCATGAACGAACGCTCAGGAAAGCGGCGAGCGGATTGAGCGCGAACCGAATGAAAATGAACTTGGGTTGCGAAAACCGGGGGGAGACCACCATACTTCATCCGTGTCGCGGTTTGCGACCGGGAGTTCGCCATGTGGTTTCGCCGCATTTTTCATTCCGTCGCGCCGTTGTGCGCCCTCATGGTTCCCCTCGCGCTCGCCGCGCAGACCGTCCCCGCGACGGTCAATTACCAGGGGCGGCTGACCGACAACACGCCGCAGCAGAACCCGATCACCGCGACGGTGCCGATGGCCTTCGCGATCTACGACGCAGCGAGCGCGGGGACGCTGCTGTGGAGCGAACCGGCGAGCGGCGGGATCAACGTGCCGGTCACGAACGGGATCTTCTCGGTCGCGCTCGGCGCGTCGGTGGCGATCCCCGCAACGGTCTTCACCGGCGCGAGCTCGACGCGCTACCTCGAGATCACGCTCAACCCCGGCGCCTCGGTGCAGGTGCTGGCGCCGCGCCAGCTCATCACCGCGACCGGCTATGCGGACCTGGCGCAGAACGCGAACAATGCGGCGAGCGCGACCTCGGCGGCGACCGCGACCAATGCGCTCAACCTCGGCGGCCAGCCGGCGGCGAATTACCTGACGACTTCGGCCACCGCCTTCGACAGCGCGCGGCTGGGCGGGACGCTCGCGAGCGGCTGGCAGAAGGCGCTGAGCCCCGCGAGTTGCCCCGCCAACCAGTTCTACGCCGCCATCGCGCAGAACGGCACCGCGAGTTGCGCGAGCGCGACGATCACCGAGACCGACCCGAAGGTCGGAACACTCTCGACCAGCCGCATCCCGCGCTGGAACGGCACGGCGCTCGCCAACGGCGCGTTCTTCGACACCGGCGGCACCGTCGCGCTGGGCGGCGCGCTCCCGGCCGCGGGAAACCTGCTCGAGCTGAACGGCGGCGTCACGCAGGCGAACTACAACGCGCGGCTGCTCTACGTCGACGGCACCCTGCGCTCGGACGCCAGCGCGCAGGCCTACCTCGCCGGCGCGGTCATCGCCCCGACCTACGACTACACGGCCGGCTACGGCAACTACGCTTGGGGGCTGGTCGTCAACGCGCCGGCGCCGGTCGCCGGCTCGCAGGTCGTGCATTCGATCGTGGCCGTGCAGGGCGCGCAGCCCACCGCGGGCCTCGAATGCAACGTCGGCTTCGGTTTCGGCGTCCCCAACCAGCAGCCGAGCCTCTGCAACGGCAAGTACGGGATCTACCTCGCCGACCCGGCGATGCAGTACAACTACCTCGGCGCCAATCTCGGGATCAAGAACTACTTCCCGGGCACCGAACTCGATGTGACCGGCAGCGGCCGCGCCAGCGCCTCGTTCCTTTCGCCGCTCTTCGCCTCGCGCTCGACCGGCGAGAATCTGACCGTGCGGGCGCAGAACGGCGCCGGCAGCGGCGGCGCGCTGACCCTCTCCGCGGGCGACGCCAGCCCGGGCAGCGGCGGCGCGGGCGGGAATCTCGCCCTCACCGCGGGCAGCGCGGTCCCCCAAGGCGGCTCGGGCTACACCAATCAAGGACCCGCGGGCGTCGTCACGATCGCCGCCGGCGGCGGCTACAACGGCGTGGGCGGCGACGTCACCCTCACCTCCGGTCCCAACAGCCCGTGGACGCTCACCGGCAACCTGGCCTCGGCCGTGAAACTCCAAGGCGGAACGCTCAACGCCGGCGACGGCGCGGCCATCACGGTCGAGGGGGGCCACAATGTCTCACCGGCCGGCACCATGACCTCCGGCGGCGGCTCGGTGACGATCACCGCCGGCAACGGCTCGGCGGGGACCCAGCCGGGCGGCTCCATCACCCTCACCCCCGGGACCGGCAGCCCGAACGGCCGGGTGCAGGTGAACGGCGCCCTGTCGGTCGGCGTGCGTCTCGTGACCTGCACCATCTCGACGCCGGTCCAGAATTGCGCCTGCGCGGCCGGGGAGACGGTGGTGAGCGGCGGGGGCTACCGGGCGGCCGGCGGCGACACCCTCCGCGCCAGCTATCCGACCAGCACCACCACCTGGCAGATCGCCTGCACGAACAGCGCGGGGACCGACGTGAATTGCGGGGGCATGAACATCATCTGCGCCCGGCTGGCGCCGTAGCGGCCGGCGCCCGCGCCGGCCGGGCCGGGAATTCGTCGCGGCGATTCGCCTCGACTGCTTACAATTCGCGAGTGGACGCGGCTTTCAAGGACCATTTCTCCGGCCACGCGGCGGAGTACGCGAAGGCGCGGCCGACCTACCCCGGGGAATTGTTCGACTGGCTGGCGGCGCGGGTGCCCGCGCGCGGGCTGGCGTGGGACTGCGCGTGCGGCAACGGCCAGGCGTCGCGGCCACTGGCGAAGCGCTTTTCGCGCGTGGTCGCCACCGACGCGAGCGCCGCGCAGATCGCCAACGCGCTCCCTGAAATGAACGTCGAATTCCGGGTCGCGCGGGAGGAGGACTCGGGGCTCGCGGACGGCGAAGCCGACCTGGTCGTCGTCGCGCAGGCGCTCCACTGGCTCGCCGCGCCCCGGTTTTTCGCCGAGGCGCGGCGCGTCCTCAAGCCGGACGGGCTGCTCGCGGTCTGGGGCTACGAATTGATGGCGGTCGCACCGACGCTCGACGCGCTCATCGCGGAGTTTTACCTCGAGACGGTCGGCCCCTGGTGGCCGCCCGAGCGGAAGCTCCTCGAGCGGGGCTACCGCACGGTCGAGTTCCCCTTCCCGGAAATCGCGCCGCCCGAATTCCGCATGGCGCTGTGGTGGGAGCTTCCCGCGCTGCTCGACTATCTGCGCACCTGGTCGGCGGTCCGGCGCTGGATGAAGGACCATCCCGGGCGCGATCCGGTCGCCGAGCTGGCGCCGGCGCTCGCGGCGGCATGGGGCGACCCGTCCTCGCCGCGCGAAATCGTCTGGCCGCTCGCGCTGCGCGCCGGCCGCCGGGAATCAAGCAGGGCGGCTGCGAAATGAAGCGGGGCGGCCGCGGCCGCCCCGTCCCGAACCCGGTGAACGACGCCGCTATTCGACCCGCCACATGTAGCTGACGCCGTCGCCGAGCAGGTTTTCGTCCTTCGTCGCGCCGTTGAGGACCAGCGGACCGACGTCGGTGAGGCCGTTGCGGAGCCGGTAGAGCGACCACGGCGCCGTCCCGCCGGTCCAGAAGAGATGGACCTTGCCGCCGGTCTTGTCGGCTTTGAGCAGCAGCTGACTGGCGGCCGGCTGCGAGCAGGCGTAGCTGTAGGCGCTGAAATTCACGGAATCGACGTAGGCGGCGGTGATGGACTCAGCGCTCGCGCCGGTCTGCGAGAAGCGGAAGCGGAAGTTAACCTGGCTGTTGCCGATGAGCGAGGTGCCGGTCAGATCGATCGCGATCGGGCTCCAGACCGGCGGGGTGAGGGTGTTGGAGTTGAAGTTGAGGCCGGTCGTGCCGCTGAAATGGTTGGGGTTCCCGTAGAGCATCTGCCAGCCCGCGGCGGACGGCGCGCAGGTCGTGGCGACGGCGCCGGCGCAGGCCTCGACGCGGAAGTAGGGGCCGTTCGCGTCGGCGGTGATGTCATTCGCCCAGTAGCTGAAGGCGAGGCGGGCGGAATTCGCGCCGCTCAAATTGAGCGTCTTGGTCTGCAGCACCGAGCCGGGCGCGGTCAGGTTCTGCAGGAGATGGACCGCGTTGGCGCCGGTGTCGGCGGTCGGCGTGGTGACGATCGAGTTGTCGACCGCGGTGTTGCCCGCGATCGTCCACAGCGCCGCGTTGGGCGGCGAACCGCTGGGGGTCGCATCGAAATTGTCGATGACCGACACGACCGGGGTCTTGCCCGGCGAGCCGAGGCGGAGGCCGAAATCGAGCAGATAGGTGAGCACGCCGTCGGTGAGGGTCAGGCGCATCGGCGCGAGCGCGCCGCACGGCGCGGCGGCCGGGATGGCGACCGTGAAGGGCGTCGCGTTGAGCGCGGTGCCGCCCGCGGGCAGGTTGCCGAAGCTGAACGGCCCCGCCGCGCTGACGGTCGCCTTGGTCGCGTCGAGCGAGGCGAGGGTGCCGTTCAAATTGGCGATCGGGCTGCCCGCCAGCTCGCGCACGTTGATTTGCAGCCCCACCGTCTCGCCGGGGTCGGCGGCGCCGTCGCGGTTGCCGGATGAATCGTTCACCCGCGCCGAATCGAACGCCGGGGTGCCGGCGACCGGCGTCTGATAGGCGCCGGTGACGACCAGCGCGTAGGGCTGCGGGCCGATCGGGAGGTTCTGCGGGGTCACGGTGACGGTCCAGACGCCGGCGGGGGGGTTGTTCACCCAGACCTCCTCCTCGACGTTGGTGGAGTCGGCCACGCCGCCGGTCTGGGAAAAGCCGGTCGCGGTGTTGAAGACATTGCCGCGATAGACGGTCGCGCCGCCCGGCGCGGTAACGGTCAGATTGAGATCGTTGACCAGCGCCTTGGCGGTGCCCGAGATGATCGCCGGGGGCGGGTCGGTCCAGACCAGCGTCACTTTGAGCGGTGCGGTGGTCGCGGTGACGTTGAACTTGTAGGTGACCGCGCCGTCGCCCTGCACGAGGCCGTTCTTGTGGTCGTCCACGAAGAGGTTGCGGTTGTAGCCCCCCGCGGCGCCGCCCGCGAAGAAGAGCGCCTCTTTGAGCGAGATGCGGCCGTAGCCCTGCTCGTTGCCGGGCAGGTTGTAGCCCATCTTGCGCGCGCCGTTGACGAGCGTCGCCTTGACGAGCGCGCCCGAGGGGGTGAAGCCGTTGGCGGCGACCGCGGCGCCGGTGGGATACCAGCCGTCGGTGTAATACTGCCGCACCAGCGCACCGACGCCCGCCGAGGCGGGGGTCGCCATCGAGGTGCCGCTCAGCGTGGTGGCCCCGGTGTGGTTCGCCGTCCCCGCCGGGGCGGCGCCCACCGCGCAGGTGCCGTTGGCGGCGAGCACCGAGTTGGTGCTCACGCCCGGGGCGGTGATCGTCGGCTTGATGCGGCCGTCGGCGGTGGGGCCGCGGGACGAGAAGCCGGCGATGGAGTTCGCCCCGGTGCCGCGATTGGTGGCGCCGACCGTGACGATGTCCTTCGCGGTGCCCGGCGGGGTCACGGTGTTGCTGGTCCCCCCTTCGTTCGCCGCCGCGAAGAAGGCGAGGAAGTCGGGATGCTCCCACATGAACTGGTCGGTCTCCTGCGAGGCGGTCGAATAGACGTAGCAGGCGGGGGAGCCGCCGCAGGTGCCCCAGGAGTTGGAATGGATGCGCGCGCCGACGTTGTAGGTCTCCTGGAACATGGTGCCGAGATCGGCCGGGATGCCCGGCGGGTCGGTGGTGCCGGCGTCGCTGATCGCCAGCTTCGCGGCCGGCGCCATCCCTTCCGGCGGGTTGCCGCCCGCGGCCGGATCCCAAGTGCCGTTGCCGTTGAAGTCGCAAGCGACGGTGCCGGCGGTGTGGCCGCCGTGCCCCTCGCCGGGGCAGTTCTCCCACGGCAGGGTCGCGTCCCAGATGTGGTAGAAGATCACCTTGCGCTGCAGGGCGTTGGCGGTCTGCGAGCCGGTGCCGTCGGGATCGCCGTGGGCGCTGTCATAGAAGCAGGCGTGGCGGGGGTCGAGCCCGTCGTCAATGATCCCGACGACCTGCCCCTGGCCGGTGATTCCCTTGGCGTGGACCGGGGCGAGGATCGCGTCCGCCCCGCTGCCGTTCGAATCGAAATTCTGCAGCACCCAGCGCGCGGCGTCGTTGCTCAGGATGAATTCCGGCGCCGGTTCGACGAATTCCACGTCGGGGTCGGCGGCCATCGCGAGCGCCCGCGCCTCCGCGTCGGGGCCGGCGGCGCGGGCGAGCAGCCGCGCTCCGCGCCCGCGGTCGGGGGTGACGCGGAATTCGCCCGCCGGCCCGGCGAGCGAGGCGGCGGCCGAAAGCCGCGCCAGCACCGCGTCCGGGGCCGCGCCCGGCGCCAGCTTGAGGTAGAGCCCGACGCCCGCGCCCTTCCCTTCGCGGGCCCGGATCGCGACCGCCGGGGAGACCTTCACCCGCGCCGGAATCGCCTTGAGCCCCGCCAGCCCCGCGATCCCGCGCAGCGCCGCCGCGCGGCCGCCGTCGAAGCGGATGAGCAGCGCGTCGTCGGGGACGTAGTTGACGACCCGCGCCCCGGCCGCCTCGAGCGCGGCGATGAAGCGGGGGGTGATCGGCCCGTCGCTCAGGGCGATCGCAAATTCGCTCCGCCCCGCGGCGCCCGCGAAGGGGGCCCAGCGGGCGCCGTCCTCGAAGCCGGTGTTGAGGCGGAGCGGATGGGCGGCGCGGTCGACGGCGGGGCCGGCGGCGAGGATCAAAGCCGCGGCGAGCGCGGCGACGGACAGCGTCAGGGCGGGATGGAAACGGTGGAACAAGACAGACCTCGGGCCGGACGGATGCCGGCGATGCCAAGCGGATAATGATTTTTTCTCGCGAGCCCCCACATCTTAACCGCCCCGGCCGTGATCCGGCCATCCGGGCCATCCCCGAATTCCGCGCGCCGGCGGAGGATATTCGGCGGGGGGGGACTCACTCACCAGGCGCGACGGGATGCTTCTTGAGATAGTAACGCAGCGAGCGGGTCGAGATCCGCAGCAATTCCGCGGCCCGCCCCTGGCCGCCGCCGGCGGCGTCCATCGCTTGGCGCAGGAATCCGGCGCGGAAGCGGTCGAGGGTCGCCTCGAGATCGAGTCCCGCCTCGGGGAGCCGCAGCGGGTCGCCCTCGGCCGCCGGGGCGCCGGCGGGGACCGGCGCGGCGTCGAGCGCGAGGTGGGATGCGTCGATGAGCGGATCGCGGCAAAGCACCGCCGCCCGCTCGACCACGTTCTCCAGTTCGCGCACGTTGCCGGGCCACGGGTGCGCGCCCAGCGCCGCGAGCGCCGCCGCGGTGAAACCCTGGGCGCGGCCCGCCTCGCCGCGGGTGAACTTGCGCAGGAAGTGGTGGGCGAGCAGCGGCACATCCTCGCGCCGCTCGCGCAGCGGCGGGGCGGCGAGGTGGATGACGTTGATGCGGTAATAGAGGTCGTCGCGGAATTTCCCCTCGCGCGCCATCGCCTTGAGGTCGCGATGGGTGGCGCACACCAGGCGGAATTCCGCGGGGCGCTCCTGGGTCGCGCCCAGCGGCCGCACCTTGCGGTCCTGCAGCACCCGCAGCAACTTGACCTGCATCGCGGGGGGCATCTCGCCGATCTCGTCGAGAAACAGGGTGCCGCCCGCCGCCGCCTCGATCAGCCCCCGCCGCGCCGCCGCGGCGCCGGTGAAGGCCCCCTTCTCCCAGCCGAACAGCTCGCTCTCGAGCAGGGATTCGGGCAGCGCGCCGCAGTTGACCGAGACGAACGGCGCGCCGGGCGGGAAGGCGCGGCGGTGGAGAGCGCGGGCGGCCAGCTCCTTGCCGGTTCCGCTCTCGCCGGTGATCAGCACGCTCGAGGTGGCGCTGCCCAGCGATTCGATGAGCGCCAGCATGGCCTGGAACGACGGCGCCTGGCCGACCAGCTCCTCGCCGGGCGAGAGCGCGTCGAGGCGGCTGCGCAACTGGCGGTTTTCCAGCGCCAGGCGCAGCTTCTCGGCCGCTTGCGCCACCACGTTGAGCAATTCGTCGTTCTTGAACGGCTTGATGACGTAGTCGAAGGCGCCCAGCCGCAGCGCCCCCAGCGCCGATTCGGCCGAGGCGTAAGCGGTCATGAGGATGAACTCGAAGGGCCGCCCCGCCGCCTTCAGCTTTTCCAGCAATTGCAGCCCGGTCATGCCGCTGCTCAAGGCGAGGTCGCTCAGCACCACGATCGGCCCGCCCTCGCCGGGCAGCGCCGCGAGCGCGGCCTCGCCCGAAGGGAAGGCGCGCGGCGCGTGGCCGGGGCGGGCCAGCAGCTGCGCCAGCACGGTGCGCAAGCCCGGCTCGTCCTCGACGATCCAGACGGGGATCGCGTCGCTCATCGCGGAATTATCCGGCACCGGCCGCCCCCGGCGGGTGGCGGAAACCCGGCAACGCCAACTCGAAGCGGGCCCCGCGTGGGGCGCGGCGCGGCGGGCGCAATTCCAGGGTGCCGCCGTGCCCCTCGGCGATCTTGCGCGCGATCGCCAGCCCCAGCCCGCTCCCCTCGGAGAAGTCGCGGAACAGCGGGGTGAAGATCTTCTCTCGCTTCTCCGGCGGCACCCCGGGGCCGTCGTCCTCGACCGCCAGCACCGCGCGGTCCCCCTCGAGAACCAGCTCGAGCAGGATCTCCCCGTCGGGCGGGGCCGCCTTGCGGGCGTTGGAGATCAGGTTCCACAGCACCTGCCGCAGCCGCGCGGGGTCGAACGCCCCGACCAGCGGCC
>JACXTT010014722.1_pt1 | contig 10214 bp, 4 predicted proteins | sample 9270951 | NCBI WGS metagenome assembly JACXTT01 (sample SAMN15532306, study PRJNA645909) | rock metagenome | isolation source: weathered quartz diorite | place: Puerto Rico | collected 2017-06-21
GGGCTTGTGCGCAGGGAGCGGGTGTGGTACGCGGCTCGGGAGCTGTCACGCCGCGGCGCGGGTGGAGCGACAGCGGGCGCGGCAACCGGACCAGCGCTTCGGCGGCGCGCGCGATTTCGGGCCACGCCCCGCCCAGCGCGAGTGTCTGGAAATTGGGATGCGTCTCGAGCAGCTCGGGGAGCGGCCCGCCGTCCGACCACGGCAACCGCTTCGTGACAGCCCCGATCTCGGTGGCGGGACGCCCGTACACCTTGGCGACTTCGCGCAGCGCCGCCTTGCGCTGGAAGGTGACGTGGTTCGCCACCATCGCCGACCGCCCGCCGCCGTAGGTGCGGAAGACGTACTCGAGCGCGGCGTCGCGCTCGTCCCAGGGGAAGTCGAGGTCGGCGTCGGGGGGATCCTTGCGGCCGGGGTTCAGGAACCGCTCGAACACGAGCCCCTGCGCCAGCGGGTCGACGTGCGTCAGCTCGAGACAGTAGCTCACGATCGAATTCGCGACGCTGCCGCGGCCGCAGTGCGTCGGCGCGTGGTCCACGATGTCCTTCACGACGAGGAAGTAGTCGGCGAATCCCTTGAGGGCGATGACGGAGAGCTCGTGATCGATCCGGGCCTGCACCACCGGGGAGAGCGGCGCGGCCCCATAGCGGCGGCAGGCGCCCTCCTCGGCGAGCTGCCGCAGCCGGGTGAGCGACTCGGGACCCGACGCCGTGGGGAGAATGACGCGTCCCTCAGGCGGCTCGCCGCGGACCCGATCGGCCAGCGCCAGCGTGTTGGCGAGTGCATCGGGGGCCTCGGGGAACAAGCGCGCGACTTCCGGCGCCGGCTTGAGCCAGGCATCGCGCGGCGCCATCAGCTCGGCGGGAAGCGTCGAGAGCGTGGCGTTGCGCGTGATCGCCGCCAGCAACCGATGGCGCGCGTGATCCTGGGGGTGCGCGAAGCGCACCGCATTGGTCGCGACCGGCGGCAGTCCATGCGCGCGCGCGAACGCCAGCGCCCGCTCACGCCCGCGCCCCGGGACCAGCTCGACATAGAGATTCTCCGTCCCGGATTCACGGGCGATGCTATCGAGGACAGCGGTATCGCTCGACAGAACTGCCACCCCGTTGCGATCTGCTGACAGCTGACGGCTGACGGTGTAGTTGTCTTCGCAGTGTCTCACCGTAATCGCCCGACACATCGTCGCCCATCCCGTCGCATCGAACGGCAGTACCACTGCCCGTTCCGTCTCCGTCTCGAGCGTGACGCCGTAGACCGGGCGCAGCCCGGAGGCGCGCGTGACGCGGCGGAAGTCCATGGCGCCATAGATGCCGTTCGTGTCAGTGAGCGCGAGCGTCTCCATGCCGCGCTCGACGGCGGCCGCGGCCAGCGCCTCGAGCGACGACGCGCCGACCCCGCCGCCGATGATCGAGAAGGCGGAGTGGACGTGGAGATGAATGAATTCATCGCGCATAGCGGATGCTCGCCGTCCCATAGCGGTGCCGCACGCCGTCCAGCGCCGCGTTGAGCGCCTGGCGGCGCACCATCGGAGCCGGCTGGTCGAACAGTGACAGCTGATAGTCCCGCCCAGGCCCGAGCGTCACGGTCAGCCCGAGCGCAGTCAGAGCGATGCGTCGCGTGAGCAGGCGGTCGGCGAGGGAGCGGGCCGCGGCGGTCAGCTCGACGTCGAGGTCGGTGGCGGGCTCGAGCGCCGTGCTGCCCTGGACGTCGCGATGATCGGCGTAACGGGCGACGAGCTCCAGGCAATCGGCGGTGACGCGGCGCTGCCGCAGCGTACGCCCCAGCTGCTCCGCCTGACGGCGCAGCTCGGTGTGCAGCAGGTCGCGGTCGTTCGTTTCGCTGCCGAGCGTCGCCCGGGCGATGAGCGTCTCGCGCCGCGCGGGTGGTACGACGGGTCGGGGGTCGACGCCGTTGGCACGTGCGTGCAGCTCGACGCCGCGCCGCCCCAGGACGCCTTCCACTTGTGCCCGCGTGAGCAGCGCGAGCGTTCCGATGCGCGCGACGTTGTAGCGCGCCAACTGGTCGCGAATCGGGGGCGTGGCCCCGGGGAGCGCCGCGACCGGGTGCGGGGCGAGAAACGCCGGCTCGTCGCCGGGGCGCACGTCGACCACGTGCTCCGGCTTCAGGACGTGCGCCGCGACTTCGCTCACCACCTTGTTGGCAGCGAGCCCCACCGTCACCGGCAGGTTGAAACGCCCCCAGATCTCGCGCCGGATCCGTGCGGCGACATCCAGGGCAGGGCCGAACAGTTTTCGCGTGCCAGTGAGATCGCCGAACGTGTGACCCAGCGTGTGCGGCTCGATCACCGGAACGTAGGGCTCGAGCAGCTGCTCGAGCGCGCGCGCGGCGCGGCGGTACAGCCCGTAGCGCGGCGGCAGGAGGACGAGGTCGGGGCAGCGGCGCAGCGCCTGATAGATCGGCATGCCGACTGCGATCCCCGCGAGCGCCGCTTCAGGCGACGCCGACCAGATGATCGCGCGATCGGTACCGACGGGCGCGATCGCCAGCGGCCGGTCTTGGAACCGCGCACTGCGCTGCGCCACCCGTTCGACGGCGATCGGAAACGTGAGCGGATTGACGTAGAGAATTGCACGGTCCATCGGGCACAAACCGGGCTCTGGGAAGGACAACGTGCCCGAAAAAATACCGAAAGTCAAGAACGTAGTATTTGCCTATAAATACAGCAAAATGCGTTGATAGTGTCTCGACACTGAGTCTTTAGCTCAACAGACGGGTACCCCGGAAAAGCTCCGCCCCGTACCGTTGTCAGAGATGCGCCGATTCGCCCTCGCGGTCGCGCTGCTCGCGTCTCCCGCTGCGGCAGCCGCGGCCCAGCGACACACTCAAGACTTCATCCAGCACGTACGCGCGCTCATGTCGGCAAATCAGCTCGACAGCGCCGACCTGCTCCTGACGTCCACTCTGGCGGGGGCGACCGAGCGCGCCGACAGCATCACCACGTATCAGTGGCTCGCGATGCTTGCGTTCACACGCCGGAGCGATTCCGCTACGCGCATCGCGTTTCACCACGTGCTACAGCTCGACTCCACGTTTCAAATCCCGAATCTTTGGCAGTCTGCGCCGCGGCTTGCACAACTGCTCGAAGCAGAGCGGATGGAGCTGCGGCCCGGCATCCTGTTGACGGCGAACGAAGTGGAAGAGAAACCGCACCGGCTGGCAGGACCCCTGTTGGTCTATCCGCCGGACGTGCTCCGCCGCCGCATCCGCGGGCGGGCACTCATCGGGATGACCATCGATACGTTGGGCCGGGTGGAGGAGCGATCGATCGACGTCCTCGCGACCCCAGACTCGGCGGTGAATGCCGCGTTGCGCACCATGGTCCTGGCATCCGCCTTCTCGCCCGGCAGGCTGCACGGTCGCACTGTGAGGACCATGATCGAGCTGGCCGTCGATCTCGACTCGGGTTCACTGCCGAGTGCAACCTCGTTGATCACATCGGCCCGTTCCAGGATCGCCGCGCGCCAGTCCGACAGCGCACTCGCGCTCATCGCCCAAGCGCTCGCCCCCGAGACGCGACCGACCGAAGGTGAGATTGTCTACGCGCAGCTCGTGCGGGGGATCGCCTGGACGGCCGTCGGCCGCGACACGCTCGCTCGCGTCACGTGGGACAGCGCGCTCGCCAGGTACCAACGGCTGGTCGATCGCGGAGTGCCACTGGCGCCATTCCTCAAACGACTGGCGGATTCCGTGCGGCTCGCCCGCCCGGCAGGACGGAAACGCTCCGGCTAGCGCTTCCCCAGGTACGCCCGCACCAGCGGCGCGACACGCCGGCGCACGAGCGCCGCTTCGAGCGCGTTCCGCTCATCGGCGGACTCCTCGACCAGCAGCCGGGTTTCATCGCTCTCGCGCACCGCCACGGCGACGCCGTCCCGATACAGCACCCGGTTGCCCGCGAGCGACGCCACCGCGGAGCCGGGGACGATACTGCCTACGAGGTTCAACGGATCGGCGCCGCTCACGGCCACGAGCTCCCCGCTCGTCCCGGCCCGCCGCACGGCGCGCAGTGCCCCGACAGCCTCGGGCAGGGCGTACTGCTCCCCGGAGAACCCGCCGACGAAGCGGCCGCCGCGCACTTCGCCGCGCGCCTCGAGCCGGCGATACACGCGCAGCACGTCGCGCCACGGGACCAGCGTCGTCTCGCGCTCCACCAGGCGGCGGAACACGACGCCGTAGCGGCGCAACAGCATCCAGGCAACGGCCTCCGCCTGTTGCTCCTCGGGAAGCAGGGAACGCCTCCCGGTGCGCGACCAGCGCCCCGCCGTCTCGACGCCGAAGGGAGCGGTGCGTCCCCGCCGCCGCAGGCGCCCGATCGGCCGGCGCCGATCCGACGGCACGAGCAGCGCACGCAACCCCGCGAAGCTGTCCGACACGACGAGGCCCCACGACACGAGCTCTCCAAGTCCCTTCTCGACCTCGGTGCGCAAGAGTCCCGTGGCGTTCACGAGGTCCCCGAAGAACGAGGCGCCTCGCGCATCGAGCGTGGCCAGCACCGTGCTCCCCGCGTGGGACAACACGAGCCGCTCGGCCGACGGCTCGGGCTGAATTGCCCGCCACACCTCGCCGCGCTCGCGGCGGAACAGCGCCAGCGGAGTGGTGCGGATGGGACCTGAATTGTGGCCGCTTCCCCCCGTGGCGGCCGGCGGCGGGCTGAGGCGGCCCCACGCGATTTCCCCGGACAGACACAGGGCGTCGAGCCACAGCGGGTCGTAATCGGCGACGCGCGCGGGGAGCACCTCGCTCTCCCACGCCCCCGCCGCCAACTCGAAGCCGTCGAGGATGTCGATGACGGCCGCGAGACCGTCGTGTCCCTCGGCGCGCGTGTCGCTGGTGAGGCGATGCCAGCGGAACAGGAACCGCATGAAATCGGCGGCCGTGACGGGCTCGATCTCGCGACGCAACCGGTCGAGGGTGTAGCGGTGGATGCGCGCCAGCAATCGGCGCTCGCACCACTCGAGTTCCTGCACCCCGGGCGTGAACCGGCCCCGCAGCACGAAGCCCTCGTGCTCGAGCGCGGCAAGCGCCACATCCACGTCGACCGGTGTCACTGCCAGCGCCTCGGCGAGCCGCGCGCCGGTCGTGGGGCCGATCACTTCGAGCCGCCCGCGGATCAACTCGCGAATCGCGTCTTCGCGCGTCCACGACTTCGCCTGCTCCCGCTCCGGTGCGACGAGCGCCGGCTCGCACGGCGTTCCCGGAAAGACCGCCGCCAGCATCGGCAGCCGCTCGACGGCGACCCAGAATCCCGGCCCACCCTTCAGTGTCGTCGCTCGACGCGTTGTCACCAGCTGGTCGAACAGCCCGTTCCAATCCGCATTCCGCAATCCGCATTCCGCGATCGGAATCGCCCCCACCACCAGCAGCGCGTCGTGCAGCTCATCGGCGTTCGTCGCCTCGGGCCACGCCTCCTCCCGCACGCGCTCGATCGCCGCCGTGTCGAGTTTGCCGAACTCCTCGGCGGTCTTCTGATCGAGGGTGCGTCGCGTCGCCACTGCCTGCGTGCGCCGCTCTTCGAGCGGCGCATCGTCGAGGAACGCGTACGGTTTGGCGTTCAGGATCTCGTGGGCGATGGGAGACGGCTCGGTGGTGTCCCGCGCTACGAGCGTGAACCGGCCGGCGCTGATCCCCTCGAGCACGCGCACCAGCCCCGCGAGGTCCATCGCTTCGGTGAGGCAATCGGCGATCGTCTGCTGAATCAGCGGATGGTCGGGGATCTCGCGGTCGCCCACGAGATTCTCGGGGCAGGCGAGCTGGTCGGGGAACACCGCCGCCGACAGATCCTCGGCTTCCATGCGCTGCAGCGGTGTCGGCACCTGGCGGCCGCCGCGGAAGCGCAGCACGGCGAGGGCCCGCGTGGCGTTCCAGCGCCAGCGGCTCTGGAACATCGGAGCATCGAGCATCGCCTGGATCAGGAGATCGCGCACCGTGGCGGCGTTGAGATACTGGAATACGCTCTCCAACGGGAAGCTGTGATGCGGCCCCAGTGAGATAACAATCGCCTCGTCGTTCGCCGCCGCCTGCAGCTCGAAGTTGAACGAGCGGCAGAAGCGCTTGCGGAGGCTCAATCCCCACGCCTTGTTGATGCGCGCGCCGAAGGGAGCATGCAGCACGAGCTGCATCCCGCCTGCTTCGTCGAAGAAACGCTCCAGGACCAGGGTCTCCTGACTGGGGACGACGCCGAGCACCTGTTTCGTGGCAGCGAGATACTCGACCATCAGCGATGCCGCGGCTTCGACGACGCCCGTCGCCTCCACGAGCCAGTCGCGCGCCGCCGCGGGATCACCCAGGCGCTGTTCGATGTCTCGGCGCAGGCGTGACACCTCCTCCGACAGCTCGTCGGTGCGAGACGGCGCCTCGCCCAGCCAGAACGGGAGCGAAGGCGGCTGCCCGTTGGCGTCGGCGACCCGTACCTGCCCCGATTCCACCTTGAGAATCAGGTACGAGGCGTTCCCGAGCTGGAAGATGTCTCCGGGGGCGCTCTCGATCGCGAAGTCTTCGTTCAGCGTGCCGACGAACGTTTCCGTCGGCTCGAGCACGACCCGATAGTCGCCGAGATCGGGAATGGCACCGCCCGACGTGATGGCAGCGAGACGTGCACCGCGCCGCGCCCGCAGCCGGTGATTGACTCCGTCGTAGTGCAGATACGCGGCCCGGCGCCCCCGCTTCGTGGTGAAGCCCTCGGACAGCATCCGCACTACGTCGTCGAAATCCTTGCGGGCGAGGGCGCGGTAGGGATATGCCCGTCGCGCGAATGTGAACAGGGCGTCCTCTTCCCATTCCTCGCAGGCGACGGCGGCGACGATCTGCTGCGCCAGGATGTCGAGCGGCTGCTCGGGAATGATCAACCGGTCGAGTTTGCGCTCGCGCGCGGCGCGCAGCAACGCGGTGCACTCGATCAGCTCGTCGCGCGACAGCGGGAAGATGCGTCCCTTGGGCAGCGCGCTGAGACGATGTCCGGAGCGGCCCACCCGCTGCAACAGCGTCGCGATCGCACGCGGCGTCCCGATCTGAATGACGAGATCCACGGCACCGATGTCGATGCCGAGCTCGAGGGAAGCCGTCGCGACCAGCGCCTTGAGCTGGCCGTTCTTGAGCCGGGTCTCCGCCTCGAGCCGCTTGTCGCGCGACAAGCTGCCGTGATGCGAGGTGATGTGATCGGCGCCGAGGCGCTCGGAGAGCTGCATCGTGAGCCGCTCGCACAGCCGCCGTGTGTTGACGAAGACGAGGGTCGTCTTGTGCTCGTTGATGAGCGCGGTGATACGGTCATCGACTTCTTCCCACACCTCTGCGGACATCACCGCTTCGAGCGGCGAGGACGGGATCTCGATCGCCAGATCGAGCTGGCGGGCGTGACCGATGTCCACGACGGCGGGGAGGGGCCGCTCGGCGCCGACGAGGAAGCGCGCGATGTCTTCGATCGGCTTCTGGGTGGCCGACAGACCGATGCGTTGCAGCGGGCGGCCCGTCAGTGCAGCCAGCCGCTCGAGCGAGAGAGAGAGATGGCTGCCCCGCTTGTCGCGCGCCACGGCATGGATCTCGTCTACGATTACCGTCCGCACTGACCGCAACATCTCGCGCGCCCGCTCCGAGGTGAGGACGAGGTAGAGCGACTCGGGCGTGGTCACGAGGATGTGGGGCGGCCGCTTGACCATCGCCTGGCGGTCGGCGGGCGCCGTATCGCCGGTGCGGAGCAGCACCCGCACGTCGACATCAGCCTGATGTTCGTCGGCGAGCGCGCAGCGGATCTCGTCGAGCGGCTGCGACAGGTTCTTCTGGACGTCGTTGGAGAGCGCCTTGAGTGGCGAGACGTAGACGACCTGGATGCCCTCGGTCAGCGTGCCGTCAAGCCCCTGGCGGACGAGATCATCGACGGCGGCGAGAAAGGCGGCGAAGGTTTTTCCCGATCCCGTCGGGGCGGCGATGAGGACGTCCTGGCCCGACTGGATCAGGGGCCACGCCAGCTGCTGTGGCTCCGTCGGCTCGCGAAAGCGATCGGTGAACCAGCGGTCTACGACAGGATGAAACCGCGCCGAGGTCACGCGCCCCCCAGAAAGGCGTCGAGGGTGGCGCCGCGCGTCGCCGCGATGCGTTGCACCGTCTCACCGATCTTGTTATTGGGCGTCGATGCGCCCGCGGTGATGCCGAGGGTGATGCGCCCGTCGGGCAGCCAGTGGTCGCGCCGCTCCTCGTCGCGCTTGCCGACCGGGAGGAAGCGGATCACCCCGGTCTCGGGGTCTATGCACTGCGCGTCTTCGATGTGGTACGTCGGGACCGTATTCGCACAGATCGCGGCGAGATGGGTCGTGTTGCTCGAGTTGTATCCACCGATCACCACCATCACATCGAGCGGCTCGGCGATCAGTTTGAGCACCGCGTCCTGGCGATCCTGGGTTGCCGAGCAGATCGTGTCGAAGGTGCGGAAATGGTCGGACAGCGCCGCCTCACCCCAGCGCCGGGCCATGCTCGCCCCCAGCTCCTGCGCGATGGCGAGCGACTCGTTCGACAACATCGTCGTCTGGTTCGCGACGCCCACCTTCACGAGGTCGGCGTCAGGATCGAACCCCGGTGAGCAGGCGTGGGCGAAGCTCTCCAGCAGCGCCGCGCGGTCGCCGTGTCCCTCGATGTAGGCGCACACCAGCTTCGCCTCGTCCATGTGGCGAACGATGATGTATTTCCCCCGCGGGAACTTCGTCACCTGGCTCGCGGTCGCCTTCGTTTCTTCGTGGAAGAACTTCCCGTGGATCACGGCGGTATAGCCGTCGCGCGCGTAGGACTCGACCCGCTTCCAGACGTTGAGCACCGACCCGCAGGTGGTGTCCACCAGCACGCAGCCGATCTGCCGCAGCCGGTCGAAGTCGTGCACCGTCACGCCGAACGCCGGCAGGATGACGACGTCGTCGGACGTGACGTCGCTGAAATCGAACACGCCGTCCGGGGCCCGGAACAGAAACTCCACGCCCATGGCCCGCAGCGTGGAGTTCACGTGGGGGGTATGGATGATTTCGCCGACGAGGAGGGTGCGGCGATCCGGGAATTTAGTGCGGGCTTCGTAGGCGTACTCGACGGCGCGATCGACGCCGTAGCAGAACCCGAACTCGCCGGCGAGCCGGATCGTCAGGTCGCCGACGGTCAGCCTGAAGCCCTGCTCGCGGATCGCTTCCACCACGCGACTGTGATAGTCGGAGGTGAGGGCGCCCTCGATCTCGTCCTTGAGGCCGAACCCTTTGCGGAAATACGTCTGCTCCACACCGTCAATCTAACGGCGTGCAGCCCCCGGCGCGTATGGCATCGAGCACGCGCTGAACCTGCCAGCCGTCGCGGATCGCGGCGGGCTCACCCGCCGTGGGCCCGCCGCCGATCGTGGCGACCAGATCGCGCATCAGGCGGACGAACGACCGCGCCCACATGTTGTTGACAGCGGTCTTGCCCGACAGATCGTCGGGGACGCTGATGTCCTCGAGCGGTCCGCCCGGCGTGCCGATTTCGAGCCTGGTTTCACCGGTGAGGACGAGCGTGCCTTCGGTCCCCGAGATCTGCGCGAAGTGCCCGGGACCGTGCTGCGCGACGATCGACAGGGTGAGGGTGACGATGACGCCGCCGGCGAGCGTGAGAACGGCGCTCGCGAATTCGTCCGCGGTCGCGGGCCGTGGCGTCCCAGCGGCGTCGACGCGCTCGCGGACGAACGTCTGGGCTCGTCCCGCCACCTGCACCACGTCGCGCCCGGTCCAGAAGCGGCACAGGTCGATGAGGTGCGACCCGACGGCGCCGAGAATGCCGCCGCCCTGTGCCGCGTCGAACCACCACGTCCAGGCGGCGTTGGGCGCCTGCGGACGTCCATCGCCGCGGATGTACGGCTTCAACACGATCTCGATGTGGCGGACCTCGCCGATCGCGCCTTCGCGCACCAGCTCGCGGATGTGGCTGCGGTTGGGCTCGTACCGCAGCTCGTGGTCCACCCAGGCGACTTGGCGGGGACGCCGCTCCGCCGCGGCGACGATGTGCCACGCCTCGGCGGCGTCGAGTGCCAGCGGCTTCTCGCACAGCAGGTGGCGTCCCGCTTCTAACGCGGCGATCGCATAGCGCGCGTGACTCGAAGGGGTGGACGAGACGATGACGAGATCGGCCCTGCCGGCGCGGGCCAGCTCCACGCGGTCATCCAAAGCGTGCGGGATGCCGGAATCCCGCGCCCCGGGCTCGGG
>JACXTT010014723.1_pt1 | contig 10213 bp, 9 predicted proteins | sample 9270951 | NCBI WGS metagenome assembly JACXTT01 (sample SAMN15532306, study PRJNA645909) | rock metagenome | isolation source: weathered quartz diorite | place: Puerto Rico | collected 2017-06-21
GGGCGCGTGCAGGGCGTGGTCGCCATCGAACTGATGTCTGGAAAAATACAAGCCATTACGGCAAAGACCGTCATCGTTTGCACAGGAGGCTGCGGCAAGGTTTTTCCATTCACCACCAATGCCAATATCAAAAACGGCGACGGTATGTCCCTCGCCTATCGCGCCGGCTGTCCGCTGAAAGATATGGAATTTGTTCAGTACCATCCCACAGGACTTCCGTTCACCGGTATCCTCATTACCGAAGCGGCCCGTGCGGAGGGAGGCTACCTCCTCAATAAGGATGGGTACAGGTATCTGCAAGACTACGACCTTGGTAAACCGCAACCAGGGCCAGTTTTGCGGACGATGGAGCTTGGGCCACGCGATCGGTTGTCGCAGGCATTTGTGAAGGAGAACGAAAAAGGGCGGACGATTGACGGACCTTATGGTCCGGTCGTTCACCTGGACCTCCGCCATTTGGGAGGAAAAATCATCAACACGAAACTGCCCTTTGTTCGTGAACTGTGCCTCAAGTATCAGAACATCGACCCCATCAAAGAGTTGATTCCGGTTCGGCCCGTCGTTCATTACATGATGGGCGGTGTCCATACCAACATGAATGGCGCCACGCCTATAGAGGGTCTCTATGCTGCCGGCGAGGTTGCCTGTGTCAGTATCAATGGAGCGAACCGCCTGGGATCCAATTCTCTGTCCGAGATTCTCGTCTTCGGAGCACGAGCCGGGAGGGCGGCTGCGGCCTTTGCATCGGATCAGAAAGCTGCCGGCAGCGCGGTTCTGGCTCAGGCGACGGATGAGCAAAGGAGGTTGGAGGAACAGTTCCTTCGGAAGACGAGCGGCCGTGAACAGATAGCAACGATCCGTGAAGAGATGCAGAAAACTGTAGAAAGTGGCGCGGGGATCTACCGGACTGCGGCAACGCTTCAGGAATCGGCTAATAAGCTGCAGGAACTACACGAGCGATTTCGCAACATCTCCTTGAGTGACCACAGCCGCACATTCAACACCGAGCTAACTTCGGCCCTCGAGTTGTCTTTCATGCTCGACGTTGCGAGTTCCATAGTCCAATGCGCGCTGTTCCGAAAGGAATCGCGTGGGGCCCACCAACGGACGGATTTTCCGGCCAGAAATGACACAGAATATCTGGCTCATTCCCTCGTCAGGCGCAATGAAGATGGCACGCCTCGAGTGGAATACCTGCCAGTCACGATCACTCGTTGGCCACCTGCACAGCGCGTCTACGGAAGGTAAGGCAAATGTCAGAAAAAATCATTTTGGAAGTTGCACGCTATGATCCCGAACGGCATTCTGAACCTGCGTTTGCAAAATACGAGGTGCCGTTTCGTAGAGATTGGGTGATCCTCGATGCTCTGAATTACATCAAGGACAGGTTGGATGGCTCGCTGACTTACCGTTGGTCTTGCCGAATGGGCGTATGCGGCAGTTGTGGAATGATGGTTGACGGAGAGCCGAAGCTGACTTGCGCGACCTTCCTGTCGAGCTATGCGCCTGGACCCGTCCGAGTGGAGCCCCTTCGCAATTTCCCTATCGTTCGAGATCTCGTCATTGAAATGACGGACTTCATGGCCAAGCTAAAACAAGTAAAGCCATGGATCGTACGGGAGGATGAGAAACCGATATCGCAGGGAGAGTATTTGCAAACCCCGGAACAGCTCGAGAACTACAAGCAATTTAGCATGTGCATCAATTGCCTGTTGTGCTACGCCGCCTGCCCCGTATACGGCCTCGACAACACATTTACCGGGCCGGCCGCCATCGCGCTGGCCCAACGCTATAACATGGACTCGCGCGACCACGGCTTCCACGAACGCTACGAGATCCTTTCCGATCACGAAGGGATGTGGGGTTGTACATTTGTTGGGGAGTGCACCGAGGTTTGCCCGAAACACGTCGATCCGGCTGGAGCGATCCAGCAATTTAAGGTGAGCGCGGCGATGGAGTGGTTCAAATCCTTTGTGCTACCGAGAGGCTCAAAATGATCGATAAACCTGCCTATACCGAATTCCATCCCAGGTGGTACCGGGCACGCCTTTCGACCTACTGGTGGCTCGGCCGATGGCCTTACATGAAATTCATCTTGAGAGAGACGAGCAGCATCTTTGTCGCATTTTTTGTGGTGGTTACATTGTTCCAGATTCGCGCGCTGGGCCGTGGGCCGCAGGCCTATCAGGCCTTCCAGGGTCAGGACGGGCTTGGAACCCCGCTGATGCTACTGTTGGATATCATCAGCCTGTTGTTCGTGCTCTTTCACACGATTACGTGGTTCAACCTGACGCCGAAGGCAATGGCTCTGCGGGTGCGCGGAAAACGGCTTCCGGATTTATTAATTGTTGCTCCCAACTACATCGCATGGCTGGTGGTGTCCGCCGTTGTCGCTTGGATCGTCACAGGAGGATAGATGAGTCGAAGATCGTGGGTACCGTTGTTCTGGACACTCTTCAGCGCCGGAGGCGTCGTCGCTGCCTTTCTGATTCCGGTTCACGTGTTCCTGTTCGGACTGGCATTCCCGCTAGGCTGGATCGATCCTCCCAGCTATGAAAGACTGGTTACTTTGGCGAGGCTGCCTCTTGTCCGGCTTTACCTGTTCGTTCTCTGCTCGCTACCTCTGTTTCACTGGGCCCATCGATTTCGTTATACGCTCTACGACGGCTTGCAAGTAAAACACCTGAACGAGGTGATCATTGTTGCCACTTACGGTGGCGCCCTTGTCGGGACGCTTGTAGCCGGCTATCTGCTCTGGAGCCTATAGCGTTTATTCCAGCATGGGGCGGAAATCGTCGAATGGTTGCTCCTCGAGGTGGGAAGCCATAATGGTTCGGGCGCACGTATTCCAGCGCAGTCGTGCTTCGTCGTTGCCCGGAGGCCGGAACCGCTCGGCCTCTTGGTAAAGCCGCATGGCCTCACGAAACATGTCGTACGCGGAAAAATGGGAACCTGGCGTCGGACGCCGCAGGTATACGCGAGCCATCCGTTCATAAAGGATTCCCTGGTAGTAGAGCTGCTGATATTCATCGCCGAGGCCTAACAATAGCGCCGAGGCGCGATCCAGGTCGCCAGTGCGACCCTCGGCGAACTGGTCTGAAATCGAGAGCAGGAGAAGAACGGTGGCCTCCTGATTGTTCGGATCCACCGCGAGAATATCCAAGCAGATGCTCTCCGCTTGCGCCGGCTCATTCAGCAGCCGGTATCGTTCCGCTCGTTTGAGCGCAGCCGGAATGGCCTCCCGAGATAGAGTTTTGAGTTGGAACTCCATAGCGTTGGACCCCTGCGCCAAGTTTTGGGCTTAAAGCGGAGAACAATATAGCGGCGCGAGCCGACAATTTGCAATCGCTAATGTGCGTTTAGGAGTACTTTTAAAACGCCGCGCTCGGCGGCCCGCGCAAACGCACGCGGAGCCTGGGAGAGAGGCGAGCTTTCGGAAATCATCTCAGCGATATTGATGCGATGGGACCGCAACAAATTCAGTGCGGGCTCGAAGCGGCCGCACCGCGAGCCAATTAGGGTAACTTCGTTGACGATGACAGAAGCGGTATCCATGGAAACGGCTCCGTGAATCGTCGACTTCATGAACACGGAACCACGCGGCCGGGCCATCTGGATCGCTTGACGCAATCCGTCGTGAGAGCCGGTCGCTTCAACGATCCAGTCGTATGTGGAAGTCCGAACTTTTTTCTTCATCACGGTGGTCTCGATCCCCGCACGCTCTGCAATTCCGAGCTTCTTGCGATGACGTCCATAAAGATGCGCTCTGATGCGGTTTGCATGCAGCACTTGAGCGATAAGCAGGCCCAGTTTTCCATCACCCACCACGGCCACCTCCGCTCCTTCAGGAATACGGACCTGATCAAGGATTTCGCACGCCGCCGCAAGAGGCTCGACGAAAACTGCTTCCTCGCTCGATATCGACTCCGGCACGACGTGTAGGTTTCTATCAGGCAGCGTCAGGAACTCGCGAAATGCCCCGGGATGGCCGAAAATCCCAAGGACAGTACGCTTCGGACAATGCCGGCCTAATCCGCGCCGGCACCATTCGCATTTGCCGCAGGCCAGGTTGATTTCACCAACCACCCGGCGGCCGAGCAGTTCCGGATTGTCGGCCGCAATCACTTCCCCGCAGAACTCATGCCCCGGAGTGCCGGAGAAGCCATAGTATCCTCGCTGGAGCTCGAGATCCGTATTGCAGATGCCGGCCGACAGCAGCCGGATCAGAGCGAAGCCTTCAGGTCTTTGCGGCCGGCGCGTGTTTCGAAGGCTGATGCGCCCCTTTTCCAAATGGACGGCAAGCATTGGTCCATTTTAGCTTGCTTCGAGGAGATCTTCCCCGGTTTGGGGAATTCCCAAAGCGGTTGCGCGCTGCCACCCGCCTGGATTGAATCGATAAAGCCGGGACTTATCCCTTACCAAGGAACGGCAATACCTTTGCACTCAAAATCCCCTCACTTAAATGGAGTTTTGCGCAATGCTAAGGGAAGGGGCAATCGATATGACCAATAGAGTAAAGCTAACTTTGATTCTAATGACCATGCTGACAATCGCCGCGTGTAATAAGGCGAGCGGCAGCGTAGATCCGAAGACGATCGAACAAAAGTATGGGGTGAGCGGCGGCTATGTCGACCAGATCGACACAGAAAACGGGAAAGTCCAGGCGACCATCATTCCCACGACTCTGGATGACGGCCGGAAAGTTCAATTGATCATCCCGCATGAACCCATCGGCGACCATCAGGTTTACATGCGTGACGGCATCACGATCACACCGATGGAAATATCTGATCCGAACATTTCAAAGCAGCAATTCGTTCAATCACAACCCAGAGTTGTTGATCGGCGCCCGCTACCGCCGCAGACCCAAACTCAGGCAAAAAGCAAGAAACGTTCGCTGGGCAAAGAAGTCTTGATCGTCGGGGGCGGAGCCGGAGCGGGGGCAGCCATCGGCGCACTCGCCGGTGGTGGCAAAGGCGCGGGGATCGGCGCACTCAGCGGTGGAGCTGCAGGGCTTGTTTACGATCTCCTGACAAAGAACAAGCAATAAGTTTATCGGACGCGCGGTTCCTGCTGACTACAACAATGGATCGTGCCGAGTCCGTGTACCATTGCTGTTGCGCGAACCCCGACAACTCGGCGCGTGGGAAAACACTGTTGGATGATAGCGACCGCGCGTTCGTCGTTCTCGTGGCCGAACGTTGGAACAACAACGGCCTCATTCCCAATATAGAACTTAGCGTAGCTGGCGGGCAGCCGCGCGTGCCGATCTCCGACGTAACCGGGCATCGGCAACGGAACTACATTCTTAACGAGGGTCCGTAGGCGGTCGTAACTGTCTTTCAAGATTTCATAGTTTCCATCGGAGCGATCTTCTTCCAGGGCGCAGACCACGGTTTCGTTGTTCACAAAGCGGGCGATGTCGTCAATGTGCCCATCGGTGTCATCTCCGACAATGCCCTCTGTAAGCCATAAAACGTCTTTTACGTTCAGGTACTGCCGCAGGTACTCCTCGATATCCGCCGTCGTGAGATGCGGATTCCGGTTCTTATTGAGCAGACACTGCTCAGTAGTTAAGACCAACCCCGTTTCGTTGACATCGATCGATCCTCCTTCCAGGACGATGCCCGGTTCGAACATCGGGAGGTTCAGCGTGCGATTTATTTCTCTCGGGATTCTGTCGTCGGGGAGAAGATCGTCATACTTGTTTCCCCACGCGTTGAAGGTCCACTTCACCATCGCAAGCTGTCGTGAATCGCAGTTTGCGACGAACGTTGGACCATAGTCACGAATCCAAGAGTCTTCGCTGGCAATCGGGATAAACGCGATTGGATTCAGTACAATCCCTTCGTGACTCAGCAAATTCCGAATCTTTCGTTCTCTCTCGAAATTGTTCACAAGAAGCTTGATTGTTTGACCGGTGTGCAGAGCGCGGATAATTTCGACGTAAGTTCGTTCAACTTCCGCCAGCATGCCGTCCGGCCAGGTGAGTTCGTTGTGAGGCCAGGTGAGCCAGACAGCTTCTTGCGGCTCCCACTCGGCAGGCATCCGGTACCCAAGCGCTTTCGGTGTGGGTTGCTTCATCGAATCAGATGCACATAACTCTGCGGACGCCGATTGTGCAGGAAGCGCCAACCCTCTTGTGATTCGCGTATGCGCTTGAGATCGATACCGACCACCAGAATCTCCTCTTTGCTATGAGAAGCGCGCGCCACGACTTCACCAAATGGATCCGCGATGAAGGACCCGCCCCAAAACCGCAAATCACCCTCTCGCCCAACGCGGTTCACGGCAGCGGCGAAGATGCCGTTCAGTGAAGCGTGGGCACGCATCGCGTCTGCCCAACGTCGTTCCGAGAATGGCTCAGCTCTCTTGAGTTCTTTAAACCAGCCGATCGCAGTTGGGTAGAAGATGACCTGGGCGCCCTCGATGGCATTCACCCGGGCAGCTTCCGGGTACCACTGGTCATAACAAATCAACGGAGCGATCACGGCCTTACTCGTATTGACCTGGACATATCCGAGATTGCCTGGTGAGAAATAATGCTGCTCGTAATAATTGGGGTCGTGAGGGATGTGCATCTTACGGTATTTTCCCGCAAGCTTTCCGCGCGCATCGTAGATCAATGCCGTGTTGTAGAGTTTCCCATCTTCACTCCGTTCATAAATCGATCCGCCGACTACAACGATTCGGCTTTCAGAGGCACATTCCGAGAGAAATTGAGAAGTCGGGCCAGGTACGGTTTCGGCGAGAGCGAAAAACTGGTCGTCCTTGGTTTGAGCGAAGTAGCGGTACGCGAACAATTCCTGCAAACAAACGATCTCAGCACCTTTTCGAGCCGCTTGCTTAATCAACCGGGCGGTCTTCGCGAGATTCTCTTCGACACTGCCGGAAACTTTTGTTTGAACTAGACCAATTTTCAGCATGTTGAAAACCGGATTCGCGAGTTGCGCTTATGGCACCAGAACAATTTTGCCGTATGCGCCAGGCTCCAACACAAGTTGATGAGCTCGCGACGCTTCGCCCAACGGCAATTCCTGGCCGATCACCGGCCGTAGCGTGCCGCTTTCGAGCCCCGCAACGATCGCGGAGTGAATCTCAGCGAGGTCGGCGTCCGTCGCGCCCCACATAGTCATTCCCAAAATCGAAGCTTCTCGCATCATGGCGTCGCGCGGGTTGATTTCAATCGCTCCTCGATTACCAATCACGACAATGCGGCCGCCCGGCCCCACAAGACTGAGATCCTTAGCGAGGTTCACATTCGCCAACATTTCCGCAATCAGATCCACGCCGCGGCCGCCCGTAAAACCGAGAATTTGCTTTTCATATTCCGCCGCGCGATGATCCGCGACGTGATGGGCACCTTGCGCCGCGACGAGCGCATGACCTTTTTCCGTTCCTGCGGTGCCGATCACCGTCATTCCAAACGCGCGGGCAAATTGTAGGCAGGCGGTACCGACACCACCGCTGGCGCCGTGCACGAGTAGCGTTTCTCCCGGCTTGGCGCGGCCACGCTGGAATAGCGCGCGGTATGCCGTTCCGTATGGGATTCCTAAGGCTGCGCCTTGCGCAAAGGAGATTTTCGAAGGAAGAGGATGCACTTGGGATTCTTCGCATAGCGCAAGCTCAGCGTAAGCACCTGTGATGGTGCCGTTCGTGTAAACGCGATCACCGGCCTTGAATCGCTTCACATTCGGTCCTACAGCCTCGACGATACCGGCGGCATCCGTGCCGGGCGTGTACGGCAGGTTGGGTTTTCGAGGATATACGCCTGCACGAATGTACGTGTCGACTGGATTCACTCCAACGGCTTTGACACGGACCACTACCTGTCCGGAGTCGGGCTTCGGATCCGGCACGTCATGGAGCTTCAAAACATCAGGCCCGCCAAAGTCGCTCACACGAATTGCTTTCATCTGCTTCCTCCTTACCTGCAGTTTTCAGTTTTGAGCTTTCACTTTTGAGTAAAGCGCCTTACTCAAAACTCAGAACTCACAACCCAAAACTTGTCACTGATTATATTTAACGGAGAGCGGGCGCGCGCCGGTTTTTGATGTGAGCCAAATGTTCTTTTAGTCGGCTCACGACTTCGCGCCGTTCGGAATTGCCTATATGCTGCTGTAGCTCTTCCAGAGCGAAGTGCACAACGTCGTGATGATGGAGTTCATCCGGCGCCACCTCATTGCTGAGCTCGAGCCAAATGCCGTGCAGAACAGCGATCTCTTTGGGCGTGAGATGCGGCGCGTGAGGCCCAAGGTAAAAGATCTGATCTTGTCCACTCGGGAAATAGAATTGAATCGCTAATTGCGGTTTGGGATCGGGCAAGCGCTCCCAAGCTAAACCGGCGAGGCGCGCATCCTCGACCACCGGTGTCTTGTTCGATGCGCCCAGAGCGACAGCGGACGACTCGAGACTTTGCGCAGCCCTCAGCACAGCCTCCCATCGATCGGTAGCTGCTGCAACGGCCAGATGAATCGTTTTTCCCTTCTTCTCCGCAATCTCGAGGGCGCGCGTAAACAGCTTTTGCTCTTCTAAACTAAAGAGCTGATCGTGAGTCAATTCATACTCGCCGCCACCCGACCGCTGCAGGAACCGAAGATGAAGCGCCACGACGTCTTGTTTGTGAGGATCGACACGGTTTAGAACCGAGGCAAGGTTATGGAGCGTATTGTAGTTGCGGACCATAACCAGTACGTTTCCAGGACGCACGCCTAACCTCTCCGGCGTGAGATCGTCGCTGGCCTCAAGGTTGAATTGATCCAGTTCCGCGTGTTCGGTCGATCGTTTTCGGGTCGTGCGTTCTGTAATCGAAAATATCGCAAAGAAAATGATCGTGAAAGTGACTCCCGAAATCGTCGCGACCTGTTTGGTCAAAAGGTTGATGACACATAAGGCGATCAACGTCAGTGTGATCATTCCCAAACCCAGCGGGATTTCCGTGTTGGCGATTTTGAAATTGAAGGGCACACGGAATTCACGCTCACCGCGATGTTTGTAGCGCAGAACCAATACCGCTAGACCTTTCATCGCAAAACTCCACATGACGCCAAACGCGTATGCCTCGCCCAGTACAAAAATGTCTCCGCGGCTGAGCAGGATGGTGAAGATTTGCAAACCAACCACGAGATTAAGGATGCGGTGAGAGGTTCCGAACCGGCGGTGCGGATGCCGAAACCACTGCGGCAGAATGCCGTCTTCCGAGACCCTGTTCAACACGCCGTTGGATCCAACGATGGATGTATTGACGGCACCGGCCAGCATCAACGTCCCTACGATTGCAATAAAGCCGCGAAACGCAATCCGAAGCGAAAGCGGTCCGACCAGGTACATGGCCAGTCCGCCGATCGGATTGTCCTGAAAACTCGTGCGCACCGAATCGGGGATGATCATCACGGCGAAAAACGCTACGCCTGCCGTGAAAATCAAGCTGTATGCAAAGATCAGGAATCCAGCCTTCTCCAGGTTCTTCAACTTCGGATGCTCGATCTCGCGGTAGACCTGGGCCATCGTTTCTTCGCCGCTCATGGCGAGAACGGAATGCCCAAGCCCGATCATGATGCCGATAAGGCCAATTGTGTAAGGCAACGACGTGTTCTTGAGCCAGCCAAGCGCGTCATTGGAGTACACCAGATTCGAAAGGTGTGGCAGAGGTGGAACGTGCACGCCTCGAACCGAAATGGTGTAAATGCACCAGGCGACCATTAGGACCACCATCGCCGTGGTGACGTACATGATTCGAAGCGCTTTCTCGCTCGACTCCGGAACTCCTTTAATGTTTTCCCACCAGAAATAAAGCGTGCACAGGATCGCGAAGAATGCCGCGGTACCGTTGACGGGTAGCTGAACCGCTGAATGGAAGTAAACCAGAATCTCATTGATCAAACCGACCAGATATAAGCCGGCTGAAACGCCACTGATTGGTCCGGTCAGAATGTAATCGAACATGAGAGCGGAGACGGAGAACTTGGCCAGCATCGAGCCCATCGCTTCCTTCACCACTCGGTAAACGCCACCGCGCACAAACATACTGCAGCTTTCGATATAAAGAGAACGGACGGCAAAGGAGAGCACCATGATTGCCAAAATAAACCACGGCGCAGTCTTGCCGATGAAGTGCTCCGCGATGGCACCCGCATAGAACGCAGAAGAGCCCATGTCGTTGAGCACAACGGCTGCGGCCTGCCAGAATGTAATGAATGCCAACATCGCCGTT
>JACXTT010014724.1_pt1 | contig 10213 bp, 4 predicted proteins | sample 9270951 | NCBI WGS metagenome assembly JACXTT01 (sample SAMN15532306, study PRJNA645909) | rock metagenome | isolation source: weathered quartz diorite | place: Puerto Rico | collected 2017-06-21
TCTGGGACTGGTTCGTCTTAGCGATTCTCTTCGCACTCGGCACTCGCCTGAACATCCAGTTCACGGGCCGGTTCTGGCTGATCGGATCGTGGCTGCTCGGGTTCGCCGCGCAGGCCGCGCTCAGATCGACGTTCGGAACTTCGCTGCTGTGGGCCGAGCTGATGATGATGACGGGCCCCGCATACGTGCTGTTCACCTTCTACATGATCACGGATCCGCAGACGTCACCGATCGCGCGCCGGTCGCAGATCGCGTTCGGTCTGGGAATTGCCGCCGTCTACGGCATGCTGATGATGCTGCACATCGTCTTCGCGATCTTCTTCTCCGTGACGATCGTCTGCGCGATCCGCGGCGCCTACATGATCATCGCGCAGACGGTGAAACAGCGAAACCTGATCGCCGTGCCGGCCGCGCGGACCGCGCCCCTCGAGCCGATGATCGCTCCGACCCCTGTGATGGTTCCTGCGTCGCTGACGGCGCGAATGGATGTTAACCATGAATGAATTCGCAGTCGTGGGCGTCAGCTGCGAGCTCCCTGGCGCCCGATCGGCCGACGAACTGTGGGAGAACGTGTTGTCGGTCCGCCGCGCCTTCAGGCGGCTGCCGGATGTCCGCCTGAACAACGCGGACTACTACTCGGACGATGAGGGCGATGCCGACCGCACGTATCTCCGGCGCGCCGCCGTCATCGAGGGCTACACATTCGACCGTGTCAAGTACCGCATCTCGAAGGCGACCTTCGAGCAGACCGATCTGGTGCACTGGCTGGCGCTCGACGTCACGGCCCGCGCGCTGGAGGATGCGGGGTTTGCCGGAGGGCAGGGGCTGCCCAAAGAGCGGACCGGCGTGGTGGTCGGCAACTCCCTCGCCGGCGAATTCAGCCGCGCGAACATCATGCGCCTCCGCTGGCCGTACGTGCGCCGCGTCGTCGACGCCGTGCTGAAGCAGCGCGGCGAGAGCGAGGACACGCGCGCCGCCGTGCTCGCCGAGGCGCAAGAGATCTACAAGGCGCCGTTTCCGGCGCCCGACGCCGACATGCTCGCAGGCGGCCTCGCGAACACCGTCGCCGGCCGCATCACCAACTACTTCGATCTCGGCGGCGGGTGCTACACCGTCGACGGTGCGTGCTGCTCGTCGCTCCTTGCCGTGGTCGAGGGCTGCCGCGCGCTGCGCGAAGGTATGTGGGACGTCGCGATTGTCGGCGGGGTGGACCTCAGCATCGATCCGTTCGAGGTGATCGGGTTCACGCGCAACGGCGCCCTCGCCCGCAACGACATGCGGTGCTTGGACGAGCGCTCGGAAGGGTTCTGGCCTGGCGAAGGTGCGGGCGCCGCCATCCTGATGCGCAAGGCCGACGCGGTCGCGCAGGGGCTGCCGATCTATGCGGTCGTGCGCGGCTGGGGTCTGTCGTCGGACGGCAACGGCGGCATCACGCGCCCGAAGTCCGAAAAGCAGACGCTGGCCATGCAACGGGCCTACGAGATGGCCGGTTACCCCATCACCGAGGTCGGCTACTTCGAAGCGCACGGGACCGGCACGCGCGTCGGCGATGAAACCGAACTGACCGCGGTCGTCGGCGCGCTGCGCGCGGCGGGCCAGCGCACGAACGATGTGATTCCCGCGATCGGATCGATCAAGGAGCTGATCGGCCACACGAAAGCGGCGGCCGGCATCTCCGGCTTCCTCAAAGCGTGCCTCAGCGCGCAACGGGGCATCGTGCCGCCCGGCCGCGCGACCGACTCACCGCACCCCGTGCTGGCCGAGAACGCCGACGTCCTGCGGCGCGCGCAACGCGCGGAGCTGTGGTCGTCGGATCGGCCGCTCCGGATCGGCATCTCGGGCATGGGCTTCGGCGGCATCAACGTTCACGTCGCCGTGGAGGAGCCCGAGAAGCGATCGTCGCGACGGATCGAGTTCACCAGCCGCGAGCGCCGTCTGATCCAGTCGCAGCGCGACGCCGAGATGTTCCCGTTTGCGGCGGCGACGGCGGAGCAGTTGCTCGCCCGGATGCGCGTGCTGCGGCCGCGCCTCACCGAGCTGTCGTTCGGCGAGCTTGGCGATCTGTCTGCGACGCTTTGCCTGAGCCGGCTGCGCGGCAGCCTCCGCCTCTGTCTCGTCGCGCGCGATGCAGACCAGCTGGCCACGCAGGTCGATACCGTTGTCCGCGCGCTCGAAGAGGGCACCGAACCGCAGATGTCGAGCGCCGCGGGAATCTTCTTCGACAACGGCAAGACGCCGCGAAAGGTCGGGCTCCTGTTTCCCGGACAGGGTGCGCCGTCCCGCCGCAGCGCCGGCGGCGCCGAGTTCCTGATTGGCGACGCGTCCGACCTCTATGCCAACGTGCCGTGGGAGGTCGATGGCGAGGGAACCCACACGTCGACGGCGCAGCCCTCGATCATGGCGTCGAGCCTCGCCGGGCTGCGAGTGCTCGAACGGTTGAACCTGCAGGCGTCGGTCGCGATCGGCCACAGCCTGGGCGAGATCGCGGCCCTCGCGTGGGGGCGCAGCCTTTCCGAAAACAAAGCGCTCGAGCTCGCGGCCGCGCGCGGCCGGATCATGGCGGATTACGCGCGCCCGGACGGCGGCATGCTGGCGCTCCAGTGCAGCGCCGACACCGTGCGCCCGATGCTCGCCGGGCTGTCGTGCGACATCGCCGCATTCAACGGTCCGACCGCGGTTGTCGTCGCGGGCGATCGCGCCGAACTGCAGACGCTTCAGCAGCGCGCCGAGGCCCAGGACATCCCGGTGGTACCGCTGCGCGTCTCTCACGCGTTCCACTCGTCGCACATGGAGCCGGCGCTCGCGCCTTATCGCGACGCGCTGGATCGCATCCAGATGGGACCGGTGCGCCGCAGCGTGTGCTCGAGCACTCTTGGCCGGGTCATCGCCGCAGGCGACGACCTGAAGGAGCTCCTGGCTTCACAGCTGGTGCGGCCGGTGCTCTTCCAGCAGGCAGTCGAAGCGAACCAGGATGTCGACCTGTGGCTTGAAGTCGGTCCCGGCGACACGCTGCGCCGGACGATGCGCGCGGCGAAGGCGCCGGTGGTCTCGATGGATATCGGCTCGCCCAGTGCGGCGGGTGCGCTCACCGCGATCGCGGCCGGATACGTGTTGGGCGCGATCGAGAACCTCGAGACGCTCGGCGAAGAGCGCGTGTCGCGTGAGCTGGATCTAGCGAAGCCGCGGACGTTCTTCACGAGCCCCTGCGAGTTGGTGCCCGAGAGCGATGCACGCGAGGTGAAGGCGTCCGCGAAGGCGGCGGCCAGCGATGCGCCCATTCCGGTTGCCGTTGCGGCCGTCGCCGCAAACACGTCCACGCCGACGCCCGCGCGCATGACCGAAACGCTGCGCCAGCTCGTGAGCGAGGCGACGGAGATTCCCCTCGCTGCGGTCCGCGCGCAGGACCGTGTGCTGTCCGACCTCCATCTGAACTCCCTCGTCGTAACCGAGATCCTCGCCAGGATGGGAAAGATCTTCGCACCGGGCGACCGACAGTTCGCGAAGGCGTCGATGAAAGCGTTCCGCGACAGCACCCTTGCCGAGCTCGGCGAGCACCTCTGCGCGCTGGTGACGAAGAACGCCCCGGCGGCGGCCGAGTCTCGGCCGGCCGTCTTAAACGTCGACGAGCTGCCGGTCTGGGTGAATGCATTCATGAACGGCGTCGAGCCGCTCGGGCGCGCTCACTCGGTCGTGAACGTCGGCGCGGAGAACGGCTGGACGGCGTTCGGCGATTCCGAGACGCTGGCGCGTCAACTCGATCGCGCGCTCGCGCAGGACGATCTCGCCATCGGCCGCGGCGTGGCGGTCATCGCCGGGCCGAACTCCGGCGCTCACGGTGTGGAGGCGTTTCTTGCGGCGGCGGAAAAGGCGCGGGAGAAGGAAGTCGAGCACTTCGTGCTGATCCAGCTCGGCGCGGACGGCTCGATCGACAGCCTCGCTCCGGCGATGCGCACGTTCTGCCTGGAGGAACCGCGCAAGCGATGCACCGTCGTGTACCTGCAGGAGTGGGACTCCTCGGCGGCGCGCACCTTCAAGACGGAAGCGTCGCTCTGCCATCGGTTCCACGAAGTTATCGTCGCGGCCGACGGAACGCGTCACCGTCCGGTGTTCAAACCGGTCTTCATCGAGACGAGGCGTGAGACCCGTCGTATCGACAGCGCGGACGTGTTCCTCGTTCCGGGCGGCGGAAAAGGAATCACGTTCGCATCGGCGAAGAGAATTGCGGAGTACTCGGGCGCGCGGCTCGGTTTGTTCGGCCGCTCGACGCCCGCGCGCGACGAGCACCTGGCGCGCAACCTGCGAGCGCTGACCGATGCCGGCATCCAGTTCCACTACGTCTCCGCCGACGTCACGGACGCGGAGGCGGTGAACAAGGCTGTTTCCGAGATCGAGCGTCAGCTTGGCACGGTCACCGGAGTGCTCTACGGCGCCGGTTCGAACCAGCCGGCGCTGATGCCCGAGCAGACCGTCGCCAAATGGTCGAAGACCCGCTCGATGAAAATCGAAGGGCTCGAAAACACCCTCGCGGCGCTGTCCGGCCGTCCGCTGAAGGCGCTGATCACCTACGGCAGCATCATCGCCCAGAGCGGGATGGACGGTGAGTGCGATTACGCGCTCGCGAACGAAGAGCTCGCGCGCGTGACGGCCGCGTATCGCGCGGCGCACCCCGAAACGTTCGCGCTGTGCCTCGAGTGGTCGGTCTGGTCCGGCACCGGCATGGGCGAGACCCTCGGCGTCGTCGATCGGCTCAAGGCTTCTGGCGTCTCCCCGATCGGCATCGACGAGGGGCTGGACATACTGGAGCGCGCGATCGAGAGCGACGCGCCGCTGCCCGCGCGTCTGATCGTCTGCAGCCGCTACGGCTCGCTGCCGACCGTCACGATCGCCAAGGGTCCCGCGCGAGAGGCGTATCGGTTCACCGAGAAGACGCTCTCTCAGTTTCCCGGGATCGAGCTCGTGTCGGAGGCCGTGCTGTCGGTGGGGAGCGATCCGTATCTCGACGATCACGTGTATCACTGCCAGCGCGTGCTGCCGGCAGTGATGGCGTTCGAGGCGATGGCGCAGCACGCCGCGGCGGTGTTGCCGGGGCCCGGGCGCGTGACGATCGAGAACGCAGTGTTCCAGAGCCCGATCGTCGTGCCCAAGGACGGATCCGTCCGCATCCGGGTCTGCGCGTCACGGATCGGCGATCGGCGCTGCGTCGCGACGATTCGCAGCGAAACGACCGACTTCGGGGTCGACTCGTTCCGCGCCGAGCTGACGATCGAGCCGCGCACGCCCGAGATGTTCACGTCGCGCCTGCCGGCGCCGAACGGGCACCACGTCGACATGGACGTCAACCGCGATTTCTACGACGCCGTGCTGTTCCATACCGGCCAGTTCCGGACGATCCGGCGGTTCTACTCGATTCACCGCGACGCGAGCCGCGCTGCGATCGAGCTCGGGCCGCAGCAGCCGTGGTTCGGCCGCGCGTTCCCGCAGCGGCTTGTCCTTGGCCATGCGGGGCTGAACGACACGGCGGCCCACTGCCATCAGGGCAGCGTGCCGCAATACAGCCTGCTGCCGGCGAGTGTCGGGCGCATCGTGTTCAACGAGCCGGTCATGAGCGGCCGGTTCCAGATCGGCACGACCGAGCGCAGCATCAGCGAGCATCACGTCACGATCGACGTCGAAATCGTCGACGAGGCCGGCCGGCTCGTGCAGCGGTGGGAGTCGCTGACATTCCGGCGGGTCATCGGATCGGATTTTCGCGGTCCGTGGCCGCTGCCGCTGCTGAACGCCTACATCGAGCACTCGGTCAAGAACTTCCTCGGCGAGGAGGCGTTCCGCGCATCGCTGGCGCCGCAGGCGCAGGAGCGCCGCTGGGCGGCGACGCCGCAGGTGACCGGCGCGATGTTCCCGGTGCGCGCCGACGCACCGGACGGGGCGTTCGAAACGGCGGAGGCGCTGCGCCGGCTGCTTAATCAGGCGCGTTCGGAAACGGGCGATGAGCACCGGTCGAAGATCGAGGCGCTCGCCGATCTCATCGAGCGCGCGCACCGCGTCAAGCAGACGGCGGACGGCTGGCTGGCGCTGTCGGCGTCGACGAACGGCGATCCCCCGCCGGCGGCGATCGCGCGCCTGTTCGAGCTCAACACCGGCGAGCGCGCCCTCGGTGTGTTCACGTCGAATTGAGAACCTGACGGTCCGCCTGGAAAGCGGACCCGACAGAACTGGAGCATCCATGCCGATCGTTCGCCAGGACAACAGGAACTACTACGAGATCAAGTTCGTGACGACGTTCGCCGACACGAACGTCGTCGGGAACGTCTACTTCGCGAACTACGTCCTGTGGCAGGGCAAGTGCCGGGAGCTGTTCCTGCACGAGTTCTGCCCGGACGTCGTCAAGGAGATCGAAAACGGACTCGCGCTCGTGACGCTCGATCTGAGCTGCCGCTTCGTCGAGCAGCTACGGGCGCTTGAAACGGTCGTGGTCCGGATGTACGTCGAGGAACTATCAGACACGCGCATGCTCTTGAGCTTCCACTACTATCGCGTGGAAGGCTCGTCGTACCGCCTGGTGTGCGAATCGCATCAGAGCGTCGCCAGCATGCGCTACGTCGACGGCGAGTTCGTCACCGTACCTTTTCCCGCCAGCATGTTCGACGCAATCGGCGAATACCATCTGACGGCTTAGCGCAGGAAGGAACTGCCGGACGTATGTATCACCCGCTGCTGATCATTCATCTCACGAGCGCGATCGTCTGGGTCGGCGCGGTATTCATGGGCACGTTCATCGACTGGCCCGTGATCCGCGCCGCCTCGGGCGGGAAGTTTCCATTCGACTTCATCGTCGGCCAGGGCGTGCGCGTGGCGCCCGCCGTCTACGTCGGGATCGTCAGCCAGGTGATCTCGGCGATCGGGCTGACGATCCTGCACCCGGCGCACACGCCGCAGCAGGCGTTCATGCTCGGGCTCAAAGGCCTGTGCCTGGCGTGGATGGCTGGGTCGACGATCTACGGAACCTTGCGGACATGGCCGAAACTGATGTTTGCCGCCAGCGAAGATGCGTTCCGGTTGTACAATGTCTACATGCTCCGCGCGACGGCCACCTTCGTTGCCGGCATCGCGGCCGCGGTAATCGGCCACCTGTATCGGTGAGGGGTCTATTGGAATCCAAGGTTCTGACCTGCATCCGAGCGCTCGCCGTACTGTTGTCACTCGCCGGCGCCGCGTCCGCGCAGACGAGTCACGAACAGGACTCCACGACCTCCGCGGCGGAACAAAGCCCTGAGGCCTCCGCGGCGGAACAAAGCCCTGAGCCCTCCGCCCCCAGCCCTAGCTCTTTTGATGTGCCACCGCTCAAGCTCCAGGGTTACGTGCGCGCGGGCGGCACGTACTTCGCCAACAACCGGGAGTCTCCGCTGGGCACGCTGACCGGCGCCGGTTCGTACGGACTCGGGCGTCTCTTGGGCAACATCAAGGCTGACTACAAGCCGTTCCAGAGTGGAACGGTGACGATCGCCGCAGATGCGTTCGCTATCGCTTCGAAGGCCGGAGCGAAAGGACCGAATGGCTACTCGCTCGACTTCGTGCTGCCCGAATCGTACGCCGACGTGCAGGCGGGTGCGTACCGCTTCGTCGCCGGAAAGCGGAACACGCTGCGGAGCGTGGGCTACTTCCGGTATCCGCTCGATTTCTACGACACGCCGTCGCTCGTCACCACCGGCGCCGAGGATCCGCGGCGCATCGTCGAAACGCGCAACGGGCCCGTCATGGCGGGCGCGGAACGCCACTGGAAGTGGGGCAGCGCAGGTGTCGAGTACCTGCCGAGACTCGGAACGAACAGCCACTTCGATTGGCATTCCAATTACCAGCAGCAGATTATCGGCCACGCCAGCTTCGTGGCGGGCGGCGCGGCGGTGACTCTGTCGGCCCAGCACGCGTACGACCGCGCTCGCGGCGCCGACTCGATCGGCAACCCGCTGCGCCAGGCATCGGTGAACGAGTACGGGGCGTCGAGCACGTACGTCGTCGGCACAGCGCTCGAGCTGCACGCCGAGGCGTCGTTCCGGCGCGATCAGCGTCTGCCCTCGGCGGCCTCGCGCGTCTTTCAGTTCACCGGGCTTCCTGTCGCCGCGACGCTCCCGATCTGGTCCGCTGGCGCCGACGCGCAGCTCGTCGAGACGCTCGTCGGCGGACAGTACACGTTCGGCGACCGGACATTCCTCAATGGTTGGAACGTGATCTTCGAGTACGACTACCAGAACGAAGGGTGGACGAAGGCGCAGTGGAACACGTTCTTCGATCAGGTGGGGCGACTGCAGCGCGCGAGCGCGGGCGCCGCATCCGGCGCTCCGCTGCCACTCCCCGCGCGGCAGCTCACTTCCGATTTCGGCAGGCGAACGACTGATCTGTTTCGCGATCGGCCCGCCTTCTGGGGACGGCGCTACGGGTTCCTGAGAGTGTCGCGCACCGATCTGCGCGTCAACGGCCTCGAGGTCGCGGTCTGGACGATTCCCTCACTCCAGGACTTCAGCTTCGTCGCCGGCGCGAACGTCGGCTACGAGCCGCAGAGCGGTTTTCAGCTGCGACTCGACATGCGGTATTTCGGCGGCCCCGGGCGATCCGAGTTCGGACGCTCGCCGTATCGCACGCTCGCGCAAGTGGAGATCGGCTTTCGGTTCTAACGACAACACGCCGAGGCTGGCCTCGGCTGAGACGTTCAATAAATAAGGAGAACTTCGTGCGGACAGACTTGTCATACACCGACACCCACGCGATCGATGGCGCTGCCACGGGCAGTGTGGCCGGCGATCTTCGGGCGTTCGCGGCGCGCGTGTGGCGCGACGCGCCCGACTACCAGCGCTTCGTGTACAGCGTATCGCTCGCGATCTTGCTCGCGGGCACGATTCACGCCATCATCTGGGCCGTTCTCGGCGGCTCCTGGACCGAGACGATCTCGTGGCGCAAGCCGACGCTGTTCTTTCTGTCGTCCGGCGTCACGGTGTTGATTTCAACGTACGCCATGAATTTTCTGAAGCTGACCCGCCGCCGCGGATGGCAACTCGGGCTGGCCATCCTCACGCCCGCGTTCGTGGTCGGCGCGCTGATCAGCGTGCAGCAGTTCCGCGGGACGCGCTCGCACTTCAACTTCTTCCAGTCGCCGTTCGACGCGGCGGTCGCCGGATCGATCGCGTTCATCATCTCGCTCTTCATCCCGGCGCTGGCGATTCTCGGCGTCATGACGTTCCGATCGCTCAGGCCCGGCGTGCCGAAGTCACTCGCGCTCGCGGTTCGCGCCGGCATCGTGATGATCAACGTCGGCTCGCTCCTGGGCCTCGTCACGATCCTGAACGGGGCGACGAACGGTCTGCTCTTCACGATGCAGGTGCCGAGCGTGATCGGCGCCGCGGGCACGACCAAGGTGGCGCACGGAGTGCCGCTGCACGGCATCCAGGTATTCCTGCTCGTGTTCGCGCTGATGTCGTACACCGCGTGGAGTGAGCGTCGAAAGATCGCGGTGCTCCTGCCGGCCGTCGCCGGCTACGCCGGGCTGATTGCGGTGTTCGTCTTCCAGGCGTTCAACGGGCGTGAGCCGTTCGATTTCACGTCCGGCACGATAGCCGCGGTCGGGATTTTCGCGACCCTCGTGATCGCCAGCGTCACGACGGCGGCTGCCGGAGCGGCGAGCGGCATCCGCCGCGGCGTCCGCAGCGACATCATCCCGAGCATTCCGTGGGCACCCGCTGCCCCGGGCGGTCTGCCCGCGCCGGGCGGTGTCCGCGGCTTCTTCGACCGCTCGCTGCTCAGGGCGGCTGGCGGGCTGCTCTTGGTCGTCGGCGGCTTCGTCTCGTTCGCGACGATCGTCGGCCTGAATCTGTCGCCGAAGCTCGTGTTCGAGCGCTCCGCCTGGTTCGATGCGCCGCCCGAGCAGGTGTGGGCGCTCGTGACCAACCACGTTGCGGAACCGGAGTGGCGGCGCGATTTGACGAGCGTGAATCGGATTCCCTCAGGCGACGGCCAGACGGCGTGGCGCGAACAATACTGGAGCTACCAGCGGATCGATCTCGCCACCACCGAGCGGACGGTCCGTCCCGGCCGCGAGTGGCGGCTCGAAGCACAGATGTCGTTCCACGAGCTGCCTGTGCTCGCCGGCGGGCTCCGCGTGGTGGACGTGGCGGCCTCCGGCCGCGGCACGCGCGTGCGGATGACCGAGGAAAAAACCGTGCGC
>JACXTT010014725.1_pt1 | contig 10213 bp, 3 predicted proteins | sample 9270951 | NCBI WGS metagenome assembly JACXTT01 (sample SAMN15532306, study PRJNA645909) | rock metagenome | isolation source: weathered quartz diorite | place: Puerto Rico | collected 2017-06-21
AACAGCCTGAGCCTCAACGCAAACGCGCTTGAAGGACTGGGTCAAACCAACATGATGCTGGCCGATGGCAAAAACCAGTTCGTGATCAAGGGTGATGCGTCGAACTCGATCCAGCTCAAAGACATCGCGTCCGAAAGCTGGACCGATGCCGGCCAGACCGAGATCAAAGGCGTGATCTACCACGCCTACGTCGCAGGTTCCACCGAGCTGTTCGTGGAGGAGAATATCCATGTGACGATGCAGTAAGCCACCGGCGCTGTGAATGTTTCTGCATACGGGGGCGCGCAGAAACATTCGCTCGGCAGCTCATCTTGCAACAACGTTTGTAATAAAGAACGGGGAGCCTGGGAGGCTCCCCGTTTTGCATTGCCCTTGCCTACTTGAGCGCTTTGAGCTCGGACAGTACGGCCGTCAATTCCCTTCTCAACAGTTCGATTTGCTGCTCGCTGTCCTTATCGGAACTCGACGTACTGAGCTTGATAACGCGCTCAACAAGCGCCTCTGCGCCTTCCGAAGACCTGAACACGATGGCTTCTGTGGCTTGCCGAAACAGGGTGACGGAATCACCGGCCTCCTTTATCCCCAGTGACTGAACAATGCGCTCGACTTGATCGACATGCTCCGCCAGCACCTGCAGGCCAAACACGCGAAACGCCCCTTTGAGTGAATGCAGCTCCAGCAGCGTTTGCGACGTATCGTTGCCATCCTGCGCCCGCACAAGGGTCGCCAGCGACTTCAGGCAGGCCTGTTCGAAAACGGCTTGCACATCTGCCGGTAACCCCTTGCCTGCCAGCCACTCGTCCTCAACGGCAGACGTCGACTGAATGGGTGCCAGCGCCGACTCATCGATGCCGCACGCTTCGCGCAGCGCGGTCCCCAGCGCTGACAACGACAACGGTTTGGTCAGCACACCGGCCATGCCCGCGGCTTTGCAGGCGTCATGCTCTTGCACGGTGACATGGGCGGTGGCCGCCAAAACCGGCATCTGTGGCCAGTGCGCGCGAGCCTGGCGTGCCAGTTCATAGCCGTCCATTCCGGGCATGGACAAATCCGTCAGCAAGACATCGAAGGTCTCACGCTGCAGATGGCTCAGCGCTTGTGCGCCATCGTCGGCGAGCTGTGCCTGGCAACCCAATAACGCCAACTGCTCTTCGAACAGCCGGCGGTTCACCGGGTTGTCCTCGGCCACCAAAACGCGCAACTGCCCAGGCAGGGTCAATTGCGCACGCTCACGCTCCGGCAGAGGTTGCCCTTGCAGGGCGTGGCGCAGGGCACCCGCCAAGCCCTTCAGTCCATGTACCGAAGCCTTCAGCACATGCCCGTCGACAACCGGTTCGCTCGGCCCATCGGGATGACAGTCGATCACCCAGGAAGACTCCTCCACCAGACGAAGCTCATCGTTCGAGTACCAAGTCATTCGATCGCCCCACATCACCAGCGCGTCGGCAGAAGCCAACGTCGCTTCGCTCAGTTGTGCCGGGTGCTGATAGACCTCGACGCGCACGCCCCAACTCAGCAGTACGCGTTTCAGATAGTTTTGCCAGTGCGCCATGGCGGCGAGCAACAGCACTTGCTCATCGTCGAAAACCGGGTTATCGGCCTGGCTGCCTTCTCTGGTCAACGGCAACGACAACAGGAACACACTGCCCTGCCCCGGTTCGCTGCGAACGGACAGTGTCCCGCCCATGGCCTCGGTCAGGCGCGCGCACAGCGTCAGGCCCAGACCGGTGCCGCCGTAGCGGCGATTGATCGTTTCATCCGCTTGGCTGAAAGCGCGGAAAACTTGCTCCATTTGCGCCGGCGACATGCCGATGCCGGTGTCTTCGACTTCGATGTTCAGCCTTGAGTGGTCGGCATCCGTTTCGATACGCAGCGTCACCTGCCCCTGCTCGGTGAATTTCAGGGCATTGGACAACAGGTTGTTGAGCACCTGCCCCAAACGCGTCGGATCACCCAACAGCGGCTGCGTCGCCGTCAGCCCCAGTTCTCCAACCAGGGCGAGTCCTTTACGGCGGGCCACCGGGGCGAAAATCGCTAGAGTGCGCGAAGCGACGTCAAGGGCATCGAACTCGATGCGCTCGAGGTGCAGTTCGCCGGCCTCGATCTTGGAAAAGTCCAGCACGTCACTGACGATGGCCATCAGGCTGTCCGAGGAGCGCCGAATCGTCTCCAGGCGATCACGCTGTGCCTCCAGCGCCGAATGAGCGAGCAGTTCTAGATTGCCCAGAATGGCGTTGAGCGGCGTGCGGATTTCGTGACTCATGGCTGCCAGGAACGATGACTTCGCCGCATTGGCCGCATCAGCCGCTTCCCTGGCTTCCTGCAGGCGCTGCTCCAGTTGCTTCTTGGTGGTGACGTCGGTAAACGCCACCATCAGCACATCACTGCTTTGATAGCGAGCGGGCACCAGACTGATCGACAGGCTCACCGGCGGGCCGCTGGTGGTTTCAACGGTCAGCTCATCAGAGACCGGTTCCGATTCGCCCCGCGTACTCGTTTGCGAACGATGACGGTAGCAACGGATCATCTCGGCCTGAAGCGCCTCGCCTCCTCCACGAACCCGTTCCTGCATCTGGAGCATGGAAGGGCTTTGCAGCAATGGCTTGCCACTGTCAGCGACCAAAAGCCCCAGACCGACCGGTGCAGTCTCGATCAAGGTGCGGCTCAGTTGCTCGCTCTCGAAGACCAGCCGGGATTGTTCGACCGCCGGTGCAATCACTCGTCTCTTGACCATCATCAACAACAGCCAGGTCATAAGGACAATGACCCCGCCCGAGACGATGGAGGTCAGCAGCTGAGCCTGGACTCCGGCCAGGATGTTACGCCATGACAGGGTGTAGACCAGCACCCAGCCACCCTGCCCAAGCGCCCAGCCATAGACCATGTGGCCGTCTCGATAAGCGGATCGGATCGTCTGGCCAAGTCCCTCCTTGACCATCGCCGCCGTCAAATTGAGCAAGTGTTCAGGCGGTGCAGCATGGCAAGGCAAGATCAGGTTCCCGGCGCTGTCCAGGATCATGCACTCACCTTCCAAACTGGATTTGGGCACCTGCGCCGCGAGCGACTTGACCGGCAGCTCGAACACCAGCGTTCCAAAATCCTTCCCGCCGGCGTCATGAATCGTTGTGGCAACACGAAAGGCAGGTTTGCACGTCAACGGGCTTGAGTAAGGTGCCAACCAGCGCAGCGCCGGAGTCGCACCTCGAACCTTGCTCTCAGTAGCAAATTGCAGATCGTCCATGCCTTCCGTCAAACGAGTGGTCAATAGCGTTCGCTCTTGCATCAACTGCTGCTGCCAAGTGTCTCCCTGCCAAGGCGCCACCGTCAGCAAAACGACACGTTTGTCCGGGCTGAACAGATAAGCGCTCAGTTCACCCTCGTTACGTGCGGCGATGACCGAGGCGACTGATGACATGTACTGGCCCACGTGGAGATAGGGCCAAATCTCCTGAGCGCCCATGGCGGGATCGTTGTTCACCACCAGCGCATGTTGGGATTTTGACAACGACTGGATCTGCAAGGCCGCCCCGCTCTCTTCGAATTGCCTGAGCAGCCTTTCATCGACCGGGACTTTGGTTTTCAGCGTCAGCTCGATGTTCTGCACGTTGTTGCGCATCGAGGCGGTCGTACGAGCGCCGACATCGCTGAGTCGGCGAACATCGACTGAAATCTCATCCTGGACCTGGGATAGGTAACCGCGCAGGCTGGCCGATATTTCAAAGGCACAGGCCAGCAAGACCAGCACGGTAATCAACAAACCACCGCCATTGACCAACACATATTGGTTACGGCGCAGGCGTACCAGTATTCCTTCCCTTGCGGATCCGGCCATCAATCGTTGACTCGTAAGCGTTTGATTGAATGAGCGTAGGCGATTGTGGGGCACCGTGAACCGTTTATGCTCGCGGCACGGTTTCGCCATTGATCAATACAGGTGCCAACCGGCGAACGATGATCTGGCGCTCGAGCTCTTTTAGAAGCGGATCGAGCAGCAGGATTCCAACGGGCTCGTCAGCCTTGATATGCGCTTCTATCCGTGCGAGCCGCCTGCCCACATCCCCCATTCTGTACACCCCCAACGCCCCTTTCAGGGCATGGATCTCATGCAGCATTCTGGGCTGATCACCGGCATCTCGGGCCTGGCGGATAGCAAGGGTCGAGGAGGCGCAGAACCGTTCGAAGACTTTCCACATGTCGGCCGGAAGCTCTTGCTCGCCCAACATCCCGCCTTCCCGTCCAGCCGAGGGCTGCACAAGGGCGACATCGCTCACAGGCACATGGCAGACCTCACGCAATGCCCGCTCCAGTGCCGACAATGACAATGGTTTGGTCAGCACACCCGCCATGCCCGCGGCCTTGCAGGCGTCATGCTCTTGCACGGTTACGTGGGCCGTGGCCGCCAATACCGGCATCTGTGGCCAGCGCGCGCGGGCCTGGCGTGCCAGTTCGTAACCGTCCATCCCGGGCATGGACAGATCCGTCAGCAGCACATCAAAGGTCTCGCGCTGCAAATGGCTCAGGGCTTGCGCGCCATCCTCGGCGAGCTGCGCGTGACAACCCAGCAGTGCCAGCTGCTCCTCGAACAGCCGTCGGTTCACTGGATTGTCCTCGGCCACCAACACGCGCAACCGTCCCGGCAGAGCCAATCGCAACTGCTCACGTTCCGGCAGAGGTTGCCCTTCAAAGGCGTGGCGCAGGGCCGCGGCCAACCCTTTCAATCCATACACCGAAGCATTCAGCACGTGCCCGTTGGCAACGGGTTCGCTTGGGCCTTCGGAACGGCAGTCGATCACCCAGGACGAGGCCTCCACCAGACGCAATTCATCGTCCGGGTGCCAGGTCGTGCGATCACCCCACATCACCAGTGCGTCGGCAGAGGCCAGGGCCGCTTCGCTCAATTGCGCCGGATGCTGACAGACGTCAACGTGCAGGCCCCAACTCAGCAGCACGCCTTTCAGATAATGCTGCCAGTGCGCCGTGGTGGCCAGTAACAGAACCTGCTCACCGTCGAAAGTCGGGCGATCGGCCTGGCCGACTTCATAGGTCAACGGCAACGAGATCAGGAACACACTGCCCTGTTCCGGCTCGCTGCGCACGGACAGCGTCCCGCCCATGGCCTGGGTCAGGCGCGTACACAGCGTCAGGCCCAGACCGGTGCCGCCGTAACGACGATTGATTGTTTCGTCCGCCTGGCTGAAGGCGCGAAAAACCTGTTCCATTTGCGCCGTCGACATACCGATGCCGGTGTCTTCGACTTCGATATTGAGCCTCGAATGGTCAACATCCGTGGTGATGCGCAGCGTCACCTGCCCCTGCTCGGTGAATTTCAGGGCATTTGACAGCAGGTTGTTCAGCACCTGCCCCAAACGCGTCGGATCGCCCAGCAACGGCTGCGTCGTGCTTTGCCCAAGTTCGCCCACCAAAGCGAGGCCCTTGTTGCGGGCCACCGGCGCGAAGATCGCCAGCGTGCGCGAGGCGACGTCCAGTACATCGAACTCGATGCGCTCCAGGTGCAGTTCACCGGCCTCGATCTTGGAGAAGTCCAGCACATCACTGACGATGGCCAGTAAGCTGTCCGACGAGCGCCGGATCGTTTCCAGACGATCACGCTGCTCCTCCAGCGCCGAGTGGGCGAGCAGTTCCAGATTGCCCAGAATGGCGTTCAGTGGCGTGCGGATCTCGTGACTCATGGCCGCCAGAAAGGACGACTTCGCCGCGCTGGCCGCATCAGCCGCTTCCTTGGCTTCCTGCAGGCGCTGTTCAACGCGCTTCTTGGCGGTCGTATCGGTAAACGCCACCATCAGCACATCGCGCCCCCTGTAGCGTGCGCGCACCATGCTGGTCGACAGGCTCACCGAAGTTCCGCCAGCCGTGTCAAAGCTCAGCTCTTCTGAGACCGGCTCCCACCCGTTTTGCGCTCTCAGGCGCTGTTGCTGCCGATAGTGACGGATCATCTCGCACTGCAGCCCCTTACCTCCTCCGTGAACCCGTTCCTGCATCTGCAGCATGGAAGGACTTTGCAGCAACGGCTCTCCCGTTTCCGCCACCAGAAGCCCCAAGCCCACCGGCGCCATCTCGATCAAGGTGCGGCTGAGGTGTTCACTCTCGAACACACGCTCGGAGCGCCGGATCAGGGGGCGAAAGATATGCAGCTTGAAATAGAGCAGCGAAAACCACACCAGGCATAGCGTCCCCAACGCCATCAATGCCTCCAGCCCGACCTGTCGCCCCATGACCGACGCCAGGTCACTCCATGTGTAGTGAAAGACCAGAAACCAACCCGTGTCGCCCAACTCGTCGACCATGGTCAGCATGCCCCGGTCGATGACCTCCAGTCGTTGCGCGTCAAGGGTGAGCTTTATCAGTTTCTGCGCGTCGATCTCGAACGTGTGGCTGACGTTCGGGGATGACGAACTGATCACGTGCCCGTCGGAAGACACGATCGAATAGATACCGCCTACTTCCTTTCCAGGCCTGGACTCCGCCGACAGGTTGGGCGGCGCGTACTCCATGACCAGCGCTGCAAATGGCAAGCCCTGATCGAGCATCGGCCCGGCAATCCGCAAGACGCGCTGACCGGTGTAGGGGTTGATGTAAGGCGGGAGCCAGAACAGCGGTTGCTTGTCCTCGTGCCAATCGGGCTCGCAGGACGCGGAAAAGCGCTGATCCACCTCGTTGGTCAGCAGGTTCAGGTAATGATCGCGGTCAGCCGCAATGCGCTCGCGCTCGGACTGATCCGGCGCCGGGATGATGCCGGCGATGTTATGACGCAGGCTGTAGAAGTAACTGGACAACACTTCGCCTTTGACCATCCGGTCGACCGTCGTGGCCCTGCCCACTTGCTTGGCCAGGCTGAAGAACCGACCCAGGCCTTCATCGCCCTCCAGCGGCCCTGAACCGAACACCCACTGCGGCCGCAGTTCCAGCGAAGAGCCCAGTAGCAGTTGGCGGCCCTGTCGGCGAAAGTCATGGACATTCGCAAGATCAACGGGCGGGCCTTCTCGCCAGATGACTTCGGCGCCGACCAGCACGATGCGAAAGGCATTCTCGCGTGCGTCGATTTCCTTCAACTGAAGTGCATGTTCGGCGATGAACGTCCGGCGCAAGGACTCAAGGTGCCTGACGGCGGTTGCGCGGGTTTCCATGATGAACGTCAGCAAGATCATCGCCGTCGTCAATGCGCCACTTCCGAATACGAGCAGGCGCTGATAACGTCGAAAGCGATTAAGGGCTTCAAGTTGAGAATTTGACACAGTGGCGCCAACGAGCCGTCAGACGGCGCGACCTCATAAAAGGAAGCGATTATGAGGTAACCCGCTGAAGTCAAAGTAGAACCGCTACGCTGTTCAGGACGGGTCATGACGAAAGAATCATGGATTGCGTACTAGTACTACACTGCGATGGAAACGCTGAGATTTTCGCCTTATGGCGCCCAAAGTTCTAATTAAAGAGGCTGGAGCGACGCCAATGAAAATTCGATTGTTACTCGCCGATGATCACCCTGCGCTGCTGTCGGGGTTGATGCACGAATTGAAGGCCATTCCGACCCTGGAGATAGTCGGCACGGCAGCGGATTCCGGCGCGTTGGTGGATTTGTTGCGGGCCAACGAATGCGATGTGCTGGTCACCGACTACATCATGCCGGGGGGCAAATACGGAGACGGTATCAGCTTGCTGTCCTATATCAAGCGAGCCTTTCCGGATCTGAAGATCGTGGTCTTCAGTACCATGGAGAACCCGGCACTCACCCAGGAGTTGGCCAAGCTGGGCGTCAATGCCATGCTGGCCAAGACCCAACACACCAACCAGCTGATTTCTGCCATTCATGCGGTCTACGCAGGCTCGAACTATTTCCCTGCTGAAAACCGTGATACCGGCAGAACGGAAATCAGTCAGAACCCCGCCGCGAACCATTCGTTGACCAAGCGCGAGTTCGAAGTTGTACGGCTTTACATTTCGGGTCTGTCGATAAACGAAATCGCTGACCAACTGCATCGAAGCAAACAGACCATCAGTTCGCAGAAGACCAGCGCGATGCGCAAGCTCGGCATCAGCCGGGATGCCGATCTCTTCCGGTTCGCCTTTGAATCCAGCATGACGGATGGCCCGGCCCCGCTTTAGCGATCGAACATACCCCTTCTTGTCTTGAATTCCCTTCCATTACGCTCCGCTAACTGGCGCAAATCCTGCGTTCATAAGCGGAGTTTCTGGTGCAAAACCAGCCCCGCCCACACTTTAGTACGCGACCCCTTCCCTGCCCTTGAAATTCAGACTGAGTCAGAAAGACCCCTGAATTCTTCCCCGGTTTAATGGACGCCAAGGAAAGGCTGCGAATCAGCACAAGTGCACATATCACACCTTGATGCTCGCCCCCTCCTAATTCATTAAACCAACCATTAACACTTTGAATCCTGCAATAAGCCGCCAACAACCAGCGGTCTGCCTTGGAACTTCAGAGTTAATTCGGAAGAAAATTTATGGCGTCGCAAACAATTCAAATCCTGCAGATGGAAGGCAAGGAATTACGGCAGGAAATCCCTCTGCGTCGTGGGTCCAAGGACTCGCAGATCAAGATCAAGGCCACCCCGGATGGCAAGTACATCCTGGCCGACAAAGTGACGGGGTTTGCCCCCGAGAACATCACTGTGCGTCGAGTGGGCAAGGACCTGCACGTCAGTCTGGAAGGCGAGCCGCTCGCCCCGCCTACCCTGATCATCGAAGACTTCTTCCAATACAACTCTGAACTGTTGGGCATGGCCGAAAGTGGTGACTACTACTTTTACGTCTCCTCCGATGCCGACGATGACCGTGCGGCCATCGCCTTCCTTCAGGATGGCGAATCCTCGGCACTAGTGCTCGGTGGCGAGCAAGTCGTCAACGTCCAGAAGGCAGCCGCTTTCGGTCTTCTGCCGTGGGCTGCCGGTGCACTGGGCGTCGGTGCGGGCGCCAGCGCGCTCGGTGGCAAGGGCGGTGGCGGTGGCGGCAATAACACCGGCACCACCCCTGCGCCTGCCGAACCCACCCCACCTGCCGTTGCGCCTGAAGTGCCAACGCCCGTAGTGCCGGCGCCCGGCGTCAACAATCAAACGCCCGTCATTGGCGAGATCATTGACTCGAAAGGGTCGATCCAGGGCGTGATTGAAAAAGGTGGCGTCACCGACGACACCACCCCGACCATCAAAGGTAATGGCAACCCTGGCGAGACCATCATCATTCTCGACAAGGGCGAGAAGATCGGTGAAACCACCGTCGACAAGAACGGCAACTGGCAGTACATCCCGCCTGAACTCAGCGAGGGTGAACACGAAATCACCGTGGTCATCAAAGACCTGAACGGTAATGAGTCCAAGCCTTCCGAGCCATGGGAAGTGACCATTGACACTCAGGCACCTGATGCGCCGTCCATCGGCATCGTCTACGACGACGCGGGCGCCAAAACCGGCGAAATCGCCTTCGGCGGCGTGACCGACGACACCACCCCTACTCTCAGCGGTCAGGCCGAGGCCGGCTCGACCGTGGTCATCTATGACAACGGCCAGAAGATCGGTGAAACCCGTGCCGATGCCAATGGCAACTGGTCCTTCACCCCTGCCACTCCACTGATCGAAGGCGACCACAGCTTTGCCGTGCAAGCCATCGACGCCGCTGGCAATGCTTCCGAGCTGTCGAAAGCCTGGGATGTCGTGATCGCGAATGATCACAACGACCCTATCACCGGCATCATCGATGATCACGGGACGATCCAGGGCCCGATCGAAAAAGGCGGCGTCACCGACGACACCACCCCGACCATCACCGGTACCGGCAATCCGGGCGACACCGTCATCATTCTCGACAAAGGCGAGAAGATCGGTGAGACCACCGTCGATGAGAACGGCGACTGGAAGTTCACGCCTCCTGAGCTGAACGAGGGTGACCACGAAATCAGCGTGATCATCCAGGACCCGGAAGGCAACCAGACCGATCCGTCCGATCCGTGGGAAATCCACGTCGACACCCAGGCCCCTGACGCACCGAACATCGGCAGCGTCTACGACGACGTGGGCGTGAAAACCGGCGAAATCGCGTTCGGCGAAAGCACCGACGACACCACTCCGACCCTCACCGGCCAAGCCGAAGCTGGCTCGACCGTGGTCATCTATGACAACGGTCAGAAAATCGGTGAAACCCGCGCCGACGCCAATGGCAACTGGTCGTTCACTCCTGCCACAGA
>JACXTT010014727.1_pt1 | contig 10210 bp, 5 predicted proteins | sample 9270951 | NCBI WGS metagenome assembly JACXTT01 (sample SAMN15532306, study PRJNA645909) | rock metagenome | isolation source: weathered quartz diorite | place: Puerto Rico | collected 2017-06-21
TTTTCCACCCTTTGGTGTAAATTTAAGCCCATTTGCGAGCAGGTTGGAAAATTCTATTTCCATATGCCCTGGATCGTAGTACGCCCCTATTTTCTCTTCGCTGTTATAAAAATCATAGTTGATGGCTTTATGCAAAGCCTCTCCCGCGAACTTGTCAAAAATGGTGCGGCAAAAATCCACTATATCTCCGTACTGAATATGCAGCTGTGTGTATCCGGTATCTGTTTTCCTGAATGCCAGCAGATCGTTTGTCAGTTTTAAAAGCCTTTCGGTATTACTCTTGATAGAGGAAAGTAGTTTTCTTGAAGTGGCTACCGGCATGGCGGGTTGCTCTGTAAGCATTTCCACCGGTCCAACGATTAGGGTAAGCGGGGTTCTTATCTCGTGTGAGATATGGGTAAAGAAATCCATTTTCATCTGATGCAATTCCTGCTGTTTCACATTGATGTCGTGTTCATATTGCAGGTTCCGTTTCAGCTTTTCTCTTGAATTAAAGAAATGAAAGAATCCAAATAGTGCAGAACCGAATAATAAAATGTATAAAGTATAGGCCCACCATGTTTTCCAGAATGGCGGATGAATGATGATCGTAAGATAAGGAGCAGCAGCGCTCCACACCCCATCATTGTTGCAGCCTTTTATGTATAATGTATAGGACCCCGGCGGCAGATTGGTGAATGCGGCTGTATGATTTTCTGCCGGAACCCAATCTTTATCATAACCGGTCAGCATATAAACCGATTTGTTCTTGCCTGGTTTTATATAATTGATCACCGCATAATTAACTGCCAGGATATTCTGGTCATAAGTCAACTCAATAGTTCGTGTCATTGAGATATTTCCCGTCAAAATATTGGTACCATCTCTCGGATTAACTGCATTACCATTAACGGTTAAGCCGGTAAGCACCAGTTTGGGCACTTCATGATTCAGTTTCATTTGCGACGGGGAGAATTCAACAAAGCCATTGAATCCTCCGAAAAAAAGACTTCCTCTGTAGTCTTTATAAAAGGAATTGTAGTTGAACACATCGCCAGGCAATCCATCGAGCTTGGTATAGGTGTTTACTTTTGTTCTTGTACTATCCAGCCTCGAAAGCCCATGATTGGTGCTGATCCATAAATTATCGTCGTCGTCTACCACCATCCCGATGATCTTATCGTTGACAAAATCATTTGGGGTGTTAAAAATGGCCATTGTGTTTTTGACAGGGTCGTAAAAAGACAATCCTCTATAAGTACCCAACCATATGACCCCTTTCTTATCCGCTGTGATACAATTAATATATTCTGTTTGCAGTCCTTTCGGATAGTCTCTTTGATGGAATATCGTAAGAATGCGTTTGTTGCCGGCTGTCTCAAGCATATTCAACCCCCGTTTGGTGCCAATCCAGATGTTTTGCCTGCTGTCTTCAAACAGACTTGTAATGGCATCACTGCTCAGTTTCAGGCCGGGATATACTTCTTCGAACTTTTTAAACTTCAGCGTTTTCTTATCAAACAGATATAAACCTGCTGACGCCTTCCCAACCCATAACCTCATGCCGTTTTTATCTTCTATCAGCGCTACAATGTCTTTTGAACTTGAAACCGCCTGGTCTCCACCCGTGGCAAAATGCTCAAATCGTTTATAGTCTTTCGATATCCTTTCGAGTACACCATTGTTCAATGCCACCCATATATTGTTCTCACTGTCTCTCAGTATCACTTTTATCAGGTTGGCACTGATAGAATTAGGATTATTCTCTTCGTTCCTATACCTGGTAAATGTATTCGTTGTCCGGTTGAAATAGTTCAAACCTTCGGCTTCTGTTCCTATCCAGAGGTTTTTACAACTGTCGCCAACAACGGAGCTGATCACATTACTGCTTACACTATTACTACCTGCTTCGTTTTTATATACTTTAAACCCGGTGGTGATCGCTTCCGCAATATTCACTCCACCAAAAAAAGTGCCCACCCATACATTGCCCTGTGCATCTTCGTAGATATCGTGTATAGAATTATAATTCAGGGTAAAGGCATCTTCCGGCTTGTGCGTATACACGTCGAATGTATTCCTTGTTTCATCGTACACATTCAATCCTTTCAAAGTACCTACCCATACCCTGCCTTTTTTGTCTACCAGCACTTTCCGGATCACATTGCTAACCAGTCCTGTTATACTCCCGTTATGAGATTGGAAATTAGCTATTTCAGATGTGACATGGTTGATCTTGTAAAGACCAGACAGATTGGTTCCTATCCATAAATCATGTCGAAAATCTTCGGCGATTGACGTAACGCCGATGCCTGAAAATTGCTTTAAAATCGATGCATGGTTCTTATCTGATTGCTTTCCAATCGTTGTAACGCCTTCGGTTGTACCCACCCATATGTTACCTGCATGGTCTTCATATACTGCTTGTATATCGTCTGACACTTTACTATCCCTGTTGTCCTTCAGCGTTACCAGTTCAAATTGAATAGCAGCTTTTGCCGGGTTAATGCGGTTCAGTCCCTTTTCGTTTCCTATCCATATATATCCTTTCCTATCGGAATACAATGCTTTGATATTATTATCACTTAAACTGGCTGGTTCCTTTTCATTGTGATAGAACACGGAAAATAAATCAACCCTGGTATTATAGCGGTATAAGCCGTAGTCGGTGCCAATCCAGATATTATCATATTTATCGGCTACAAGCCTTCCCATTTTAAGACTTGCAGCAAGCGGATTGTTCCTGTAAAATGATTTGAAGATTTTTATATTACGACCATCAAACCTGTTCAATCCATCCATGGTGCCAATCCATATAAAACCACTGGCGTCCTGGGTAATACAAATGACGGAACCTTGTGACAGTCCATCTTCTACGGTCAGGTGGTTAAATACCAGGTTCGACTGTCCGCTTAACCCGGTAAGTAACAAACAGCCCAACAGGCAAAGGCAACCGTATCGTATTAATTTGGACATTCTTTGATATCTACATTTTAAACAGACGCTAAGTATTAATCATTTTCCTATATTCATTTGGCTGCACCCCCTTCAACTTCTTAAACAGCCTGTTAAAGTGTGTAAAATAATTAAATCCGCTTTCATAGCAGATCTCCTTAATGCTTTTATTACCTTCCGATAAAAGCTTGCAAGCATGGCCAATTCTTAATTCTGCAACAAACTGGGTATAGCTTTTTCTCGTACAGGATTTAAAATACCTGCAAAAGGAGTTGGTTGTAAGATTCACAAGAGCCGCTATCTCTTTAATATAGATTTGGGTTCTAAAATGTTGTAAAGTATAATTATAAATGACATTGATCCGCTCAGTTTGCGTAAAAGTATTATTACTATGATAATGGGACGATATAAAACTCACCTTCTTGCATTCATTAATAGCAGATAATAATTCGAGCAAAAGGATAATCCTTTGGATATCAGACGCATCAATCAGTTTGGTAAGAATATTTTTGGCCTGTAGGGTTTTGGGGCCTCTCATTACCATACCTCTTTTAGCCTTTTCCAGCAAAGCGGCATTTTTCTGGTTTTCTGGTATTGTCAGAAAATCCTTACCCCAGAAGTCCGTTTTGAATTGGATGAGTTCTATATAGGATTTTTCGGGGTTTTGAGAAGTGTATATATCATCAAACTTCCAGTAATGCGGCAGATGACTGCCAATCAACACCAGGTCCCCGTCTTTAAAATGATGGATTCCATCACCGGCAAATAAAGTTCCTGCTCCTTTAATCACATGAATCAGTTCACATTCGGGGTGATAGTGCCAGTTGTTATTTCTGTAAGACTTCCTATCCGATCTTGCGCTGAAAGAAACAGCGGGGCCGGATGTTATCTTCAGTAGAATAGGTTTCATAAAATGAATGTAAATATTCTTATGATTTATAAATGTACCCATTTAATGGTAAAATAGTGTATGTATCAGAAATGATCCCCACTGTTTTAATAGAAAATATCGTATTTATTTGTTGTGTAAATACGAAGACTTACCATGTTGCTTTCCAATAAACCGGTGGCGCAGAATTAGGTTATAAATGTTGAAAGAAACCAGAATATATTCAAATGATCAGAGATATAGGCATTAATGATAGAAGATTTTTATTGTCAAAAGGTGCCGGAAGTGATGCTATTCACAGAGACCCGACTTACTCTTATGCAGTTACAACACTTTATGATGAGAATGGAGTAACAGGTACAGGTCTGGCTTTTACCCTTGGCGAAGGCAACGAACTGGTTTGCCAGGCTGCCGCTTTTTACGCAGCGCAATTGAAGGGCATGGATATAGAAGAGGTCATGTCCGACTTCGGGCAGCTGTTTAACCGGCTGTCCAACGAACAACAGTTTCGCTGGCTGGGACCGCATAAAGGTATTGTTCATCTGGCACTGGCCTCTGTTACCAACGCCTGCTACGATTTATGGGCGAAGAAAAGAGGCGTTCCTCTCTGGAAATTGTTGATAGATCTCAGACCTGAAGAAATCGTAAATACGCTTGATCTGAGTTACCTGGAAGAAGAGCTTAACAGGGAGCAGGCTATTTCGTTGATCCAGGCACAGCAGGAAGGAATCTGTGAAAGAAAGAATATCCTGAATAAGGGGTATCCGGGATACGATACTTCTATCGGCTGGTTTAATTATACTGATGCAGAAGTAAGAGAAAATTGCCGGAAAGCAGTTGCTAACGGATTTACTGCTATGAAATTAAAAGTGGGATCCATGGATTTTGAACGGGATATCCGCAGGGCACACATTGTAAGAGAAATAGCTGGTGAACATGTTAAAGTAATGTTGGATGCCAACCAGCAATGGAGCCTACCCCAGGCCATAGAAATATGCACTTCTCTAAAAAACATGAACCCTTATTGGATTGAGGAGCCAACGCATCCGGATGATGTACATGCACATAAAATTTTAGCTGATACCATTGCCCCTATTCAACTGGCACTGGGGGAACATGTGCCCAACCGAATCGTTTTTAAAAATTATCTGCAAGCAAAATGTATGGGGTTCGCCCAGGTGGATGCTGTTCGGGTTGGAGGCGTAAGTGAATTCATTACGATAAGCCTTTTATGCAGAAAATACGGCATACCAGTTGTTCCGCACGTAGGTGATATGGGACAACTGCATCAGCACCTGGTATTGTTCAATCATATCAGGTTAGGTCATGAAGCATTGTTCCTGGAACATATACCTCACTTGCAGAAGCATTTTGTACACCCGGTCCAGATTGAAAACGGGGTATATAAAACGCCGCAAGAAGCTGGCAGTTCCTGTGATTTGAAAGATGAATGATAAAAACCAAAACTTAATAATTAACCGCTTGTGCAAACTACCCCATCAAATAGACCGGCAAAGATTATTGTTCCGCTGCTGATTGTAATGAGCCTCATGTTCTTCTGGAATATGAGCCGGAACATTAATGACGTGTTGATTCCTCATTTAAAAAGAGCTTGCCAGTTAACCGACCTGCAATCATCTTTGGTGCAGTCTGCATTTTTTGGTGCTTATTTTTTACTGGCTTTACCAGCAGGCATGTATATCCAGAGAAAAGGATATAAAGCGGGAATGGTTACCGGGCTCCTGATTGCATCCCTAGGTGCAGCGATGTTTTATCCCGCCGCTGAAATGAGGTATTATCCTTTATTCCTGGCTTCTTTATTCATTATGGCTGCAGGTTTTACTTTTTTGGAGGTAACGGCAACACCTTATATTTCCAAATTAGGAAGTGCTGATGAAGTTTTCAGAAGGTTGGGATTGTTTGAAGCCGTGGGCGTTGTAGGAGCCAACTTTGGACCTTTTATAGGCTCCCTGTTCCTGCTGCATAAAAAAGATATTTCTCCGGCTGAAATAGAATCTTATTCTCCCAGCCAGTTACAATCGTTTCTCACCAGCGAAGCGAGCCTTGTTAAACTGCCTTATATATCTTTATCCCTGTTATTTTTATTCATTGCTGTTATTCTTTTTTTCATCCAGCTTCCGCCCATTAAAGATGAAGAGTCCACGCAATATTCTTTTACAAACATTTTTCATTTCCCTCATACAATACTGGGTGTGATTTCTGTTTTCTGTTACTTGGGTGCAGAAGTTGGAATTGTAAGTTTTTTAATCTGTTATTCAAAATCACAGCACCTCCCGGGGTTAACTGAACAAGGTGCGGCTTTATTTATTGCATTATTTATGGCATTGGTATTAAGCGGAAGATTAGGCGGTGCTTATGTATTGAAAAAAATATCTCCTCCGAAAATGCTGTTGGCTTCTGCAGGAGGTGCTTTTGTCTTAGTGGCTTTGGCTATCCTCACACGGGGGTATTTATCTATATCCTTATTAGCATTTGTAGGGTTGTTCACCTCTATCATGTATCCCATCATTTTCACTCTAAGTATCAAAGGACTGGGTAATTATACGAAAACAGCATCCTCGTTATTAATCATGGGTATCGTGGGTGGAGCAATTGTACCTCCGTTGATGGGTTTTGTTTCGGATAAGATGGATATTAAATGGTCCTTTATTTTCCCAATGCTGTGCTACATGTATATCCTGTTCTATGCACTAAGCGGATATAAAATGAAAAGTGCTTTGAAAGAAAATAATCCTGCTTTATCGCTATAACTTAAACTATACGAATATGAAAAAGATACCTGTCACATGTGCCTTGATTTTGCTGGGTCTCAATTTCTTATTGGCTCAGCAGTTCGCTATACCATACGGTAAAACTGATAAAAAAATATTGGACGATTTTATGAATCAACGCCTGGGCATGTTTATTCACTGGGGCCCGGTTACGCTTCGCGGAACGGAAATCGGATGGTCAAGGAATCAAGAGGTTACTCAAAATGATTATGATAGTTTATATAAGGAATTCAATCCGGTTCTTTTTAATGCAGATGAGTGGGTTAAAACGGCAAAGGGCGGAGGTATGAAATACCTGACGATCACAGCGAAACATCACGATGGATTTTGTTTGTGGCCTACTGCTTTTACAGATTATAACATCATGAATACCCCGTATCATAAAGATATTGTAGGAGCATTGGCCAAAGCCTGTAAAAAGTATAATATTAAATTCTGTATTTATTTTACTGTGCTGGATTGGTATAATGCGTATTATCCTTCACATAATAATGGTAATAAAGAACCTGACCCGAAGGCAGACATGAACCAGTTTGTCCGGTTCATGAAGAACCAGTTAAAAGAATTGGTGCAAAGCTATCATCCATACATGTTATGGTTTGATGGTAATTGGGAAAAGCCCTGGACTCTTAGCTATGCAAAAGAAGTGTATGCATATTTAAAACAATTGGATCCGGAAGTAATCATCAATAACAGATTGGGTAAGAATGCACATGATATGCTGAATGAAGAATCTGTAGGCGACTATGCTACGCCTGAACAAAAAATCGGGAAGTTAAACATGAGCTATCCATGGGAGTCCTGCATCACATTATGCAATCAATGGGCATGGAAACCGAATGATAAAATGAAATCTTTGAAACAATGCATTTATACCCTGGCAAGTACATCAGGTGGTAACGGAAACTTACTGCTGAACATTGGCCCTATGCCTGATGGCCGTATGGAAAACAGGCAGGTAAAGCGTTTAAAAGAGATGGGCGATTGGTTAAGGAAATACGGCGCCTCTATTTATAGTACCAAAGGCGGCCCTTTTATCCCCGACAGTCTTTCTGCCTCAACGCGTAAAGGCAATAAGATATATATACATCTGTTTCAGAAGAAAGAAAATGTATTTTACCTGCCTCCCATTCCTGGCGTAAAGATTGTGAAAGCTTATTTTTTAAATGGCAATCCAATAACATACGGCCAGGACAGGCAACACATAGCACTAAATCTTCCCGCAATATTACCAGATGAAAACGACGCGGTGGTTGTACTGGAAATGGATCAGAATGTGGAGAGGCTTCCCGTGATAGCGAAGTCAGAATAATGACTATGACTGCGCCGAGTAGTCTATTTTGTTTTCGCTTTTTTCTTTTTCACTTTTTCATCCCCCCCATCAATCACCCATTCATAATCCAACTGTCGTTTTTCCAGGTTGGCGGATACCACTTTGATCCATACCTTATCCCCCATCCGGAACTGGCGGCCGCTTCTTCTGCCTACCAGGCTATAATCACTTTCCACCAGGCGGAAATCATCATAGTCGGAAAGACTCACCAGGCTTACCAAGCCTTCGCATTTATGTTCAACGGTCTCTACCCAGAAGCCGAAGCTGGACACGCCACTTACCACCCCTTCAAATGTTTCACCCAGGTAACTGCGCATGAATTCTACCTGCTTGTATTTGTTGCCGGCACGCTCGCATTCCATGGCGGCTCTTTCCCGCTCACTGCTATGCTTGCATTTCTCCTCCATTTTTTTATCGATGAGTGGCTTCTGCTGTAATACAGATTCCAGCACACGATGTACCAGCACATCGGGGTACCGGCGTATGGGTGAAGTGAAATGACAATAGTGTTCGAATGCCAGTCCGTAGTGGCCAATGTTCTCCGTAGTGTACACTGCTTTGGCCATAGTACGGATACCCAGTTGTTCCAGCACGTGTTGCTCGGGCTTGCCTTGCGCATCCTGTAGCATTTCATTGAAACTTTTGGCAATAGCTTCGGGGGAACTGATGTTGAATTTGTGCCCATATTTCTTTGCGAAGTCCACAAAAGGCCTCAGTTTCTCTTCATCGGGTTGGTCGTGCACACGGTAAGGAAAAGGAATGGGCTTTTTATTCACTTCCAGTTTGGAAATATTTTCTGCTACTGTTCTATTGGCCAGGAGCATAAACTCTTCTATCAACTGGTGTGCTTCCTTGCTTTCCTTCACTACAATACCTATTGGCTTGCCTTTTTCATCCAGTTTGAACCGCACTTCCTGTGACGAAAAATTGATGGCCCCTTTGCTGAATCTTTTTTTGCGAATACGCTGGGCCATATCGTTCAGCAGTAGTATCTCTTCCAGGTATAAACCTTTCTTCTTTTCAATGGTCTCCTGCACATCTTCATAGGTAAAGCGATGATCGGAATGAATTGCTGTTTTACCCAGCCAGTATTGTTTCACTTCTCCTTTGGCATTCATCTGGAAAATAGCGGAGAAAGTGAATTTGTCCTCATTCGGGCGCAGGGAACACAATTCATTTGAAATACGCTCTGGCAGCATGGGATTCACCCGGTCGGGCAGGTAAACAGAAGTGGCGCGTTTGTACGCTTCTGCATCGAGTTCTGTATCCGGGTTTACATAATGACTCACATCGGCAATATGAACGCCTATTTCGTAGTATCCGTTTTTAAGTTGACGGATCGATAAAGCATCATCGAAATCCTTGGCATCTACCGGGTCGATGGTGAATGTGAGTATATCGCGACAATCTTTTCTTTTGACTATTTCAGCTTGATCCAACCTATCGGGTAAACGTTCTGATTCTTCCAGTACATCTTCAGGAAAAAACAAGGGAAAACCTGCCTGTGCCAATAACTCCTTCATGGCGGCATCGTTCTCATCTTCCGGGTGCATGATGCTTACCACTTCACCCACCGGTTTTTTGTCTTCCTTATCCCATTTCACCAATCGTACCACTACCCTGTCTTTGTTTTTGGCTCCATTGATCGCCGTGAGCGGTACAAACAGGTCCGGCATGGGCTTGTCTGTATCGGGAATAAAAAAAGCATAATTGGTAGAGAGCTGCAGGTGCCCGATGAACTCTGTCTGTTTGCGATCCACCACTTCCAGAATACGTCCTTCTTTTTTCCCCGTCCGGGTATTTTCTTTCACGACCTTTACCCGTACCACATCACCGTTGAGTGCCGTATTGAAGTCTCCGGGACGTACCAACACATCTCCGCTGCCGTTCTCTACTACTACGTAACCCATACCTGACCTGGTTACTTCCAGCCGTCCTTTGATCTGCTGAACCGATACGGTTTTCGCTCTTTGTTTCTGTTTTGATTTCTTCTTCATATTCATACTGTCTGCCTGTGACTAAAGTTCCTGATAAAATCAGTAACCGCCGCATTAAATTGTTCACCTTCTTCAAACAGGAACCGGGGTTGTATCGGCAGTACAAACATGGGCAACCCAGCCAGGTCTTCTGTGAATTTACCCAGTCTTACCGCGTCTTTTTCGTTTGTTATGATCAGTTTGTCCCGCGCATGATTATCCCTGAATTTTCTTTTGACATTCTTAAGCTCCTTCGACCTGATAATTCAGTAGTGTGAGCACAACT
>JACXTT010014728.1_pt1 | contig 10209 bp, 6 predicted proteins | sample 9270951 | NCBI WGS metagenome assembly JACXTT01 (sample SAMN15532306, study PRJNA645909) | rock metagenome | isolation source: weathered quartz diorite | place: Puerto Rico | collected 2017-06-21
GTCGTGCTGGAGCCGCGGCGGCTGGCGGCGCGGGCGGCGGCGCGGCGCATGGCGTGCGAACGCGGGCAGAAGGTCGGCGACGACGTCGGCTATCACGTGCGCTTCGATCGCCAGGTCGGGCCGCGGACGCGCGTCGTCGTCATGACGCCCGGCATTCTCCTGCGCATGTTGCAGGACGATCCATTTCTCGAAGCGGTCGGCATCGTCATCTTCGACGAGTTTCACGAACGCGCTCTCGACAACGATCTCGCCCTCGGCATGATCCGGCTGTTGCAGACCACGGTTCGGCCCGAGCTGCGCATCGTCGTCATGTCGGCGACGCTGGCGACCGAGGCGGTGTCGGTCTATTTGGGAAATTGCCCGATCGTGGCGAGTGAGGGCCGATTGCACCCGGTCGAGATTCTCCATGAGCCGCGCTCGCTGCAGCAGGCGTGGCCGATCGCGGCGGCGCGGGGGGTCGAGCGGCTGCTGCCGTACACGGCGGGCGACATTCTCTGCTTTCTGCCGGGAATGCAAGAGATCCGCCAGACGATGCGCGAGCTGTCGGGCGGCGCCGAGCTGGTGTTGCCGCTGCACGGCGACCTGACTCCCGAGGAGCAGGATCGCGCCTTGCAACCGCAAGAGCGCCGGCGGATCGTGCTGGCGACCAACGTGGCGGAAACGTCGGTGACGGTGGAAGGGGTGACGGCGGTCGTCGATACGGGCCTGGCGCGGATGCAGACGTTTGATGCCTCGGTCGGCATGGATCGGCTCGAACTGGCGCCGATCGCCAAGGACGCCGCCGATCAGCGCGCCGGCCGCGCGGGGCGAACGCAGCCCGGCGTGTGCGTGCGGCTGTGGAGCGAGGCGTCGCACGCGCAGCGGGCGGCCCAGACGTTGCCGGAGATTCGCCGCGTCGATCTGGCGGGGGCGGTGCTGCAATTGCTAGTGCTGGGCGAAGCGGATCTGCGGCGCTTCCCCTGGCTGGAGCCGCCGCGCGAGGAGGCCGTCCAGCAGGCGTTGGAATTATTGCGGCGACTTGGAGCGGCCAAGGACGGCGCCATCACCGACCTGGGTAAGTCGATGGCGCGACTGCCGGTACATCCGCGGCTCGCGCGCATGTTGATCGAAGGCCAACGGTTCGGACAGGCGCCGCGCGTCGCCCTGGCGGCAGCGCTGCTGTCGGAGCGCGACCCATTCACGCGCGGGCAAAACCCGGTGCCCAGGAAGCGCCGCGCCGGCAACTATTCCGACGTGCTCGATCGCGTCGAGGCCCTGGAGGGTTACGAAGCGAACGGAACCGCGTCATTTGCCGTCGGCGTTCTCAACGACGGCGCCGCGCGCTTTCTGCTGCGCTCGCGCGATCAATTGCTGCGCACGCTACGGCACGAATCAGTCTCCTTGTCTCCTTGTCTCCCTGTCTCCTTCTCTAGCGATGAAGTGGTACTGCGCGCGCTGCTGGTCGCCTTCCCCGATCGGGTGGCGCGACGGCGGGACGGAGACCCCAGCAAGGGGCTGATGGTCGGCGGTCGCGGTGTGCGGCTCGCGCCCTGGTGCGGCGTGGCGGCGTCCGAGTTGTTTCTGTGCATTGACGTGGATGCCGACCCGAAGGAAACGCTGGTTCGGCAAGCGTCGTCGATCGAACGCGATTGGTTGCCGGTCGAAACGGCGACGGCGTTTTTCTTTGACGAGAAGAACGAGCGGATGGCGGCGCGCAAGCAAGTGTGCTACGAGGGGCTACTGCTGGAAGAGAATGACGCAGCGCTGCCGAGGTCGGACGAGGTAGCGCGCGTCCTCGCGGAGGCGGCGCGAACCCGCTTGCTGCGGGTGCTGCCGGCGGACGAAGCGGCGGCGGGCACGTTTCTAGCGCGGCTGCGCTGGCTGCGCGAAGCGATGCCGGAGTTGAAGCTGCCGGCGTTCGGCGATGAAGAGCTGTGCGAGTTGCTGCCTTGGGCCTGCGCCGGTTGCCGATCGTTTGACGAGGTTCGCCGGGCCGATTGGCTTGGTCTGATGCAAGGCAAGATGACAGCGGCGCAGGTGCAAGCCGTAGAGCGCGAGGCGCCGGAGCGCTTGCAGGTGCCGAGCGGCAGCCGGTTGGCGTTGCAGTATGAAGTGGGCCGAGCGCCGGTGCTGGCGGTGCGCATCCAGGAGGTTTTCGGCTGGCATGACACGCCGAGACTCGCCAGCGGGCGGGTGCGTATCCTCCTGCATCTGCTCGCGCCCAATCAGCGGCCGCAGCAGGTGACCGACGATCTCGCCAGCTTCTGGAAGAACACCTATCCACTGGTGCGCAAGGACTTGCGGGCGCGCTATCCGAAGCACGCGTGGCCGGAGGACCCGTGGAATGCGCCGGCGATGCGTCGGCCGAAGCGGAAGGGGACGTGATACTTCGGTAGTGGGTCAGTTTGCCCGTGTCGTGGCGGCAAGATTCCGATCTTGCCGATGATTCCCGCCATATACGGCAAGATCGGAATCTTGCCGCCACGAACTGACCCACTTAGCGTTCGTGGCGCCATGCGGTCGCTTAACGAAGAGAGGCATCAGTATCCCTTCCACCCCATTTCGATCATCAAGTCGAAGATCCACGGATGCCGCCACGGGCTCCATAACTGATAGCTCGCGGAGAAAACCGAGATCGCCAGCAGCGCTCCCGCGCACCAGCGGCCCGACTTGCTCGCGGCCAGGCGGTCCGCCATCGGTAGCAGGCACGTCAGCCAGATCGGCGTCAGCCACATCAGCCAGCGCAGGCCGTTGGTGAAGCCGCCGTAGTTGTCGCTCTTGACGAGGTAGAAGCCGATGACGACGACCGTCAGCGTCAGGCCGAGCGGCTGCACGAACCAGGGGAAATCGCCGCGCTCACGGAACAGCGCTTGCCGCCAGAGTTCGCGCCAGCGCCAGCACCCCATCACCATCGCGGCGACGGCCAGCAGCCAGATCGGGGTGAGCGAAAGCAGGCCATGATGGCCAACCAGAACGTGCAAGGCATACCTCGGCCATGTCTCGGCCTTGTCACTGCCGCCGCGCCGGGCCCAGTCGATGCCGCTTTTCGTGTAGCCGGGGGCCGGCGGGCCCCAGTGGCTCCCCTCGTATTCGTACCAGGGGTTGCCCTCGAATTGCGATTGGACTGGCCGAAGCTTTCCCATGGCGAGTTGATTGGTGCCAAAGAACGCTACCGCCGGAACCAAAGCAGCAGGCAGGAACAGGAGCAATGTTTGCCGTGGATACCACCACAGCAGCAGCACGAAGGCGGCCGTCGCGAAGGAAAGGGCCGGCATCTCCATCGTGAAGGCGAATGATGCGAAAAAACCAGCCGCCACGAAGTGCGGCCAGGCCGGCGCTTCTTTCTTGATTGCCTTGGCCCACACGCACAGCACCGACCACATTGCCAGCATCAGTGCGAACGTGCCAATGGTGTGATTTTGCAGCGTGATCAAGAACGGATTCACGATGGTCGCAAACGCGCCGGCGGCGACGATGAATAGCTTACCCCAATCGGTCGTGCCCCAGCGCTCGGCGACTTGCGTCAATAGCCACAGATATCCCGCGAAAGGCACGGCGTTGACGAGCAACAGCATCACGCGCACCACGGTGGTTGGATTATCGATCAGACTCAGCCCGAAAACGTGCAGCATGATCCAGTAAATGCCGGCCAGCAGCGTCGCAAGCATGGGCGGTTTGCTGGAGAAAAACTCGCGCGTCTCTGGATTCATCACACGATCGATGGTGGCCCAGCCGTGTTCCTTGAGATCTGGCTTGAAGATGATGCCCGAATGGCTGCGCGGATTCGACACGTCGGTGCGAAAGTCGGCGCCCGCTTGAACCAGGACGACCGCCTGAATCGGATCGTTCGCCATCAGGAGGGCAACCCAGGAATCGGTCTCATCGCGTTTGCCGATCACGTAGGTGCCGTCGTGAACCAAAGCGCGAATGGTCGCCCAGCGAGCGCGGTCGTTGGAGCCGAACATGGAGTTGGCATCGGGGCGAGCCGTCGGCCAAGTCTTGCGGTTGCCTCGCTTGTCCGCATCGCGATGAAACGCCGGTTCATAAACGCGTTGCACCGAGATGATGCGGCCGCACGCGACGGCGCACGCGATGCCGATCATGAGGTGATAGACCCAGCGGCGCAGCTGGGCGGTGTCGGGTGTGGATTCGGTCATGGCACATTCCATCACAAAGCTTGTTCATCCTCATGCCGCGTCTTCTCCTTGACGCTGTAGCTCTCCTGATCTTTGCTCAGGTATGCCGTCATCAGCTCGGCCAGGAAGCCGATCGACATCATCTGGGCGCCCATGAGCGTGGCGGCGACGGCGTAGGTCAACAGCGGGCGTTCGTGCAGCGGGGCAAAGCCGGGGACGCCGCAGTAGGTCATGATCCACGTGATGGCCAGGTAAATCATGCCGAGGTTGCCGAGCAAGAAGCTGAACAGGCCGATGCTGCCTAATAGGTGTTGCGGGCGCTGGCCGAAGCCGGTGAGGAACTTCACGGTCAAGAGATCGAGGAAACCCTTGACGAAGCGGCGCACGCCGTACTTCGATTGGCCGAATTTGCGCCGGCGATGGTTGATGGCGATCTCGCCGACCTTGAAGCCACGTGCCGCCGCCAGGACCGGTATGAAGCGGTGCAGCTCGCCATAGAGGCGGATTTCGCGGAAGACCTCGGCGCGGTAGCACTTCATGCCGCAGTTGTGATCGTGCAGCTTGACGCCAGTGAGCCAGCTGACCATGCCGTTGAACACCCGGCTCGGGAAGACCTTGTGCCAGGGATCGAGGCGCGTCTCCTTCCAACCGCTGACGACCTCGTAGCCTTCGTTGAGCTTCGCCAGAAGGCGTGGAATCTCGGCGGGGTCGTCTTGCAAGTCGGCGTCGAGCGTCAGGATGATGTCGCCATGAGCGGCCGCGAAGCCCGCGGAGAGTGCGGCGGCCTTGCCGAAGTTGCGGCGAAAACGAATGCCGTGGACGTCGGCGTGTTTTTCGGCGAGCGCGCGAATGCTGTCCCACGAGCGGTCGCTGGAGCCATCGTCGATGAAGAGAACTTCGAGCTGCAAATTGGCGGCGAGCGCAGTACAGGCCAGCTCGTCGTAGAGGACGGCGAGGCTCTCTTGTTCGTTGAACACCGGGATGACGACGGAGATCATTTGGTTTCGCCAGTAGACCCCACAGGTTCGCTGCGTTCACCCGTGGGCTTGATCCAATACGTGCAGAGCGCGAAGATCGCCTCGGCGGCAATCCAGTCGATCCGAAGCAGGATTACCGCCAGTGCAGTATATTTGACGGGTCCGGCATTTCCCAGCAGCAATCGCAGAAGATCTTCGCGCACGCCAAAGCCGGCGGGGAGGACGAAGACGACAAACCCGGCGACGTTGGAGAACGCGATGGCCGCGGTGCATTGCGCCCACCACGACAACGACAGCTCGCGCGGCGTCGGTACGACGGCCTGGAACATCGCCCACACGCTCAGGCCTTGCAACCCCCAACCGGCGCCGGTTGCCAGGAGGCCGAGCGCCAATGTCGGGTAACGCACGGGCGGCAGGCGGTAGAGTTCGATGGCTTGGAAACGCGCCGTCAACCTCGCGATGATGAAATTGAAAACCCCCGGCAACAGCGGGATACCGCACACCGCCAGCAGCGCGGCGCCGATCAGGGCGGGATGCCACTGGAAATCCGTTGCCGGCGGATCGATGACGAAGATCAAGGCTGCAATGATTGCTCCCGCTGTCATGCCGGTGAAGACTTCGTAAAAGGAAACGATCACCGAGACGCCATACGGAACGCCGCAGGGGTGAACAAGGTGGGAACGGATCAGGATGGCCATCGCCTTGCCGGGGACGTACTTACCGAGCTGGCCGATGTAATGGGCACGAATGCCGGCGTAGAGCGACATCGGGTAGCCGAACAGGTCGAGCACGTGTCGCCAGTACCAGGCCGAGGGTAACATGCTGAGAAGGTACAACCCGCCGGCGGCGAGCAGCCAGCCAGGGCGCAGCTCGATCTCGGCATGATCGAGGCCCTCCAGGTCGGCGTGGAAGCGTTTGCCGATAAAGAAGAGGATCGCGAGCGCCGCCATTAGCTTGAGGCCGCGTATGAGCCAGCGCTTCCGTTCGGGGTTCATGGTGGAATTGTACGATGGTGAGTGGTGAGTGGTGAGCGGTATTTTGCTGGGCATTAGCTTCGGAGGATATGCCGAGCCGCCGCCAACAGATCGTCCATCACGACGAATGGCTTGGCCTGCGTGAACCGCGTTTCATCGAGCGGATGCCCGGTGCGGACCATGAGGCAGTCCTTGCAGCCCGCGTTTTGGCCGGCGAGGATGTCGCGCAAGCTATCGCCGATCATCCATGACTTTCCGAGGTCGAGATGCAACTCCGCTGCCGCTCGCAGCAGCAGGCCCGGCGCCGGCTTGCGGTCGGGATGATCGATCGGCCCGGCCGTGCAGCAGTAGATGGCGTCGAGCTTCACCCCCTCGGCGGCGAGCTGGCGGTTCATCTCGGCGTTGACGCGCTCCAAGTCAGCGTCCGTCATCATGCCGCGGCCCACCGCCGACTGATTGGTGACGACGACGCAGGCGAACCCGGCTGTTTGCAGCAAGCGCACGGCTTCGGCGGCGCCGGGCAGAAGCAGCATCTCTTCAGGCCTGGTGAGATACGAGCGATCCACATTGAGAGTGCCGTCGCGATCAAGAAACACCGCCGGCCGAGGGGTAGTCATGGGGTTCCTCCGTGAAAGGGGTATGATACCTTGCCGGTGCTCCGTCAGGAAAGAGGAGTTGCGTGTCGGCAACCAAATGCAGATCACGAAAACAGGAAAAGAAGAAAGCACGAAAGGAATTGGCGGGATGACGCCGCACCTGTGTTTCCGGTTCGTGATTTCGTCCTTTCGCGTTTTCGTGATTCGCATTTGAGCTGCGGCATACAATCATCTCATGATCTTCGTGCAGCACCTCACCAAGCGATTTCCGCTCCCCGGCGGCGGCAGCGTGCTTGCCGTCAATCGGCTGTCGTTCTCGGTGCAACCGGGCGAGGTGTACGGCTTGCTCGGCCCCAATGGCGCGGGCAAGACCACGACGCTGCGCATGGTTCTGGGGCTGCTGGAGCCGACCAGCGGCGAGGCGTCGATCGCGGGCTTCGGTTCGAGCCGGCATCCCGACGAGGTGAAGCGCCGCGTCGGCCTGGTCGCCGCCAACGCCGGGCTGTATCACGGACTGACGGTGCGCGAGATGCTCCTGTTCTTTGCCGACCTCTATGCCGTCCCGGCGGACCAGGCCGACACGGAACTCACACGCTTGAGCCAGCTGCTCGGCTTGCACGACATCCTCGAACGGCGCTGCGTCAATCTCAGCACCGGCCAACGGCAGCGCGTCAATCTCGCCCGTGCTCTCATCCATCGCCCGCCGGTCATGCTGCTCGACGAGCCGACGCTCGGCCTCGACGTGCTCGGCAGCCAGGTCATCATCGAGTACATCGAGCACTTGCGCCGCGAGGGGAAGGCGGTCATTCTGACGACGCACCATCTCGACGATGCCGAGCGGCTGTGTACGCGCTTCGGCCTGATGCACCTGGGCGAACTGGTCAGCGAAGGCACGCTCGGCGAACTGCGCGAACGCACGGCGTGCCAGAACCTGATCGATATGTTCTTGAAGCTGTCGAAGGTGGGGCCAGCGCTGAGCACCGAGTACATGACTACAAGATCATGCGCACAAAATCATGTGAATCAATGAAAGCAGGGCAAATACTCCCATTGCATTCATGATTTTGTACACCATGAATCGCCGAACGAGCCATGAACGAAACGCCAGTGACCTCATCGTCTGACGCCGACCATTCGGTACGCGGTACTCGATACTCGGCCCTCGCGCGCGTTTTGCGTCTGGCCCGCAAGGAGCTGCGTGAGATCCTGCGCGATCGGCGCACCATCGTTACCTTGATCGCGATGCCGCTGCTTCTCTATCCACTCATGAGCGTGGTTTTTCTGCAATTCTCGCTGGCCACCCAGCTGGCGCCGAAGGGGGAGCCGGCGTATCGCGTCGGCGTGATGACGCGCGGCGAACGCGACACGTTTTTGCATCGACTCGAAGTCGGCAAACGCGCCCTGGGCGACAGCAAGCCCAAGGATCCGATGTCCAAGCAGAAGCCCAGGATCGCTCCCAAGATCGATGTGATGCGGGATCAAGAAAGTCCGGAACCGCGCAGCGATCAGGAACGGGCCGACGCCATGGAGAATTTGACGTTGATGCTGCAAGGAGGCGTGATCGATCTGATCGTTGTCATCCCGAAGCTGGACGATGCTGGCGCGGGGCGCTGGCTCCCCTGTCAGGTCTTTTCCGTATCAAATTCCGCCAACGCCCGCGACGCCCTGGCGTACATTGAAGTGCTGCTTGCCGCCGCCAACGAGGCGGACCTCAAGGCCCGGCTCGATGCGCGGGCCGATCTGCCCCCCGTCACGTTGCTCAGCCTCCAGCGGATCATGGTGGATGCCCCCTCCGCGGACGGTATGATCTCTCTTTCCGCCCTGGTGCCGCTCATCTTGATCCTCATGACCATCACCGGCGCCGTCTACCCGGCCATCGACCTCACCGCCGGCGAGCGGGAGCGTGGCACCCTGGAAATCCTGATTGCCGCCCCGGTGCCGCGCTTCGAGCTGTTGACGGCGAAGTACATCTCGGTGGTGACGGTGGCGGTGCTCAATGCGGTCGTCAATCTCGTGTGCATGACGATCACGGTGAAGTGGAGCGGCGTCAGCGCCTTGCTGCCTGGCCTTCAGGAGCTGTCGCCCGTGCTGCTCCTGGAGATCTTCGCGCTTCTCTTGCTGTTCGCGGCCTTTTTCTCGGCGGTATTGCTGTGTTTGACGAGCTTTGCGCGCAGCTTCAAGGAGGCGCAGGCGTATCTGATTCCGCTGATGCTGGCGTCGCTGGCGCCGGGGATCATGGCGATGATGCCGGGCTTGAAGCTCGACGGCGTGCTGACGGTGCTGCCCTTGGTGAACATTGTCTTGATGGCGCGCGACCTGTTCGACACGGGGGTTGATCCGGTCCATGGCACGATCGTGGTGTTGACGACGCTGCTCTACGCCCTGGCGGCGCTCAGCCTGGCGGCACGCGTATTCGGAGCGGAGAGCGTGCTTTACAGCGAGCAGTCGAGCTGGGCCGACCTGCTGCGCCGGCCAGAGACGCCGCAGCGGGCGGCGTCGATCGCCGCGATGCTGTGGTGCCTGGCGTTGATGCTGCCGATGCAGTTCGGGCTGGTTGCGCTCTTGCGCAGCCTGGGAGCGCTGCCGGTGATCGTCAGCATTCTTTTGCAGGTCGCGGTCAACTTGATCCTGTTCGGGTTCTTGCCGGCGTTCTTCGTTTTTCTGGGGCGTATCGAAATTCGCCCGGCACTTGGCCTGTCGATGCCGCGGCCGGCGGGGATGCTCGCCGGGTTTCTGCTCGGCCTCTCGCTTTGGCCTCTCGAACTGTGGCTGCTCGCCCATGCGATCGACGCGAAGCTGTTCGAGGAGCATTTTGGGACGGTGCTGCAAGGCATCAAGCAAGCTCGCGAAAGTATTGGCTGGGGCGTGCTGGCCATCGCCGTCGTGCCGGCCATCCTCGAAGAGATTTACTTCCGCGGCCTGCTCTTCCAGGCGCTGAAGGCGCGCTGCGGTGCGTTCGTAACCATCGGCGTCAGCGGTATGCTGTTCGGCATCACGCACGTGGTGCTCGGCGGCGCGATCGGCCTGGAGCGATTCATCCCCAGTGCGGTCCTTGGCCTGATCCTCGGCGTCGTCTGCTGGCGCAGCGGCAGCCTTTGGCCCAGCATGATCCAGCACATTTGCCACAACGCCATCCTGCTCAGCGTCGGCGCCGAAGATATCCCCTGGGAATGGCTCGCCGCCGGCACGCTTGGCACTACCTTGGGCGGGCTGCTGCTTTGGCAAGCCGGACGCAAGAAGCCGTCTCTGCCGCTTGCGGCCTAGCGCTTGCCGGATCACGCGCGACGACAGGGAGGAGGCCACCATGCCCACCGTCTGGATTCCCCCGCTGCTGCGTCATCTGACGCATGAACAGGAGTCCGTGCAGGTCGCCGCGGCCACGTTGCGCGAGGTCATCGATGCGCTCGAGGCAAGATACCCCGGCATCAAGGCCCGGCTCCTCCAGGGAGACACCGTGCGGCCTGGGCTGTCGGTCGTCATCGATGGGCAGATCGCGCACGGAGGGTTGTCCGAAGCAGTGCAAGAAAACAGCGAAGTGCATTTCATC
>JACXTT010014729.1_pt1 | contig 10209 bp, 8 predicted proteins | sample 9270951 | NCBI WGS metagenome assembly JACXTT01 (sample SAMN15532306, study PRJNA645909) | rock metagenome | isolation source: weathered quartz diorite | place: Puerto Rico | collected 2017-06-21
TCGGTCGACCGCCAGGGGCACGTCTCGGTGACGGTCAAGGGCCTGATCGTCACCGTGTTGGGCCGGAATCCAATCGGGATGTTCGAGGCGGTCGTCAGCTGTATCACACCGCGCGGCGTGGTCAACGTGGAGACTGGCGCATTCCCGGCAACGGTGCCTGGTGGTGACTCGACCATCGATACGACCGTGGATTTGCCGCACCCCTGCAAGGATCCTGAGGTGTTCGTGGGCGGCACGCCGGGCGCAACGTTTCTCTGGTTCGCGCGGTCGAATGCAGAGGACGACGACTGACACCAACCGGCCGGCGAGGGCCCGCGTTTGGGCCCTCGCCCTTTTTTTCGCCTAGCCGACGCTGAAGGTGTCCAGCGTGAAGGTGCCGCTTCCGTCAGTGGTGCCGACGCCGTTCTCGAAGAAGCATCCGCCGCCGAACGAGAATCCGATCATCGTCACGTTGGACGCCGCGTCCATGAACCCCGGCACCCGAATTACGCCTGGCTTGCCGTCCCAGTCCGACCATTCCGCCGGCTCGACGGTGGCCGTCAGCGTAAACGTGCCGTTCGCCAGGACCTGGCTCTCCGGGTTCGACCACCAGAAGTGCGTGAAGGCGAATCCGCCGCTGTTGTCAGTCTCGAAGAAGAACCGCGTGCTGGCCGGCGTGCCGCACGGGTTGTTGGTCGTGTCATAGAAGAAAGCGCTCGCTCCCGAAATCGTGAACTGGGCCCGGATGGTCATCCCGCGCAGGTCGCCGAGCAGCGAACCCTTCGAAGCGCCGTGGGTCGTAACAAGCAGCGAGGTGTTGGGCCGGTCGGTGAACTGGAACGCCGCGAGCCCAATTGCCGGTATGTCGGCCGACGCCATGGACAGTGTCCGACCGGAAGGAGTGATCGAGCCGACCTTCCAGTCCGATCCCCCGGCCAAAGCCGGGCCGGCCGACCATACCGCTGCGGCCAGGACGGCGACTCCGACGAGCATCAGGCGGCGAAATAGGCTCATCGCTGGTCCCTCCCCGAATGTTTTGAGTTGCTTAATACTGCCACCCCCCGATGCTTAAGTCCAGGGGAAATGGGGGTTATGGAGGCTTGCTTGAACGCGCCGACCGCCTGCGCTAGACTCGCCCCTTCGAGCGCGCGGGGTGGCGCGTTCGTGTGTCCACTTCGGGAGCGTCAGAAGGGGGTTCTGGATGCGACGAACGATCGCTGCCACTGGATTCGCCACGCTGCTGGCGATGATTCTTGGCTCGGCCTCGGTCTCCGCCGAGTCCAGCCGGACGGACCTCAAGAACTTCCAGCACGTGTTCGTCATCATGATGGAGAACACGGGCTTCGACAGCCTGATCGGCAACAGCAACGCGCCCTGGATCAATCAGGCTGCCGCGACTTTCGGGCTCGCGACGAATTACTTCGGCGTCACGCATCCCAGCCAGCCGAACTACATTGCAGCGACCGCAGGAATCCAGGGTAACGACAACGACGCTGACGAGACGCTGCATGTCACAAACCTCGTGGACCAGATCGAGGCGAGTGGACGGACGTGGAAGAGCTACAACCAGTCGTTCTCGCTTTGCAACGGCGACGCCCTCGCCCACGCCTGCGGCAACCAGCTGTACGAGAGGAAGCACAACCCGTTCGTCTCGTTTGCCGACGTGCAAAGCAGCCCGGCCCGGCTTGCGAACATCGTCGACCTGAGCCGGCTCGATGCCGACATTGCGAGCGGCAACGTGCCCGACTACTCGTTCATCGCTCCAGACCAGTGCAACGACATGCACGGTCGCGGCGGTCCGACTACCGACCCATGCCGCTTCGCGAACGTGCAGGGGCTGATCGCTACCGGCGATTCGTTCCTTTCCACGTGGGTCGGCAAGATCATGGCCTCGTCCGCGTGGAACGGGAACTCCGTCATATTCGTCCAGTGGGACGAGTCGGATTTCACTGGCAGCGGCGACTTCGGTTTTGGCGACGAAACCGGGTGCTGCGACTCGGTGCCAGGGCACGGCGGCGGCCATGTCGTCTCGCTCGTGATCTCGCACTCCAACCACTCCGCGGTTCAATCGGACATCGCCTACAACCACTATTCGATCCTGCGCACGATCCAGGACGGGTGGAAGCTCGGCTGCCTTGGCTTCACCTGTGACGTGGCCAACGTGCCCGCGATGGGCGCGCTGACCGGCCCGAAGGGCTAATTTCCCGCAGCAACGGACCTGGGCTCAGTCCGCGGTGGCTGAGCCCAGGTGCTTCTGAAACCAGCCGACGATGCGCTCGACCCGGTCGACGCGCCGGTCGGGCCGGCCTATCGCGAGCATCACGTGGGACTCGGCCGGATACCTGATCATCTCCACCTCCCGCCCGAGGGTGCGCAGGATGTGGAAGACCATCTCGCTGTTGCCGGGCGGGCAGCGAATGTCGTTCTCGGCCTGGAGCAGCAGAAGGGGAGCGTGATTTTCGTGCATCCGGAAGAAGGGCGAGCGCCTGATGAACTTGTCGATGTCCTCCCATGGACTCTGCGTGTCGATGGCGCGCCGGCCTATGAAGCGGCCGAAGTCCGAGGTCGCCCATTCGCCGAGCAGATCCGTCACAGGGTTTTCGCTCACCGCGGCGGCGAATACACCGGGGTGGTTGGCGAGCATCCAGGTGGTCATGAAGCCGCCGTACGAGAGGCCCATGATGCCGATTCGTTTCCGGTCGGCGATTTCTTGCTCGTCCACGGCCCAGTCGATGATTCGAAGCAGGTCGCTCCCGTCAGGATCGCCCCACACGCCCTCCAGAGCTCTGGCGTAGTCCTCGCCATAGCTGACGGATCCGCGCGGGTTCGACCAGATCACGTGGAATCCGGCATCGGCCAGGGCGCTCATCTCGAGCCAGGGAGTCGGACCGAACGATGCGCTGGGACCTCCATGGACGTCGATGATCAGCGGAGCCTTGGTGCGGCTGCCCCTGGCGGTCAACAGCCACGTGTCGATGCTGTGGCCTTCCGGATGCTTGATGCTCACGTGCTCGATCGGCCGGCTGAACGGCCCGAACCAGCGGCTGCCATCGTCCGTCAGCCTGCGCAGATCGCCGCCTTCCACGGCGTAGACGTCTGACGGTTCTCCGGTCGAAGCCACGACAGCGATCCGGCCGCCGCCTGTGGCGATGGCGCTGCATATGGCCTCGGGCTCGGCCAGCGCCTCCACCGCGCCGTCAATGCCGAACCGGTACGGGTGGCTGCAGCCGTGACGTGAGACGAGCCCGATCACATGCTTCTCGTCCTGCCACGTCACCGGAGGCGGGCCCATGTTCTCGCCGTCCTGGAAATCGCCGTAGCTGCTGATCTGGATGTTCAGGTGACGGTCGGCGGCGAGCCGGAGCATCTGTTGCCCGTCGGATACGTGGAGCTCGGCGTCGGCCCATCCCGCCAGATCGGGGCTGCTGGTGCCGATGAACGCGACGTGCTTCGAGGGCGCCCACGCCAGGCTGAAGACGGCGCCATCGAGGGCGGCCAGCTTGTTCGGTTCGCCCCCTCCGGCCGAGATCGTCCACACGGCGCCGAGCTCCTCGAGGCCGGCGTTTTCGCTCAGGTCGGCGATGAAGGCGACTTGGCTTCCGTCCTGCGACCATGCGGCGCCCTCGACGTTGTAGGTCGCGGCGGTGAGAAGCCTCGGCTTTCCGCCTTCCACGTCGGTGACCCATGCGGTGGTGAACTCATCCCTGATTCCAATGCCGTCAAGGCGCCAGGTGTAGTCGCAAATTCTGCGGGCCGTGGGGTCGTCGTCCTTGCCGATGATGAAGCGCTTCTCCCCCGAACCTGCGAGGAGGAGGAGTTGCTTTCCATCTGGCGACCAGTCCGCGGCGCCGACGCCACCGGGCAGGTCGGTGACCTGGCGCGGCTCGCCACCGGTCATCGACATCACCCAGGCCTGGGGCTTGCCGCTGCGGTCGGAGATGAAGACGAGCGAGCGGCTGTCAGGGGCAAAGCGAGGCCGGGTGTCGCTTGCCCTGGCGCTCGTCAGCTGCTCACGTTGGCCACCCTGGAACGTGGTCCGCCAGAGCCGGCGCGCGTACTTGCCGTCCTCGACGGTGCGGCGGACGTAGACGATGGATTCGCCGTCGGGTGCTACCGCAAGGGTGGAGATGACGACCTGTTGGAGGACGTCTTTGGGTTCGAAGGTTTCCCTGTTCGCGGCTACAGGCTCAGTTTTTTCGAGCGTCTTCATGTGCTTAGCATGAACCGAACTGGAAGACCTGCAAGAGCTGATCTGCGATCTGGTGGCGATCGAGTCGGTGAACCCCGACCTGGTGCCCTCGGGCTCGGGCGAGAGCGCGATCGCCGCATATGTTTCTTCGTGGCTTCGCTCTGCCGGCCTCGAGGTCTCTGTAGTCGAGCCGGTGCCCGGCCGGCCTTCGGTCGTTGGGGTTGCGCGCGGAACCGGCGGCGGCTCGTCGTTGATGCTCAACGCGCACATGGACACGGTGGGCGCGGGCGGGATGTCCGCGCCGTTCTCCCCTTCGGTGCGCGACGGCCGCGTCTACGGGCGGGGTGCGTACGACATGAAGGCGTCGCTGGCGGCGATCATGACAGCCGCCCGCTCGGCTCGCTCGTTGGGCTTAAAGGGCGATCTGATCGTATGCGCCGTCGCCGACGAGGAGGTGGCTTCGCTTGGCACCACGGCAGTGCTGGAGCGGTTCCGGGCCGACTTCGGGATCGTCACCGAGCCGACCGAGCTGGGGCTCTGTCTTGCCCACAAGGGGTTTGTGTGGCTGGAGGCGGAGACGGTCGGGGTGGCGGCACACGGCTCGCGCGCGGACATCGGGGTCGACGCGATCGCGCAGATGGGCCGGGTTCTGACGGGGGTTCTCGACCTGAACTCACGACTGCTTTCCGGCCCGCGGCATCCCCTGCTCGGCACGGGCTCGATCCACACGTCGTTGATCGAGGGTGGGCAGGAGATGTCGACCTACCCGGCTCGCTGCGTGGCCAGGCTGGAACGGCGGACGGTACCGGGCGAAGACGGCCAGAGCTGCCGCAGCGAGATCGAGGCTCTGATCGACTCGGTTACGGTGACGCTCGAGCGTCCCCCTTCAGAAACCGCTCCGGATCATCCGTTGAGTCGAGCCGTGATGAGAGCGGCAGGCGATCCGACTGTCATCGGCGTCGCTTACTGGATGGACATGGCGCTTCTCAACGCGGCCGGCATCCCGTGTGTGGCGTAGGGGCCGTCAGGCGAGGGTGAGCACGCCGATGTCGAGTGGGTCGACGTAGCCTCGACCCAGGCGTGCGTCGAGGTCTACCTTCGGGTGGCGAAGCTGCTTTGCAGCTAGCCGTTATTTGTGTAGAAGGTCAGAGAAGGCTTTCCGCGACCAGGCCGCGCAGTCTTGTGGCGAGTTCCGGCACAGGGATGCGTTCCTGTTTGGTTGAGTCGCGCTGGCGGATCGTCACCGCCTTGTCGTTCAGCGTGTCGAAGTCGATCGTGATGCAGAACGGGGTACCGATCTCGTCCTGGCGGCGGTAGCGCCGCCCGATGTGACCACCGGTCTGGTCGTACTCCACGCGGAACTGGCCGCGCAGCGTCCGAACGATCTCCTGCGCAACCTTGATCAGCTCGTCCTTCTTGGACAGTGGCACCACGGCCACCTGCACCGGCGCCACATTCGGGTGCAGGCGCAGCACCACCCGGGACTCGTTGTTCACCACGTCCTCGTGGTACGCGTCCAGCAGCAGCGTGATGAAGATCCGTTCCACGCTCACCGCAGGCTCGATCACCCACGGCAGGTACCGCTCATTCGTCTCCGGGTCCAGGTAAGTCAGGTCCTGCTTCGACTTCTCCGCGTGCACCGCCAGGTCGTAGTCGGTCCGGTCGGCGATCCCCTCCAGCTCGCCCCAGCCAAACGGGAACTCGTACTCGATGTCCGTCGTCTGCTTGGAGTAGTGCGACAGCGACACCTTCGGGTGGTCGTACATCCGCAAGCGCTCGCGGTTGATGCCAAGTACTTCCGTGTACCAACCCATCCGCTCCTTGCGCCAGTAATCGAATGACTCCTGGTCCTGGTGCGGCCGGACGAAGTACTCCATCTCCATCAGCTCGAACTCGCGAACACGGAAAACAAAATTGCCCGGCGTGATCTCGTTGCGGAAGGCCTTGCCCTGCTGCGCGATGCCGAACGGCACGCGCACCCGCGTCGAGCTGATCACGTTCTTGAAGTCGACGAACATGCCCTGCGCCGTCTCCGGCCGCAGATACACCTCGGACGCGCGGTCCTCCAGCGGGCCGACGTGGGTCTTGAACATCAGGTTGAACAACCGCGCGTCGTCCAGCGGGCCTCCGCACTCGGGGCACTTTTCGCCCAGCACCTGGTCCGCGCGCCATCGCTTCTTGCACCGGCCCAGGCACTGGCGCATCGGGTCGACGAAGTTGGTCAGGTGGCCGGAGGCTTCCCACACGGTCGAAGGCATCATCAGCGTCGATTCCAGGCCGACTACGTCATCGCGCAGCTCGACCATGTGACGCCACCACAGGTCGCGGATCGCGCGTTTCAAGGCGACGCCGTACGGGCCGTAGTCGTAGAAGCCGGACAGGCCGCCGTAAATCTCGCTCGACGGATAGATGAAGCCGCGGCGCTTGGCCAGCGCAACGACCTTGTCCATCACCTCTTCGCGCTGGACGGTTTTCACGTCCGCAACGAATTCAAGAACGCCAGCGATTTCAGGCGGCGGTCCAGGTGGTGCTCCAGCTGCGAGTGCAGAACGCCCTCGATCGACGCCATCAGCGCGCCGTCGAGCTTCACGCGCCGGTAGGTCTCCAGGTCGCTCGAGGCCATCAGGCGCAGCACCTTGATCGCCGCCAGGGGGACCAGGTCCATGGCGGGCAGCGCGCATCGATCGCACAGAAACCCGCCCGCATCGGCGCTGAACGCGGCCGGCTTCGCCGCGAGCGGACGGGCGCAAGTTGCGCACTCCATGAGCTGCGGCGCGTAGCCCAGCAGGTCGAGCGCGGTCATCAGGAACCACGCCGACGCGCGCCGCGGGTCCGACTCGCGCGCAAGCTCGTCCATCGCCGCCACGGTCAGCTCGTACACACCGTCGAGTGGATGGCGGTCCTCGCACACCCGCTCGGCCAGCTCCGCGATCAAGGCCGCGTGAGCCAAGCGCTCGACGTCGCCCTCGATCCGGTACCCCGGCACACGCTGCACCTGTGCGACCACGTCGAGCTCGCCGCGGCCTCGCGCCAGCAGGAGATCCACGTGCCCATAGATCTCCAGAGAAGGGCCCAGCTTCGACTCCGGCCTGCGCACTCCCTTCGCGATCGCGCCCACTTTGCCGTGCTCCCGCGTCAGCAGCGTGAAGATCCGGTCAGCTTCGCCGTAGTCGAGCTTGCGCAGGACGACGGCGCGGTCACGATAGGTGGCCAGTTCCTTCCTCCACGGTTGCCTGCTGCGAACCGTCGCGGCCCATCGCCTCGGTCGGCCATGGCTCCTCCGACATGAGGCGCACGGTTTCGATGCGCCGCCCTTTCACCTTCTCGACCGTCCACTTCGCGCGGCCCGACTGGAACGAGTCGCCCGCTTCCGCGATCTTGCCCAGCATCGCGTGCACGTAACCGCCAACAGAGTCGTAGTCGCCCGACTCCTCGATGTTGAGGTGCAGGCGATCGTTGAGCTCCTCGAGCGGGAAGCCCGCCTCGACCCGCGCCTCGTGGTCGTTGATCATCACGAGCTCGTCCTGCTCGGCGGTGTCGTACTCGTCGCGGATCTCGCCGACGATCTCTTCCAGCAGGTCCTCCAGCGTGACCAGGCCCGCGGTGCCCCCGTACTCGTCGACCACGATCGCCATGTGCTGCTTCTTCAGCCGCAGCTCGTTCAGCAGCTCGTCCACCTTCTTCTGCTCGGGCGTGAACTCGATTGGCCGCAGCACTTTGTCGATGTCGAATTTCTGGGAGCTCGACAGTGTGTAGAAGAGCAGAAGGTCTTTGGTGTGGATGAGACCGATGACATGGTCGATGTCGTTCTCGTAGACCGGCATGCGCGTGTGCCGGTGCTGCTTGAACAGCTTCACGATGTCGCGCAGCTGTACTTCGCGATCGACGGCGACGATGTCGGTCCGCGGGATCATAACCTCGCGCACGGTCTTGTCACCAATCTCGATGATGCCGTGGATCATCTGGTGCTCCTGCTCCTCGATCACGCCCTGCTCCTCGGAGACGTGGAGCACCGTGAGCAGCTCTTCCTCGGTCAGGTACGGGGCGCGCGCCGCGCGGCCGCCGGTGATTCCGCGCGAGACGAACGTCACCGCCCACAGGATCGGGCTGAGGAACGTCGCCACGCGGTCGACCGGGCCGGCGGCGGCCAGCGCCCAGCGCTCAGCGTGCGCGATGGCAAGCGTCTTGGGCGTCACCTCGGCGACGATCAGCAAGACCACCGACAGCAGCACCGAGACCAGGAGCGTCAACCACAGGCGCCAGCCCTCTCCGAGGCCTGCCCGGGTCAGGATCGAGTCGGCCATCAGCGCGGTGGCCGTCGACGCGACGATCAGCGCGAGCGTGTTGGTGAACAGCACGGTCGACAGGAACCGGTTGGGGTCAGCCCGCAGGCGCTGAAGGATCACTGCCGCCTGGCTTCCCTGCTCGGCCAGGAACCGGACGCGCAGGCGTCCCACCGAGGTCAGCGCGGTCTCGGTGCCGCTGGCGAGAGCGGCGATGAAAAAGCACGCGACCAGGACGATGAGCTCGACCAGCTCTTGCCCGTTCATTACGGAGGAGTTATTTGAAGAGCTCGCTGACGCTCCGGTTCTCGTGTACCCGGATGATCGCCTCAGCGAGGAGAGGTGCCACCGACAGCACTTTCAACGGCGAACCCGTCTTTTCGGCCGGGACTGGCACGGTGTCGGTCACGATCACCTCTTCCACGTCAGCTTTCTTCAATCTGTCCATCGCGTCGCCCGTCAAGACCGGGTGCGTCGCCGCGATCAGCACGCGGTTGGCGCCCTGCGCGCGCAGTGCCAGGGCAAGCTTGGAGACGGTGCCGCCCGTCGTGATGATGTCCTCGACCACGACACAGTCCCGCCCCTGGACGTCACCTGAGATCGCGATCACCTCCACCGACTGCTCGTCGTCGAGCCGGCGCTTGTAGCCGAACGCGATCGGCGCCCCCAGGTCGTTCGCGACGGCTTCGGCGCGGCGCCCGCCGCCCGCGTCGGGGGCGACGATCGTGATGTGCTTGAGGTCGAGCTGCTTCAGGTATTCGGCGAAGATGCGGTGCGGTGACAGGTGGTCGGTCGGCACGTCGAAGAAGCCTTCAATCGCTTCCGCGTGTAGGTCGAACAGCAGCAGCCGGTCGGCGCCCGCAAGGGTGATGAAGTTGGCCACGAGCTTGGCGGAGATCGGTTCGCGCGGCTGCGTCTTACGCTCCTTGCGCGCGTAGCCGTAGTACGGGATGACCGCGGTCACGCGGCCGGCCGAGGCGCGCCGCAGCGCGTCGAGGATGATGAACAGCTCCATCAGGTGGTCGTTGACCGGCGGGCTCGTGGGTTGGATCACGAACACGTCGTGGCCGCGCATCGAGTCTTCGATCTTGACGTTGATCTCTCCGTCCGGGAAGTGACGCAGGCGGGGATCGGTGAGCTGGACGTCGAGGATCTCGGCGATCCGGGCGGCGAGCTTCGGGTTGGCGCTGCCGGAGATGAGCTTCAGCTCACCCCATGGCGAAGCGTCAGTCCCGGTGTACTCGACCGCGGTCTGCAGCCTCCCTATCAAGCTTTCCTCCGTATCACCCTAGCTGGAACTCCCACGGCTGTCGCGCCGTCCGGCACATCTTTGGTTACCACCGAACCGGCCCCGGTGCGTGCGCCCTTACCAAGTTTGACGGGCGCGACCAGCATGGTGTCCACGCCGGTGAACGCCCCGTCGCCGATCTCGGTCGGGTTCTTGTTGGTGCCGTCGAAATTGGCCGTAATCGTACCGGCGCCGATGTTGGCGTCCGCTCCCAGGTCGGTGTCGCCCAGGTAGGACACGTGGGGAACCCTGCTTCCCCTTCCGACCCTGGTGCGAACCAGCTCGGCGAAGCTGCCGATGTGGACATCCTCGGCGATGTCGGTGCCTGGTCTCAGCTTGGCGAAGGGGCCGCAGTCCGAGCGGTCGCCGAGCCTCGCGTCCTCTATGTAGACGTGCGGACCGATGCGGCATTCTGAACCGATGTTCGTGGTGCCCTTCAGGACCGTGAAGGGTTCGATGACCGTGTCCAT
>JACXTT010014730.1_pt1 | contig 10209 bp, 8 predicted proteins | sample 9270951 | NCBI WGS metagenome assembly JACXTT01 (sample SAMN15532306, study PRJNA645909) | rock metagenome | isolation source: weathered quartz diorite | place: Puerto Rico | collected 2017-06-21
CTTGCTGTTGAGCGGCCGTTTTGCCGAGGCCAGCACCCCCAAGGCCGTACCGAGCGCACTGGACCCGGCGCGCTGGTCGCCGCTGAACCAGAAGCGCCTGCAGGCGGTGATCGACCAGCACGGGGTGAAAAGCGCGTCCTATCACCCGGACAAGCGCCCGTACGCGGTGTTCGACTGGGACAACACCTGCATCATGAACGACTGCGAAGAGGCGTTGCTGGTCTACCAGATGAACCATTTGCAGTACAAACTCAGCCCCGACGAGTTTGCCGCCGTGCTGCGCCAGGACGTACCGAACGGTCCGTTCATGAAGGACTACGTCACGGTTGACGGCAAGCCGGTGAACATGGAAGACATCGCCGCCGACGTCGAAGCCGACTACCGCTGGTTGCACGCCAACTACCAGGGCCTGGCCGGTAGCAAGAGCCTGGAGGAAATCCAGGCCACCGACCAGTTCAAGGACTTCTTCGTCAAGCTCTACTTCATGTACGACGCGATCTGCGACAGCTATCCGGTGGAGATCGGCTACAAGTGGATCATCTATTTCTACAAGAACATGACCACCGCCGAGTTGCAGGCGATGGCCGAGGCGTCCAACAACCATGACCTCGGTGACGGCCTGCGCAAGGTCAAGTACGAGAGCCCGCGGAGCCTGCCGGGCAAGGCCGGGGTGGTGGCCGATTCGCACTTCCATGGCATCCGTATTCACGAGGAAATCCGTGGCCTGATGCACACGCTGCGGGCCAACGGCATCGACGTCTATGTCAGCACCGCGTCCATCGACGACGTGGTCCGGGTGTTCGCCGGTCATCCCAACTACGGTTACGGCGTGCCGCCGGAAAACGTGATCGGCCTGCGTTTGGCCATGAAAGACGGCAAGTACGACAGCAGCTACCTGCCGGGCTGGCACTTCAACTATGGCCCCGGCAAGACTGTCGGCATCAAGAATGTATTGGTGGCGAAGAAGGGCTATGGCCCGGTGCTGGTGGCCGGCGACAGCGACGGCGATGCCTGGATGCTGCGCGACTTCAAGGAGACCGCCGTAGGGGTGATCGTCAACCGCATGAAAAAAGGCGAGATCGGTGCTGACAGCCAGAAGGCCGCCGAGCAGTTGGGCAAGGCGGACGCGCGTTTCATCCTGCAAGGGCGCGACGAGCAGACCGGCCTGATGATTCCGGATGAGAAGTCGATCAAGTACGGCAAGACCGAGCGCAAGCTGCTGGCCTAAGCCTGTCGGTTCGCGGGTGGTGCAAGGCCGCCCGCGAGTCGCGTTGTAATCGAGCTTGTTGATCCTGGCGCTGTTCAGGGGCGTAAATCAGTGTATTGGCGCCTCACCATAATTCCGTTCAACGTGCACTATTCCGCTACGACTTTTCCTCGATTGACCGTTGTTACAGTGACCCCTCGAACGCAAGTGCCGTTACTTGTGTTTAGGTCATCAACCGGTTTTTTATTTATCGAGAGTCGTATTTATGAATACCGACGCACCCGTCAGCAACAACGAGCTTATCCTGCTTGAGGGCAGGAGTGATATCCCTACCTCTAGCGATCTCCCCACCCATAAATTACCCGCCTCCGATCTTGTTACGGTAGTGACCCTGCGCGATCTGACTCACCCTGATCAACCGGTGACGCTGGATACTAGCCGGCAAAAAGGGGCGCTGTTCAGTGTCAAGTACGCGTTGTGTCAAAGACAGGCCGGGGGCAGGTATGAACTGTTCAGCAGAGTGTATTCCGGCGACACGATCACCGACGAGGGGCACTGCTCGGTGGTACTGGGCGATCAGGATCAAAAGGACATTGTCATTCGCGTGGAGCCCAAGGCCAGCCTGACACTCGCGCCGATTACTCAACTGGTTACCCTTGAGGGTATTGGCGATTGGGAGACCAGGGAAGCTCGTGATCCAACTCGGGTGACGGAGGTCAAACTGCTGGATATCACTGACCCCGCCCAACCGATAATTATGGATGTGAGTAAAAAAACAGGAAACTCGTTCGAAATAAAATATGCCCACTGTCAAGTTCGCTCCGGGCATGCCTATAAATTGTCAGGCCGTACTTATCAGAAGGATAAAGTCACTCATGCAGGGAGTATGGCGATTACCCTGGACGGCAATGACCACAAAGGCCTGTTTATAGAGCTAAGCCAATTCATTAACCGCGACCCGAGGCAGCCCGGGCATTGAGATCAATCTTTTGCGGGGGACGTACTACACTGGTGTGGTGATTGGCGTCCCGCGCAACTGAACGCTCAAGCAGCCTGGCCTCGGAGTGGTGTCATGAAGACAAGGAACCTCAGGTTGACCTCCAGATCGCTGCTCGGTTTCGGGCTGATCTGCCTGCTCTTGATCAGTCTCGGACTGACCTCGCTGTACCGGATGAAGGAAATCCACGACGCCTCCCTCGAGCTACAGGCGAACTGGCTGCCGAGCGTGCGCCAGGCCAGCCGGATTCAGAATGCCGCGCTGCTCTACCGACTCGATGCCCGACGCTTTGTCATGGACGAAGACCGCCAGAGCAAGAGTTCCCTGGACAAACTGGCCGCGCTTAAAGTCGTCTTGAGCCAGGAAACCGAAAAATATGCGACGCGGGTTTCCAGCCCCGAGGAAAGGCAGCTCTATGAGCAGGTCGCCAAGGACGTGCGCAATTACCAGGACCTGCTCGATCAACTGGTGGGCATGAGCCAGACCGCGTCCTTCGAGAGCATGACCCACTTCATTCGCGACACCAGCAGCGAGGCGGCGAAAAAACTGATGGCCTCGATTGAAGCGCTGATCCGTATCAACGAGACGGGGGCCGAGCGATCGGGGCAGGTGGCGAACGACAACTATGGCATCGCGTTGACGCTGACGCTGGTGTTCATGGTCGTCGCCCTGGTGATTACCTGCGCCGTGGCGCTGCTGTTTATCCGCAGCATCGCGCAGCCGATCAACACCTTGCGTCTGTCGATGCAGAAGATCGCCGACGGCGATCTGAAGAGTGAAGTGGACGTCACCGGTCGGGATGAAATCACCGACCTGCAGACGGTCGCTGCCGCCATGCGCCTGAGCCTGAAGAACACCATCGAGCATATTGCCGACTCTTCCCGGCAACTGGCCTCGGCAGCAGAGCAGATGAGCGCCATCACCCAGGAGTCGACGGTGGGTATTCAAAAGCAGAGCCTTGAAACCGACCAGGCCGCCACTGCCGTCAACCAGATGACCGCGGCCGTCGAGGAAGTGGCTAGACATGCCGTTTCGGCTTCACAGTCCACCCAGGCTTCGGAAAGCTCGGCGCGGACCGTCCAGGATCGCGTGGAGGAAACCATCGACTCCATCGAGCGCCTGAGCAGTCGCGTCGAACAGAGCAAAACCGATATAGAAGGTTTGGCCGGACAAACCCAGCACATTGCCAAGGTCCTCGACGTCATCGGCTCCATCGCCGAACAGACCAACCTGCTGGCGTTGAACGCCGCCATCGAGGCCGCCCGGGCGGGTGCGCAGGGGCGGGGCTTTGCGGTGGTGGCGGATGAGGTGCGCGCGCTGGCCTATCGGACCCAGCAGTCGACCCAGGAAATCGAACAGATGGTCAACGGCATCCAGCTCGATTCGAAGAAGGCGGTGGAGTCCATGAACCACAGCAGCGAAGAAACCCGGGTAACCCGCTCGCTGGCCCATGAGACAGGCCTGGCGATCAAGGAAGTGACCCTGTCGATTGCCGATATCAATGAAAAGAACCTACTGATCGCCACGGCTTCCGAGCAACAGGCACAGGTGGCAAGGTCGGTCGACCGGAACCTGGTGAGCATTCGCGACCTGGCCATTCAAAGCTCGTCGGCGGCCAGCCAGACCTCCATCGCCAGCAGCGAACTGTCCAAGCTGGCGGGGAGCCTTAATCATCTGATTGCGCGATTTTCACTGTAGCGCTCCCGCGGCGGGGCGCTGCGGGGTGACAGGAAACCAGGATGCCGATCATGCTAAGACAGATAAAGGTGAGCGATCTTCGTGTCGGCATGCATGTGCAATCCTTCTGCGGCTCCTGGATGGATCATCCTTTTTGGCGTAGTCATTTCCTGCTCGATGACCAACAGGACCTGGAAAAAATCCGTTCGTCCGGCATCGCCGCGCTCTGGATAGATACGAGCAAGGGGCTGGATGTGCAGGTCGAGGAGCTGCCTTCGAACGCTGCGTCGACGCTTGAGCCACTGGCCATTCCTGCCCAGGAGCGCCCACGCAATCGCCCGCGGATTGCCATGAGCGAGGAGGTGGTCCAGGCGCTGAATCTGTGCGCCCGGACCAAGGTCGCCGTGTTGAATATGTTCAGCGACCTGCGGATGGGCAGGGCGGTTTATCCCGAGCAGATCTCCCAGCTGATTGCCGATATCTCGGACTCGCTGATGCGCCATCCCGACGCGTTGATCAGCCTGGCCCGACTCAAGACCAGCGACGAATACACCTACATGCATTCGGTGGCGGTGTGTGGCCTGATGATGAGCCTGGCCTACCGCTTGAACCTGCCCGACAGTCTGGTGAAGGAAGCAGGCATCGCCGGTATCCTGCATGAAGTGGGCAAGGTGTTTGTGCCGGTCGAGTTGCTCAACAAGACCTCGCCTCTCAGTGAAGCCGAGTCCGAGAGCCTGCGGCGCCATCCCGAGGTGGGGGCGAAGATGCTGCTGGACACTCGCCATTTCAGCCCGAGGGTGGTGGATGTCTGCCTGCATCATCACGAAAAGGTCGATGGCAGCGGTTATCCCCACAAGCTGTGCGGGACGCAGATCAGCCTGTTTTCACGGATGGCTGCGGTGTGTGACACCTATGACTCGGTGACCTCCAATCGACATGGCCAGGAGGCGTGGGCGGCGGCCGAGGCCATTCGCAAAATGGCCAGTTGGAAAGGCTATTTCGATGAGCAGGTGTTTCATGCCTTTGTCCGCTGTGTCGGGATCTATCCCGTGGGTGCCCTGGTGCTGTTGAAAAGCGGTCGCCTGGCGATCGTCATGGAACAGCATGAGCAGTCCTTGCTGACCCCCAGGGTGAAGGTGTTCTACTCCGCGCAGCTACGCATGCCCATTGCCCAGAGTGTCATCGATCTTGCCGCTGCCGGCGAACAGGATTCGATCGCCAGCCTGGAGTCGGTGAAGAAGTGGGGTTTCAAGCACCTGGACGAGCTGTGGTCGGGTATCTCCATTGGCAAGCAGTCGATCTTCAGTGCCGCCTAGCCACACAGGTCACTGGTGCTCAGGTCGCGGTGTGTACCGCCAGGGCCTTCACCAGGAACTCGATAAAGGCCCGGGTCTTCTGCGGCACCCGGCGCGACGAGGGGTAGACCGCGTTGATGCTGATCGCCGGGGCCTGCCACTCGCACAGCACCGGGACCAGGGTGCCGGCGGCCAGGGCGTCCTCGACGATAAAGTCCGGTAGCAGGGCGATGCCCATGCCGGCCTGCGCCGCCTGGGCCAGCAGGTCGCCGTTGTTGGCGTGCAGGGGACCGGTGACGTTCACCCGCTGGGTCTCCTTGCCATTGCTCAGTTGCAGGCTGACACCGCTTTGCAGGTAGCCATAGTTCAGGCATTGGTGGCTCGTCAGGTCCTTTGGTGTCTGTGGCGTGCCGGCCCGTGCCAGGTAGGCGGGCGAGGCCACCATGATGCGTGGCGCGGGGGCCAGCAAGCGGGCGACCATGGAGGAGTCCGGCAGGCTGGCAATCCGGATGGTGACGTCGAAACCGCCGCGCACCGGGTCGACTTGCTGGTCGCTGAGCACCAGTTGCAGTTCCACGTTCGGATGCTGCTGGTGAAACAGCGGAATCAGCGGTCCCAGCCGCCGCAAGCCGAAGGACATGGGCGCGTTGACCCGCAGCACGCCACGCAGTTCGCCGACGCCATCACGGGCTCGCTGCTCGGTTTCGTCCAGGGACGCCAGCAGTTCGCGGGCGGCCTCGTAGTATTCGGCGCCGGCTTCGGTCAGGTGCAGGCTGCGGGTGGTGCGTTGCAGCAGTTGCACGCCGATCGCCTCTTCCAGCGCCTGGATCTGCTTGCTGACCTTTGAGCGTGGCACATCCATGGCTCGGGCTGCCGCGGCAAAGCCATTGGCGCCGACGGTGGCGACGAATGCGCGCATGCAGTCGATACGATCCATATTGTCCCTTTTTCAGAATCAATGCTTCGCGGATTCTAGGGCGTTGCCTGGCGCTTATCCAGCACCCGGATGAACTCGTGCCGGTGGTTTTCCCGGGTGGGGCTTCCTGTAAAAAATTTCATCCTGCGGGGAACAGGCTGAAATGCACCACTCGATAGGATGAGTCCAAGTCAGCAGGAACCGCAGCTGACGAACTCAAACTATTGGAGAGTGACTGATGAAATCCCTTAAAGCGTTGTTGATCGTGACCCTGATGACGGCCTCCGTTGCGGCCATGGCCGAAGGCGGCGGTGAAAAAGTCATGGCGCGCATGGAGGCGTCCCGCGATTCCTCCATGGCGCATTACCAGCAGACTGAAAAGGCCCAGGCCGTGGCGGCGAGTAAACAGGCGCCGTCCGATAGCGTCGAACGCACCAACTGACGGTGCGGTTCGGCGGTCGGGCTGAGAGGCCGACCGGTTCGCCCCACGGGCGTTTGACGCCTGGCGAGGGGCGCCGGGCCAGGAAGGAAGCAATATCAAGCGGGTCGCTGACTAGCCGTGTGGCAGCAGGCCCCGAGGTGATCAGTATCCCGGGTAGCGGATTAGCCGACTGCCCGGGTTGTCTTGTTACTGGCCCAGCAGGGCTTCGAGTTTTTCCTGGTCACGGGCGAACTGGCGAATACCTTCGGCCAGTTTCTCGGTGGCCATGGCGTCTTCGTTGGAGGCCCAACGGAACTGCGCTTCATTCAGGCTCAGGCGCGCTTCACCCGCCGTGCCCGGCACCAGCCGACGCTCCAGCGTGCCTTCATCCTGGGAGAGTTTTTCCAGCAGCTCCGGGCTGATGGTCAGGCGGTCGCAACCGGCCAGTTGTTCGATCTGGTTGAGGTTGCGGAAGCTCGCGCCCATGACCACGGTCATGTAGTCGTTGGACTTGTAGTAGTTGTAGATGCGGGTCACCGACTGCACGCCAGGATCGTCGGCACCGCTGTACTCGTTGCCGGTGGACTTCTTGTACCAGTCGTAGATACGGCCCACGAACGGCGAGATCAGGAACACCCCGGCATCGGCGCAGGCGGCGGCCTGGGCAAAGGAGAACAGCAGGGTCAGGTTGGTCTGGATGCCGGCCTTTTCCAGCTTCTCGGCGGCGCGGATACCTTCCCAGGTGGACGCCAGCTTGATCAGCACGCGGTCACGGCCGACGCCGGCCTTGTCGTACAGCTCGATCAACTGGTGGGCCTTGCCCAGCAACGCAGCTTCATCGAAGGACAGGCGCGCGTCGACTTCAGTGGAAATACGCCCTGGAATCGCCTTGAGAATGCCACTGCCGACGGACACCGCGAAATGGTCGCAGGCCAGGCCCACATCGCCCTTGGCGTGGGCCACGGCGGCCTTGAGCAGGTCGGCGTAGCCTGGCAGTGCCGCGGCCTTGAGCAGCAGCGAAGGGTTGGTGGTGGCGTCGACCGGCTTGAGGCGGGTAATGGCGTCGAGGTCGCCGGTGTCCGCGACCACGGTGGTGAATTGCTTGAGTTGTGCAAGCTTCGAAGTCATGAGCATCTCTGTCGGGAAGGGCGTGGGTCCATGCACTGATTGAGTGCGGCCGAGGTGAAAAGTTCTGTCAGTGGGATGGCCTCAAGAATGCCGCCGAACCAGGGGTTTGTGCAACCCAAACTGTAGGGCGGTTCAAGTTGGCGTGCTGGGTATCAGCGTGGCGATCAAGGCGCGGATGGTGCCGGGCAGGGCTTCGAGTTCGCGCACCAGAATGCTGCGCTCGCGAATCGCCCAGGGCTCGTCCAGCGCCACGGCCACCAGCTCCATGGTCCGGCTGTGGCGTATGGCGGCGGACTCGGGAATGATGCCGATGCCCACGCCGGCCTCGACCATACGGCAGATCGCCTCGAAGCTCGAGACCTGGATACGTAGCGACAAGGTCTTGCCGAGCCGTTCGACATGCTCGCGCAGGAAGCTCAGCAGGGTGCTGCCTTCGTGCAGGCCGATATGCTGGAACGCCAGGGTCTGGCCCAGGGTCACGGACTGCTGCGCCGCCAGTGGGTGCTCCACCGGCACGATCAGCACCAGCCGATCGGTGCTGAAGTGCATCACCTGCAGGCCGCTGGCTTCCACGGGGCCGGCGATGATGCCCATGTCGGTGGTGCCGTCGAGCACGCCCCGGACGATATCCCGCGACAGGCGCTCCTGCAGGTCCACCGTCACCCCGGGGCGCTGTGAGAGGAAGCCGGCCAGTACTTCGGGGAGAAACTCGGTCACCGCCGTGGTGTTGGCGAAGATACGGATATGCCCGGCGGAGTCGCCACCATAGGCGGTGAATTCGCTTTTCAGGTAATCGACCTGGCGCATGATCAACCGGGCATGTTGCAGCAGCCGCTGGCCAGCCGGAGTGACTTCCACGCCACGGCTGTCGCGGTACAGCAGGCGCGTGTCCAACTGCGCTTCCAGGGCCTTGATCCGCGCGCTGGCGGCGGCTGGGGAGAGGAAGGCGCGCCGGGCGCCCTGGGTCAGGCTCGGCGATTCGGCGATGTGGATGAAGAGGCGTAGATCCGCCAGGTCGAAATGCATGGAACGACTCCGCTCAGGGCCAGCGCATCGGCAGGACAATGGCGTTCAGCATAACTGAACGCTGGCTTATAGAAATGCAAATTCTCGGAACGGGCTGCGCCTTGCATCATCGGTTCATCACAACAACCGGCAAGGGGACAACCTTCCATGAGTGCGACGGATCTGAGTGCCTGGCTAGGGCGGACCGAAGAAGCCCACGACCAATTGAGCCGCAACCTGCTCAAGCGCATTGCTGCAACATTTGGCGAACCGGCTCCGGCCCATGGCGAGGCGTTGCCGCCGCTGTGGCAATGGTGTTTCTTCCAGGAACCGCTGGCCGAGCCCCTGTTGGGCGGCGACGGTCATCCGGCCCGTGGCGGCTTCCTGCCGCCGGCGGACAAGCGCAATCGCATGTGGGCCGGCGGGCGCCTCGAGTTCTTCGAGCACCTGCGCGCCGGCCACGATGCCACGCGGCTGTCGACCATCAGCCATATCGAGGAAAAACAGGGCCGGACCGGTGCCTTGCTGTTCGTCACCGTGCGCCATGAATACTCCCAGGATGGCCGGCTGGCGATTCGCGAAGAGCAGGACATCGTCTACCGCGAGCCCACGCCACCCAAGCAGAGCAGCGGCGAGGCGCTGGTCGAGGGTGACTGGCGCGAAGCCGTGGAGCCGACGCCGACCTTGCTGTTTCGCTACAGCGCCGTGACCTTCAACGGCCACCGCATCCATTACGACTTCCCCTACGTCACCGAAACCGAAGGCTATTCGGGCCTGGTGGTGCACGGTCCGATGATCGCCACCCTGAACCTGCGGGCGTTCTGCCGGGCCAACCCGCAGGCGACCCTGCGGCGCTTTTCCTATCGCGGCGTGCGCCCGTTGATCGCCCCGCAACCCTTCGAAGTCGGCGGACGAATCCTCAGCCCCGGGGTTGCCCAGTTGTGGGCTGGCAACGCCGGCGGCCTGGCCCAGCAGGCTGAAGTGCATTTCGACTAACAATAAAAAAGGCAGTCACCTGATGAATCCGCATCACAACGAAGAACTCAATGCCATTCGCGAGGGCGTGCGCGCCCTGTGCGGCGAATTCGATGCCGCCTACTGGCGCAAGGTCGATGAAGAAAAGGGCTTCCCCGAAGCCTTCGTCAAGGCACTGACCGAGGCTGGTTGGTTGGCGGCGATGATTCCGACCGAATACGGTGGCTCCGGCCTGGGCTTGGCCGAAGCCTCGGTGATCCTCGAGGAAGTGAACCGCTGCGGCGGCAACTCCGGCACGGTGCATGGCCAGATGTACAACATGTTCACCCTATTGAGGCACGGCAGCGAGGCGCAGAAAAGCTTCTATCTGCCGAAGCTGGCCAGCGGCGAACTGCGCCTGCAATCGATGGGCGTCACCGAACCCACCACCGGCACCGACACCACCAGGATCAAGACCACTGCCGTGCGCAAGGGCGACAAGTACGTGATCAACGGCCAGAAAGTGTGGATCTCGCGGATCCAGCATTCCGACCTGATGATCCTGCTGGCGCGCACCACGCCGCTGGCCGAGGTGCAGAAGAAATCCGA
>JACXTT010014731.1_pt1 | contig 10209 bp, 7 predicted proteins | sample 9270951 | NCBI WGS metagenome assembly JACXTT01 (sample SAMN15532306, study PRJNA645909) | rock metagenome | isolation source: weathered quartz diorite | place: Puerto Rico | collected 2017-06-21
GACGCGCGACTACATCGGCGACTATCACGGCCGCGAGCCGTGGGTGAAGATTCCGTCGTACGTCGAGATGATCGACATCTACGAGAGTGCGGCGCAGCCGGTGCACCCCACGAAGGTGATCGGGATCTGTCTCAACACGTACGACATGGATGAGAGCGCGGCGCGCGAAGCGGTTGCACGGGCCGCGGAGGAGACGGGGTTGCCCGCCACAGATCCAGTCAGATTTGATTCCGATGTGCTCGTCGACGCGATCATCGGAGCGCGCGCGACGATTTGATTTCAGCGGCGCGCAATCGGTACCACCCGCCGCTCCTTCCCTTCTTATCGTGCGACCATGCGATTCCTGCACTGCGTGCACGCCGAATTCCTGCTCGTATCCCCGCGACTCACCCGGACCAGGCTGGGCATCTCGCTGCTGGCGCTGGGCACAACGCTCGTCTGGCTCCACGCGCATGCGCTCGACGCACTCACCATCACCCTACAAGCCGGTGCGCTCGGCGCGGTCATCGGTGCGGCGGCGATCGTGGGCGATGTGGCCGACCGCGGCGCGCTGACGACCGCTCTCACCCATCCCACCACGCCGCTGGCGATCGCGACAGGCCGCTGGCTGGGGATCGTGCTTCCGGCGGCGACCCTGGTGATGGTGTGCGGGGCATCGATCGGTTGGCGCACGGATCTGATCGTCGCGGGAACGCTCGCCGCTGCGGCGGTCGGCGGCTTTGCGTTAGCCCTGGTGCTCTTTTTAGGGCGTAGCGCGGCGCTCGCCCTCTTCTTCTTTATGGCGGTCGCCGGGACTATCCCGCCTGAGCGGCTGATCGACCTCGCCCGCCCCGGGGTGGTGCGGCTGGCCGCAGCGAGTGCGATGGAGCTCGGACCGGCGCTCTGGCATTACCGCGACATCTCGCGCGCCGATTGGGGCGCGATCTTCCACGCACTCGCTTGGACGGGACTTGGTATTCTCCTTGGCGCCGCATTCATCGTTCGACGCCACCGATGAGCGACTTTGCTCTGACGTTGACCGACATCACCGGCCGCGGGCTCGGGCCAGCCTCGCTCGCGCTACTCCCTGGCGAGATCGCGGGTCTGGTCGGGCCGGCGGGGGCGGGCAAGACGAGGTTGCTGCGGGTTGCGGCGGGGGCGGTGAGGCCCAGGACCGGCGAGGTGCGCGTGGCGGGAACGCGTGTCACCGATCCCGCGGCGCGGCGGCTCGTCGGATACGCGGGTGAGTGCCCGACCTTTCCGCGAGCGCTCACCGTCGAGGAGGTGCTGACGTACTACGCACAGCTGCATTGTGCGATGAGCAATGAGCGAGCTCCGCGAGGACTGGTCCGCGAAGCGCTCGAGATCGCGGGGTTGACGGCGGCCGCAGAGCTGCGCGTGGATTCGTTGGGGCGAACGGATCTGCACCGCCTGAGCCTCGCGCAGGCGGCATTGGGTGGACGTCGCGTGCTCCTGCTCGATGAGACGCTATCCGGGCTCGACGCCTTTGCGCGCCGGGATCTGCGCGGCCGTATCGCTCGCCTCGCGGCGGAGGGCGTCGCCGTGCTCATCACTTCACGCGATCCCGCCGCGCTGGAACGGCTCGCGGCGCGGGTGTTGGTACTGCGGGACGGACGGATCGTCCGTTCAGGCCCCCTGGCGACACTCCTCGGCGAACGAATCCTCGAAGTGATTTTGGATGCTCCACCCGCCGAGCCGCCGCCCGGTTTCCGGATCACCGCGGCCGGGCTGGAAGCGCCCCTGTCGGGAAAGACCGTGGAAGCGGCGCTGGCGCTTTGCCGGGCTCACCGTTTGCCCGTGCGCGCCTCGCGCGTGCGGGTGAAATCACTCGAAGAGGTCGTGTTGGAAACCCACGACGGCCATTAGGTCAAGCTGGGGTGAGCCCGGCCTGACCTGACTTGTCGGTCGTTCGCTAGTACGTTTCGCCGGAATGCCGGCACTCCCCCAGGTGTCCCTCTTCAATACGCTCACCCGCCGCGTCGAGCCGCTCGTGCCGCTCGCGTCGCCCCGGGTCACGCTGTACACCTGCGGCCCGACCGTCTGGAACTACGCGCACATCGGCAATTTCCGCACGTTCCTGTTCGAGGACTTGCTGCGCCGCTGGCTCGAGCACTCGGGCTACGACGTCTTCCACATCATGAATCTGACCGACGTGGACGACCGCACGATCAAGGCGGCCCGGGCGGCGGGGAAGCGTCTCACCGACCACACGGCGCCGTTCACCAAGGCCTTCTTCGAGGATCGCGATTATCTCCGCATCCAGCCGGCGCATGTGTACACGCCGGCCACGGAGTATATGCCGCAGATGATCGCCTTGGTTTCGCGGCTGCTCGAGCGCGGCGTCGCATACAAGGGGGAGGACGGCTCGGTTTACTTCGCGATCAACAAGTTCCCGGGCTACGGCCGGCTGTCGCAGCTCGACAGGCGCGAAATAAAGGTCGGTGCGCGCGTCGCGAGCGACGAGTACGCGAAAGGTGACCCGAGCGACTTCGCATTATGGAAAAGAGCCGACGCGGACGATGAGGTGGTGGGCGCCGCATGGGACGCGCCGTTTGGCCGCGGCCGGCCGGGGTGGCATCTCGAGTGCTCCGCGATGTCGCTCGAGGAGATCGGCAAGTGCTGCGGTGCGCAGACACTCGACATCCATGCCGGCGGGATCGATCTGATTTTCCCACATCACGAAAATGAAATCGCGCAGTCCGAGGGGGCGACGGGCCAGCCATTCGCGCGCCACTGGGTGCATGGCGAATTCCTCAACGTGCGCGGAACCAAAATGTCGAAGCGCCACGGAAACTTTCTCACCGCGCGCGATCTGCGTGAGCAGGGGGTCGATGCCGCGGCTGTCCGGCTGTTGTTTTTTCAGACGCACTATCGCCAGCCGGTCGACTTCACGGACGAAGCACTCGAGGCGGCGAAGGAAGGCGTCCGTCGGCTGGGAGAGTTTCATGAGCGACTAAAACGGGAAGAGGGACGGGGGAAGGGCGAAGGGGAGATCGTGGCGCTGACGACGAAGTTCGAAGCAGATGTCGCTACCGCGTTGAACGACGATCTCAACGCGCCGCGCGCGGTCGCCGCCCTGTTCGACTTCGTGCGGGCCGCCAATCGCGAGCTCGACCAGCCGGTCGTCCCGGGCGCCACCGCACGGGCACTCGATGCGTTCGAGCGTGTAGCCAAACTCTTTGATGTGTTGCCGACCGCCCGAGCCGCTGATCCGGCGCTCGCGAAGTGGGTCGAGGAGCGAATCGCAGCCCGGGCGCAGGCCCGCAAGTCACGAGACTACAAGGCCGCTGACGCCATCCGCGCGGAGCTCGCCGGCCGGGGCGTGGAAATCGAGGACACGTCTGCCGGGACGAAGTGGCGGGTGAGCGGTTCGGCGGCGGGCGCAGTACCGTGATGACCGCACGGCGGCGCCCGGCCTCGAGCCGAGCGACAGTAACCGCGCCGCCTTGGCCGCAGCCCCCTACCGGAACTCGAACGTCAACGCCGGCCGGCCACTCGGAACCCGGCGCGGTACCAGGCGCTGCAGGTGTTCCGGAGCTGCGTGCCGATCGAGCAGACCGTTGCGCACGAAGTCCACGAGCTGGGTGAATTCGAAGCCGGTGAGTTCGATCGGCTTCTGGACGACCGGGTCCACCGTCGCCAACACCGGCTCGATCGGGCCGAGTGGGCCGCGCAGGTCCGGGGGCAGGTCGCTGGGGCTGTAGCTCCGCGCCGAGCGGTACACGTCCAGGTGGTGACGGATCGCATCCTCCAAGTGGACGAAGGCCCCGTTGTGCATGAAGAACGGCTGCAAGGCAACGTTACGGAGTGGCGAGCTGCGGAACTTGTAGCGATCGCCCGCATTCCCGCTGATCTGCTCGAGGCCGAAGTCCTCGTTCGCCCCCGGCCCGTCGAAGACAACGTTGCCTAAGCTCGGGGCGACCTGCGGCACGCCGATGTTGTGCTGCCGGAAATCGCTGAACATCTCGTTCGACTGACCCGACACGGCGTGGCACTGCACGCAACGGCCCTTCCCGAAGAAGGTCAGCGCGCCGGCGGCCTGGTCCGCCGTGAGTGCGCCGTCCTCACCGCGCGCGAACCGATCGATCGGCGCGTCCGCGAACACGAGAGTGAACTCGAACTCCGCGATCGCCCGGCCGAAGTGGTCGAAGGTGATTGGGCCGCCGGCGGCGACTTCGGGGAACAGGGCGGCGAACAGCTTGCGGTATTTCTGGATGGCGTTCAAGCGCCGCAGCACCTCCGCCCGGATGGCGTAGTTGTCGCCCGGAAAGACGAATCCGGCGACCTCGACTCGTTCCGTCGGCGGGATGAACGCCTGGGCCACGAGGAGTTGTGGCTGGTAGGAGAGCGACAGACCCTCGGGAGGCGGGAACTTGAAGCCCGCGCTGTTGTCGAAGGGGTTGCCAGACAGCGACGCGAAGCGCGAGTTCCACATCAGGTTCGGGTAGAACGCCGTGTTGATCGCCATCGGTGTCCGACGCTGGTTCCGGGGCCCCGTGCGGTTCGGTCCGACGATTAGGTTGTTGTCGATGCCGATGGCAATGGGTTGCGTGTCCCCAAAGCCGTTGGTCGGGGAGTGGCAGCCGCCGCAGGTGTTGTCATTGTTGAGGCCGCCGATGATGTCGAACCACAGCAGCCGGCCGAGCTCGGCCAGCTTGTGGTCAATTCGCCGGCCGAGGCGCGCTTCGAGTGTCGACGCGATGCGTCCGGTGAACCCTTGCGTTACCAGGACGTCGCGAAGCTGAGCAATAACCCGTGGCGAGACCGCTACCGCCGACGCAAGTGGCGGGCTCACGCCCATCGGATTGCGGCTGTCTGAGCACGCTGTCAGCCCAGCCACCAACCCGAAGAGGATACCGATGTTGCGCGCCTGCATGTCGAGTCCCTCCGTTTAGAGCCCCTACGGCTTGGCTGTGAACGAAAACTTGGTGACCGTCCCGCCGCCCTCGAACGTGCCCGTGCAGGTCCCCGAGCCCACGGCGCGGGTGGAGTCCACCCGCGCGAGCGTCGCGGTGCAGGAGGCTCCGCGGATGCGCAGGGTACCGTTGCCCCCCGGCCCCTTCTGGACCGCGAGCACCACGACCTCCACGTAGTCGCCCATCCTACTGACGGTCGTGCGAAGATTGGGTTCGGGGCCAGTAAATTTGCCGTTCGGCGTATAGATCGCGGAAACCTGGGTCACTGTCTGCTCACCGGCCACCATTCGGTCAGCTGAACCCTGCCACAGCGTCCACGTCGCGGTCTTGCCGCCCTGTGTAAACGTGACCTGCCCCTTTGTGTAGTTCGCGATCGTTGTCTGTGCCGTGGCTGGCTGCACGGCCACAACCAGCACAGCGGTCAGGGCCAGCGAACGAAAGCCCACGCTCGTCAGGCTCATGGGTGCCCGCGAATGATCGTGATCACCGCCTTCACCGTGGCGGGGTATTGCGGCAGGCGCGGCTGGATCGCGACGCCGAGCTCGGGGAACGGCGCCGTGCCCTTCACAGCGATCAGCACGGAGCCGGTTTCCGCCTGGCGCTCCCCCTTCTTGCCGGTCGCTCGTTCATAGAACGACACGACCTTTTCCAACGGGTCGGTTGACGTGTAGACGAAGAATTTCTGTCCACTCGTCGACATGCCGGCGGTGGTAGCAGCGTCGAAACTCGCTCCGGGATACGTGGGGAGGCCGAGCTCCTGCGCGGTCGGCGGCCGCTCGGCGACGGCGGCGACGTGGCCTTGGCGTCGCTGCTCACACAGCGCGTCGAGCTCGGCCGAGGGCTGTGATCCTTCACAGCTCAACGGATGCGTCGTGACCTCGACGTCTATCCGAGTGAGCAAGCGGTAGCTCTTCCAGTCGGTGGCAAGGCCATCGTCGGCGACGGTGAGGTTGAACTGCGCCAGGTCGCCGTTCGCCGCTCGCGCCGCCCAGTCGAAGCGCGCGCCCTCTATCCACTTTCCACCCTCATCGAGCGGGCGCACCCGTGTCAGCGCGGCGCGTTTGTCTTTCCCGTAGAGCGTGAACGCCGTTCCGGCGCCCTCCGGCTCGTGGTGTTCATCCGCGAGCTCGTAGAAGGTGACCTCGTACGTCGCACCGGTGACCGCGCCCGGCGCAAGCGACTCGGTCTCGAGGGCCCCCCCCTGGTCCGCGGTACGCGTCGCGCCGAGCTTCTGCGCGTAAGAGCGAACAACCGCACTGACGCTCGCCGGAACTCGGAAGCTCGCGGCCTCGATGACCGAGCCGTCGCTCTGGCGATTGACTTCCCAGTCGGTCTTGCGGCCACCGGTGTCCAGGACGGCGGCTGGGTAGAGCGTGACTTGACCGCGCGTGCGCGGGACCTGGGCGGCGAGACCGGAAACGGCGGCAAGCACTGCAGTCACTGCGGTGACGACGAGCGTACAGCTCATCGCTCCCGCCGAACGTTGGGGCGAGTCCCTCAATGAACCGGAGCTTCGCTGGTGCATACTCGTCGTGTGTTGCGCTCCCGATTGGCGTGGCCCGTTGCGTGTCGGCCATACCGCCTTCATTATGGAGCGCTGTTCGGTCCGGAGCTCCGGAGGCGGAGTGGCTGCGGGCCGTTCCTGCACCGCCCCGTGTCGTTCGTGAAGCAGGCGAAGCCCGTGCCCCTTGCATGGAACAGTGCGCCCCCCCTAGCAACTGGGCGTGAGCTGACCCGTCATCTGGACGTCATCTGGCTAGGACGCCCAACGCTGCGCCACTGACCGTGCTGCACCTCCACACCCTTGGCGTACTGAGACTGGTCGGCCCGCACGGCGAGATCATAGCGGGACGCCGCAAGGAGTTGGTCCTGCTCGCCTACCTGGCGCGCGTTCGGCCGCGCGCCGTTGCGAGAGCCGAGCTGGCCGCGCTGTTGTGGAGCGAGCGGCCCGAGGCGAACGCGCGGCAGTCGCTGCGGCAGTCGTTGCTGCACCTGAAGCGTGCCCTCCCCGAACACCTCGACGTACAGAATGAGACCGTCGCGCTGAGCGGTGCCCTCGAGTGGGACGTCGCCGAATTCGAGCGCGACCTCGCGCGGGGTGAGCTACGGCGGGCGGCCGAGCTCTGGGGTGGGGACTTCCTACCGACGACCGAAGACGTGGGCGGTGAGGGCTACCGCGTCTGGCTCGAGACCGAGCGCGAAGCGCTGCGCCGGCGGTTGGCGTGGGGACTCGAGCGTCTGCTTCAGGAGGCGGCACGACGCGGCCACTGGGCGGAGGCCGTCGTCTGGGCGGAACGGTGGACGACGACGTTTCCGAGCGAGGAAGAGCCGCATCGCTGGCTTGTGGACGCACTGCGCCACGCCGGCCGTCCGGCAGACGCGCTCGCCCGGCACGCGGGCTTCGTGGCACGGCTGCAGAGGGAATACGAGCTCGAGCCGTCCACGGCCCTCATCGCGCTGGGAGCGGACCTCGAGCTGGCCGGCCGAAGCGGCGTTGCCGAGCGCGGCGCCGCGGCCACGATGCCGCTTGCTCCCACGGGCTATCGTCGGCGATTCGGGCGGCGGTGGTGGCTGGCGGCGGCGCTGGCGCTCCTCGCGGTCGGCGTGTGGCTGGGCGCCCGACGCTCCAGGTCGGGCCACGCCATCCTCGCCGTCGGTTCGTTCAGGAATCTCAGCGGGCCCGACACGGCGGAGTACGCGCGGATCATGCCGGAGCTGCTCGCGACGAATCTCGCTCGGCTCCCAGGCATCCACGTAGTCAGCACCGCGCGAATGATCGAAGTGGAGGCCCAGCTGCGACGGGCCGGCGGACCGAGCGAGCCCGCCCGGGTTGCGCGGCAAGCCGGGGCGACCGAACTGCTCGAAGGCGCGCTCGCCCAGCATGCCGACGGCCGGTATCGCCTCGATCTCCGCATCGCCGATCTCGGCTCGGGCGCCGTGCTCGGCGCGTTCGCGGTCGAGGGGACTGACGCGTTCGCGCTGGTGGACAGCATCACATCACGGATCGCGTCCAGCTTGCGCGTGGCCAGCCATTCGTTGCGCGTCGCCGATGTGACCACCGCCTCGCTTTCGGCGTATCGACTCTACCAGCAAGGCCTGCGCGCCTACTTCGACAACGACCGGGGCTCGGCCCAGCTGCTGCTTCGCGCCGCGCTGGCGGAAGACTCCAGCTTCGCGATGGCCGCGTATTACCTGGCGCTTCTGACTTCGTCGGATGCCGATTGGGGGCGGGCGGTCGCCCTCGCGACCCATGCAACCGACCGGGAGCGGCTGTTGATCCTGGGTGGTCATGCCTCCACCCAAGAAGATCCTACGCGCTTGGCAATCGCCGAGACCCTCGCAACGCGCTACCCGCTCGATCCCGATGGCCACCAACTCCTCGGCCAGATGCTGCTGTGGTCCGGCGACTTCGTGGGGGCTGTGCCTCACTTGCGCCGGGCAGTGGCGATGGACTCGCTGAGTCTCAACGGCGAAGGTCCGTGTCGGGCGTGCGCGGCGTATTGGACGCTCATTGACGCGTATACCTTCGCCGACTCACTCATCGCGGCCGAGCAGGTGGCCCGAACGTGGACCCGGCGGCAATCACAATCGCGAGCGGCTTGGGACAAGCTGGCCGGTACTCTGGAGCTCGAGGGTCGTTACGAAGAGGCGCTGTCAGCGCTCAAGACTGGTGAGGCCCGGGGCATGCAGGGAGTGCCCGGGCGACTGTACGAGCTGCTGCTGCACCTGGGCGAGTTCGATCAGGTCGAGCAGATATTCGAACAACAACTCCGGCAGGCCCCCCCCGCGGTACGCGTGGACTGGCTGTGGAGCCGTACGATCAGCCTGCGATATGTTGGCCGTCTGCGCACGGCGCTCGCCGTGGCGCTCGAGCTCAGGCGACTCGGACGCGAGCTCGACCCGAAGGCAGTCTCGCCGCCTGGGGCCATCACCCATGCGCTGGTGCTGCAAGACATGGGGCGGTATCGGGAGGCGGTGGCGCTGTGGGACTCGATCACTGTTGCTGGCGTGCGCGCGTCCAGTTCGCCAGGCTGGCGCGCGCGCACGGCGGTGTGGGGCCTGACGCACGAGGCGGACGCGCTCGCCGCCGCGGGGGATACAGACCAGCTGCGCTCGCTCGCCGACTCCGTGGAGCGGCTCGGGCAGCTGAGCGCGTTCGGCCGCGATCGGCGGTTACACCATCACTTACGTGGCCTGCTCCTCCGCCTGGAGGGCCGGCCGCTCGAGGCCGCGGCGGAATTCCGCGCCGCCCTCTTCGGCCCGTATTTGTTTACGCGCACCAACCTCGAGCTCGGCCGCAGCCTGCTCGCGGGCGGGCGACCGGGGGAGGCGATACCGATTCTGCAGGCCGGCCTGCACTCGCCCGTGGAGATTTGGGGGATGTACGCCACCGGCACGGAGCTCCACGAGCTACTGGGTCAAGCGTTCGAAGCAGTAGGGGAAGCCGACAGCGCGGCGCAGCATGACCGATGGGTGCTCGCTGCCTGGAGCCACGCCGACCCGGAGTTTAGCCCTCGTCGGGAGGCCATCCGGGCCCGTTTGGCGGCACTCGAAGCGGGGAGAAACGCCCGTCGCGGCAACGATTTCGGCCGGCGGTCCGAACATCTAAGTTCTTAACGGCACGTCCCTTGCCATAGTCACACGCCTCACCTAAGATACGAGTCTGTAGGATTCAGCCTTGACCAGCTGACGTAGCTCAATGGTAGAGCAGCTGATTTGTAATCAGCAGGTTAAGGGTTCGAGTCCCTTCGTCAGCTCACTGCCGAAGAGTTCGAGGAACCAACAAACCCCGCGGGCAGCGACACGCGGGGTCTGTTGTCAGTGGAAGCGTCGAGGGCGAGGGCGCGGTGGGGTGCCCGAGCGGCCAAAGGGAGCAGACTGTAAATCTGCCGCGCTTAGCGCTACGAAGGTTCGAATCCTTCCCCCACCACTTTGTAGCGCGCGGCGCGCGGCGCGCGGGCGCACGCGGGCGTAGCTCAGTTGGTAGAGCATCAGCCTTCCAAGCTGAGGGTCGCGGGTTCGAGCCCCGTCGCCCGCTCTGGGCAAGAAACGCTCGCGTAGCTCAGTCGGTAGAGCGCGTCCTTGGTAAGGACGAGGTCACCGGTTCAATCCCGGTCGCGAGCTCTGGGAACGACGCATTGTTAAAGAAGCGAACACTCACCAAGGAATACGAGAGCAATGGCAAAAGCCAAATTTGAACGGACGAAGCCGCACGTGAACGTGGGGACGATTGGGCACGTGGACCACGGCAAGACGACGCTGACGGCCGCGCTGACGAAGGTCTCGGCGGACA
>JACXTT010014732.1_pt1 | contig 10209 bp, 8 predicted proteins | sample 9270951 | NCBI WGS metagenome assembly JACXTT01 (sample SAMN15532306, study PRJNA645909) | rock metagenome | isolation source: weathered quartz diorite | place: Puerto Rico | collected 2017-06-21
TCAGCGATCCATACGGATCTTGAAAGACCATCGGCACCCGGCCCGCGAACTCCAGGCGGGCGCGATGCGACCGACGGTGTGAGAGTGATTGACCGTGATACAGGATGTCGCCTGAGGTCGGCCGGTAGACGCGGGCGAGCAGGCGCGCGACCGTGCTCTTGCCACTGCCGCTCTCGCCCACCAGCGCGACGATCTCGTTGGCGCCGACCGACAGGTTGATGTCGTCCGCCGCGTGCAGCATCCGGCGCGAGAGCAGGCCACCGACGCGGAAGTGCCTGGTCAGGCCGACGGTCCTGATGAGAGGCTCGGAAGTGGCGGGCGGCGCTTTCAGCTCCTCCATCGGGAGCGCCTTCTCAAGCGCCATCGGCGTAGAGGTGGCACTTGACGTCCACGCCTTCACGGCCGTAGACGGGCGACTCGATCGTTCGGCACTGCGTCATCACGCGCGGGCAGCGGGGATGGAACGGGCAGCCCCCTGGCGGGTGCGCGAGGTCAGGCGGGCTGCCCGGGATGCCGGTCAGCGGCTGCAGCGGCCCGCGGATCGACGGAAAGGACGCCATCAAGCCGACCGAATACGGATGCTTCGGATCGGCGAAGACCTGGCGTGTCGGCCCGATCTCCATCACCTGCCCCGCATACATCACCGCCAGCCGGTCTGAGAAGTGACTGACCAGCGACATGTCATGCGTCACGAAAATGGCGGCGAAGCCGATCTTCTTCTGCAGCTCCTTGATCTGCAGCATCAGGGACCGCTGGGCGACGACGTCGAGCGCTGACGTCGGCTCGTCCATGATCACGAGCTCCGGCTCGAACACCAGCGCCATCGCGATCATCGACCGTTGCCGCATACCGCCGCTAAGCTGGTGCGGGTAGCTGCCGAGGTGGACCGGGTCGATGCCGACGAGCCTCAGCACCTCCTCAGAGCGGTGGCGGATCCTCTTCGAAGGCATGTCATCGTGCGCACGGATCGCGTCCTTCAGCTGGGCGCCTATGGTGAGCACGGGGTTGAGCGCGTTCATCGCGCTCTGCATCACGACCGAATAACGCTTCCAGCGGATGTTGCGCAGCTCTTCCTCGTCGAGGGTGACCATGTCATTGCCTTCGAAGTGGACTTCGCCCGAGACGATGTGGGCCGGCGGGCTGAGGAGCCGCGCGATCGCGAACAGTAGCGTCGATTTGCCGCAGCCTGACTCACCGACGATGCCGAGGAACTCGCCCTTCGCCAGGCCGAAAGACACGCGATCGACCGCCCGCACCGGCCCGCTGGGCGAGCCGTACTCGACGACGAGGTCCTTGACCTCGAGCACGGTGTTGGTCGCGATCAAGCGCTCTTCCTGTCCATCTTCGTCTTGATCGGGCGCAGCGCCGGGTTGCTGATCTCGTCGAACGCGTAGTTGACGAGCGCGAACGCACCACCGAGCGTCGCGATGCACAGTCCCGGCGCAATCACCCAGAGAGGCTGGCCGGCGAGGAGCGCACCGTTGTGCTGCGCCCAGTACAGCATCGTGCCCCAGCTGAGGTCGCTCGTATCACCCAGCCCGATGAACTGCAGTCCCGCCGCCGCGAGCACCGCATAGAGCGCCGCACCGAGAAAGATGGCGACGATCAACGAGGTCATGTTCGGCAGGACCTCGAACACGATGATGTAGAGCGTCCGCTCCCCGCGCACGCGCGCCGCGTCGAGGAACTCGCGATTGCGGAGCGATAGCGCCTGTGACCGCAGCTGGCGAGCACCATAAGACCAGCCCGTGACGGTGATGACGGCGATCAGGATCCACACGCCGTGGCTCTGCGCATATGCCGCGATGACGATCATCAACGGCAGGGTCGGGATCACCAGGAAGACATCCGTGAAAAGGTTCAGCACGTGGTCGGAGATGCCGCCCAGGTAAGCGGCGGTGACACCGATAATGACCGAGAGCACGGTCGCGAAGACACCGGCCACGATGGCGAGGAGCAGTGACTCGCGCGTGCTCCACACCAGCTGCGAAAAGATGTCCTCGCCGTTCGACGCGGTGCCCAGCAGATGCTGGAGCGAGGGTGGCAGGAGTGCGTCCGCCTTGAGCGAATAGGGGTCGTAGGGGGCGATGAAAGGCGCCAGGATCGCCACCAGGGTGAACAGCCCCAGCACCACCAGGCCCGTCAGCGCCTTGCGGTTGGAGATGAGCGCGGAGAGGACGTTCCACAGAGCTCCGGCCTGCGGCTCGACCGGCTCGGCAATCTGCTGGCTGGCAATAGCTGGGACAGCCACGGTCGCCTAGCCCGCCTCCCTGGTGCGTGGATCCAGCAATGCAGTCAGCACGTCCGCGATGAGCACAGCGACCAGGACGGCCAGGGTGATCAGCAGGAAAAGGGTCTGCATCAGGGCGAAGTCCTCGCCGTTCACGGCCTGCAGGAGCATGAAGCCCAGGCCGGGATAGTTGAAGACGATCTCGACGAGGATCGCACCGCTGATGACGAAGCCCAGCGACATCGCGAATCCAGTCAGGTTGGGCAGGATGGCGTTGCGTCCCGCGTACTGAAAGATGATGCGCGCGGGCGACAGCCCTTTCGCCCGCGCCATCTTCACGTAGTCCTCGGCGAGCGTCGTGATCATCGTGTTGCGCATGGTCAGGATCCAGCCGCCGATCGAGGTGATGACGATCGTGAACGCAGGCAGCGCGGCGTGAGCGATCACCTGGCCGGCGAAGTCCCACGAGAGGTTGATTGACGAGGTCAGGTCATAGGCAAATCCGAGCGGGAACCAGTTGAGCGTGAGCGAGAACAGAAGGAGGAACAGCAAGGCTATCCAGAAATAAGGAAAAGCGGAGATGACGATGAGGACCGGCGGCAGCACCGCATCGAAGATCCCGCCCCGCCGCCATGCGGCGAGCATGCCGACCAGCGTGCCGAGGATGAACGCGATGACCGTGGCGACGCCCACCAGGCCGAGGGTCCAGGGCAAGGCGAGCATCACGACCTTGCCTACAGGCGTCGGGAAGAATGTGAGCGACACGCCGAGGTTGCCCGTCAGCGTGTTGCCCAGGTACTCGAGGTACTGCTGGACGACGCTCTGGTCGGAATGCACGCCCAGCGCGATCTCCATCGCCTTGACCGCCTGCGGGCTCACCCGGCCGTGAAAGCGAACCAGCATCGCCTCGCCGGGGCTGCCCGGCATGAGCCGGGGAAGGATGAAGTTGACCGTCAGCGCGGCCCACAGCGTGATGGCGAAGAACTCGGCCCGCCGGAGCAGGTAGCTCATGGATCTCTCAGCCTAAAAGGATGAGGGGCGGCCGGCTCCCGGCCACCCCTCTTTCAAATCCCTGTCGCTAGCTCGTCTTGTAGAGGTGGAGAAGTACGACCTCGATGTCGGGGAGGCTGTATGGGGCCGGCGTGGCGTACGGATCGTCCTTGGTCGGCCACCCGGCGAAGTCCTTGGTGCTCCACTCGTACCACGCCACGCTTTCCGTCACCGGGATGACCGGTACGTCCTCGAGCATGACCGCTTCGATCTGCTTGATCAGGTCGTGCTGCTTGGCCGTGTCGGTGGTCGCGCCGTACTGGTCGAAGAGCGAGTCGACGGAAGAGTTCTGGTAGCGGCCGTAGTCACCGGCGGCCGTCTGGCCGATGGGCAGCGTGGTGGCGCTGTCCATCGTGTTGCGGAGCTCGTAGTAGGGCGACGGGCCGGCCTGCGTGTTGAGTGAGCCGTAGGCCAGGTCGAACTTGCCCGTGAACAGCTTGTCGAAGTAGTCGTTGCTCGACAGGTCCTGCGCCTTGATCTGGATGCCGACCTGCTTGAGGCTGTCGGCAACCACCTGGATCGTCGCGTCCCAGTCGGTGTAGCCCGCAATCGTGATGATGTTGTAGGACAGCTTGTGGCCCGAGCTGTCCTGCATGATGCCCGAGCTGTTCTTGGTGAAGCCCGCGCCCTGTAGCAGCTGGGTCGCCTTGTCTGGATTGAACTTGTAGTCGTACTTGGACTGCGCGGTTTTGTCGATCCAGCTGTCGAATGTTCCGCTGAGCACACCGGTCTGGTTGCCGGGCGGCTGGTAGCCGGACTCACCTTTGATCGACGCCTGGTTGCGGTCGATCGCGTAAGCGAACGCCTGGCGCACGACCTTGTTGTCGAACGGTGCTCTCGTGGTGTTGAACCACAGGTTGACGTTCTGGATCGGCGGGAACCAGTAGTGGTTGTGCGCCTTGTCCCGCGCTACGTAGTAGGTGTCGATGTTGGGGATGTACTGACCGCCCCACTGCGCCTGGCCGGCGGCCAGGAACTGGTTGGCGGGGTCGTTGTCGGTGAACGCCGGGTACTGGACGGTCTGGAGGTAGGGCAGGCCCGGCTGCCAGTAGTGTGGATTGCGCGTGTAGGTGATGTTCTGCGGCGTGCAGCTGCCCAGCGTGAACGGCCCAGTGCCGACGGGGTTGGCGATGGTGTCGCCGACCGGGTCCTTGATCGACTGCCAGATGTGCTGGGGCACGATGCTGACCTGGTCCGCGATTGGGTAGAAGTACGTTGCTGCGGAGTTGGCGAAGGTCAGCACGACCTTATTCGTGCCGGACTTTGCGACGCCTGACAGCACCGACCAGACCGACTGCAGGTCCATGGCCGGGTACTGCTTGATGAGGTTGAAGGTGTACACGACGTCGTCGGCCGAGAACGGCTGGCCGTCGCTCCACTTGACGCCGTCGCGGATCGTGAACGTCAGGGTCTTGTTGTCCGAGCTCCACTCCCACGCGCTCGCCAACCACGCGGTCTTCTGGTCCGTCAGCAGGTTGTCGTAGACAAGCGGCTCATAGAAGATGCCCACGGACAGGCCCGTCACCGATCCGTTGAAGGGGTTGAAGGCACAGCTCCACAGACCACCGCTCTCGTTGTCGATGGTGAGCGTGCCGCCGAGAGCCTTGCCGGGTCCGGCGCTGGTCGAGGTGCCACAGGCCGTGGCCAGTAGAACCAGGGCCGCCACCGCGGCCATTAACCGATTGCGTCTCATCCTCGGTACCTCCCCAAAGGACTCACGATTGCTGCTCATCCTCTCCTTCTCTCCTGTAAATCTCCAATCCGTCGTTCAATCACCCCGCCTCCTGGGCCTGCCTACCCGGTGAACGGTGGAACACCCGCTCCTGCGCCACCTCGAGCGCGGTGGCCACAGCGCCCTGCAAAACGGCGTCGTCGCCCAGGGCCGAGGTCACGACCCGCGGCCGGAAGGGCAGCAGCTGTCGCAGCTCCTGCTCGATGGGCTGCAGCAACAGGTCGCCGTTGCGGCCGATGCCGCCGCCGAGGATCACCAGCTCCGGGTCGAGAACCGGGATGATCGTGGCGATGGCGAGCGCGACGCGCTCGGCCTCGATCTTCACCACCTGCGCCGCGGTGGCGTCCCCTCGGCGCGCGGCTGAAAAAACTCTCTCCGCAGTGAGAGGCGGCTTCATGCCCATGTCCTTCGCGAGCCGCACCACGCCTTGCGCCGCGGCCGCCTCTTCGAACGCGCCGCGCCGGCGGTTGGCGGGGTCGCGCGGATCGCCCAGGCCGAGAGGCAGATAGGCGACCTCGCCGGCGGCGCCATGGGCGCCGCGGTAAAGGCGCCCGTCGATGACCAGGGCAAGGCCGATGCCGGTGCCCACACCGAGGTAGGCGAAGTTGGCGACGTTGCGCCCGTGCCCATGCTCACGTTCGGCGAGTGCGGCGAGGTTGACGTCGTTTTCGAACGTGACGTTGGTGCCGAGCTCCTCGCGGACTGCTTCGACCAGGCCGTGCCGGCCCCAGCCCGGGAGGTTGGGCGCCATCGCGACATAGCCGTGCACCGGGTCGAAGACGCCGGGGCTGCCCAGTACCGCATGCGTGACCTGAGGCCACGCCACGCCGGCCTCGCCGGCGAGCCGCCGGGCGATGGAGCCGATCTGGCCGATCAGCGCCTTGGCGCTCCCGACCTTGGCGCGCTCGTCGCGACGCGCGACGACCGAGCCTGTGATGTTCGCGATCGCCGCCCGCGCCCAGCGGCGGCCGACGTCGATGCCGACGACCCAGCCCGCGCCGGGGTTCAGCTCGTAAAGCAGCGCGCTCGGTCCTCGCTCACCGCGCGAACGCCCGACCTCCCGAACCAGCTGTGCGTCGAGGAGGCCGGTCAGCGCCAGCGAGACGGTCGGCTTCGACAGGCCGCTCACGCGGGCGACCTGCGCGCGCGACAGGGGGCCGCGGCGGTGGATCAGCTCGAGCACCGAGCGCTCGTTGATCGCGCGCAGGAGGCTGGGAGTGCCCGCGGTGATGCCGGCTTCTCTACCGCCGGTGGTTGCGGGCCTCGCTGCTGCCTGGGATCTGATGGCAACTTCCATAGTTAGGAAGAATTCCTTACAGAACCTTAACCGCGCGATCTGCGCGCGTCAAGCGTGGGCTCAGCCGCGGGCGAAGAATCGCGGCAGGTAGTTGCGGTTCGCCTCCAGCAATGCATCGAGCAACGCGGTGGCCACGTTGTAGCGCCCGACCAACGGGTTGGCGAGCAGCGCCTTGAGCGCAGCAGCGCGATCGCCGTGAATGGCGGCATGCACAGCCAGTCGCTCATAGGCCTTCACCTGCTGGACCAGCCCGAGCAGCTCCGGGGCGAGCGGCTCGAAGCGCAAGGGCGTGGCGCCGTTGGCTCCAATCCGCGCCGGCAACTCCACCACCGCGTCGTCCGGCAGGCCAGGCAGCGCGCCGTCGTTGCGGATGTCGACGACCTGCTCGTCACCCGAGTCCGCATGCAGGGACGCGATGAGCTGCGCGGCCGCCTCGCTGTAGAAAGCGCCACCTCGCTGCTCGAGCAGCTTGGGCTTCTCTGTCAGGTGCGGGTCCTTGTACATCTCTAGCAGCTTGCGCTCGATGGCCATCACCTCTTCGGCGCGCGATTTCTTGGCGCCAGACACCTGCTCTCGCAGGACGACGTCGGTGAAGTAGAAGTAGTGGAGGTAATAGGACGGGATCGCCCCCAACAGCTTGATGAGAGCCGCGGGACTGCCGATTTCGGCGCCGATCTCTTCGCCGTCGGTGTCGATCAACTCGGGCAGCCGGTCGACCCCGTCGACCTTCACCGCCCGCTCCCAGGTCAGGTGGTTCAGGCCGACGTGTTCCAGCGAAACCCGCTGCGGCTCGACGCCGAACCTGGCCGCGAACCGGCGCTGGAAGCCGATCGCCACGTTGCACAGGCCGATCGCGCGGTGGCCTTCGTCCAGCAGCGCCTGCGTGACGATGCCGACGGGGTTCGTGAAGTCCACGACCCAGGCGTCCTTGGCGCCTCGTCTGGCGGTCGACTCGGCGATGTCGAGGACCACCGGCACCGTGCGCAGCGCTTTGGCGAAACCGCCGGGGCCGGTCGTCTCCTGCCCGATGCAGCCGAACTCGAGGGGCAGCGTCTCGTCTGACAGGCGCGCGGCCTGGCCGCCCACCCGAAGCTGGACTATGACAAAGCTCGAGCCGTCGATTGCCTCGTCGCGGTCGTTGGTCAGCACGAGCTTGCCCGGCCAGCCCCGTCGCTCCATGATCCGGCGGGCCAACCCACCCACCACCTCGAGGCGCTCACCGTCGATGTCGTGCAGGACCAGCTCGTCGGCCGGTAATCGGTCCGCGTGGAAGAGGAATCCCTCCACCAGCTCTGGCGTGTAAGTGCTGCCGCCGCCGATGACTGCGACTTTCAGCGCCACGGAGGCGCATGGTACGGCAGAATAGGCGGGAATTGTTAGGGAACTTTCCTGACGGTAGCCGCCCAGTGATCCTGGCGATCGACGCCGGGGCGTCCAAGGTCGACGTCGCCCTGCTCGCCAAGTCGGGGGAGGTGGTCGGCGCGGCAAGGCACCGCGCGTACGCCAACTTCGGGCTTGACCACGAGCCGCCGCTGGACGCACTCGAGGAGACGATCCGGCTGGCATGCCTCGACGGCGGTATCGATACGGCGAACCGGCCCGTCGCCGGCGTCGGCGTCTACTGCCTGGCCGGCGCGGACCTGCCCCTCGACGACCGCCGCATCACGCGCCAGGTCAAGGAGCGCGGCTGGACGGCCAGCACCGCTGTTCGCAATGACACGTTCGCGGTGATGCGCGCCGGCAGCAGGCGCGGTTGGGGCGTGGCCGTGGTTTGCGGCAGCGGGCTCAACGTCACCGGAGTCGGCCCTGACGGCCGAACTGTTCGGTTCCCATCGCTTGGCGACCTTTCGGGCGATCGGTCCGATGGAGGCGGATGGCTCGGGCGCGCGGCGCTTGGGGCAGCACTGCGCGGCCGGGACGGTCGCGGACCGCGGACGGTTCTCGAGAGGGCAGTGCCCGCGCATTTCCATATGGCACGACCACTGTCGGTGATGGAGGCGCTTTACGTGGGCAAGCTCGATAGCCGGAGCACCTTCGAGCTGCCACCCGTGGTGTTCGAAGCCGCGGGGCGCGGCGACGCAGTGTCGCGGGCTCTGATCTCAGCGATGGCTGACGAGATCGTGGTCACCGTGAACGCAGCCATCCGGCGGCTCCGGCTCGGAGGTCATGCTTTCGAGGTGGTGCTCGGCGGAGGCATCCTGCGCGCGGGCGACCGCGATATGCATGCGCGGATTCGCAAAGGAATCGTTGCGGTCGCGCCCAAGGCTGAGTTCGTGCGTCTGGATGCGCCGCCGGTGGTCGGCGCGGCCCTCCTTGCTCTCGACCAGGTCAAGGCAACGAAGGCGGCGCAGACCAGGCTGAGACAGGAGCTGACCGACAAGCGCTTGCGGAAGCGCTAGAGCTGATACTGCTTTAACAAGTCGGCCAGCTGCAGCGCGTTCGTGGTTCCGTAGCTGCCGGAGCAGTTGTTGAACAGCGCGTGCACCCGCTTGGCCCCTCGCCCAGCCTCAGCCACGCGCGGCGCCCAGTCCGCGAGCTCGTCCTCGTCGTAGAGATAACGGAACCGCTCGTTGGGTGGGATGTTCGGCTTCTCCCACAGATCCGCGCGCCGGCCGTGAAAACGGAAGACCGCCAGCTCGGGTGAGGTGACGGCTGCCACCGGCGGCACCGAGCTCTTCAAGCCCTGCGGCTCGTCGACTATCACGTACGGGATCTTGTTGTCAGTGAGGAAGCGCAGCGTGCGCTCTGCGTTCTTCTCGTTGAACCACGAGTTGTGACGAAACTCAACAGTCAATTTCATATCGCCGAGCCGCGACGCCGCGTCGAGAATCCTGTCGCGCGCCTCGCTCGACGGAAACACCCACCGCGGAAACTGCAGGAAGACCGCGCCGAGCTTGCCCGAGCTGTGCAAGGGCTCCACGCCGGCCCTGAACGCCTCCCACACCTGGTCATAGAGCTCCTTCGGCAGGTCCTTGCCGTAAATGCGGGCCTTCTCCTTGAGCGCGTCAGGCAGCGCCTCGCGGATTTCCTTGGGCAGCCGCTTGACCTCGCTCGGCTGACCGGTCATCAGCGCGTGCGCCTTCACGTCCATCACGAAGTCGTCGGGCGTGCGCTCCACCCACAACTTCGACTGCTGCTCGCGCGGCAGCGCGTAGTAGGTCGCATCCACTTCGACGACAGGAAAGCGCGTGGCGTAGTACCGCAGGCGGTCCTCCGCGGTCGAGGCTCCGTCGGGATAGAAAACGCCCTTCGCAGTCATGGTCGGATCGGTCCACGACGCGGTGCCGACACGGACATCTCCCCCGCCCTGGATCTGAATCGGCTTGCCCGCGGCGTCGAGAATCGGTTCGGACAGCTTCGTCGAGCGCTCGAAGCCCGGGTCGTGGAGATCGACGCGCGCCGGCATCAGCGGGTCAGTCTAGTTCTGCCGCACTCACCGGCCCGGCTCCTCCCCACCCCGTGGGGAGGTCGGCCCGGTCGCGAATCGACCCGGCCGGGTGGGGCCGCCACTTACTTCAGAAAACGCCACCTCGTAGGAGAGCCCGTGAAGTCGCCATGGCGGATTGCAAACGCCCACCGCGGCACCACACGGAAGCAAGAGTTCTCCTGCGGGTTAAGCATTTCGAGCGAGTAGTCCGTCTCGTACTTCGCGTTCTCCCACGCCAGCACGCGGATGAGGTCTTCGCGGCCGGTGATCAGCTCGGCGGTTCCATCGACCACCACGGGGTTGTTCGCGTCCTCGGTCGTGACAGTGCATCGCGGATCCGCGCGCAGGTTGCGGGCCTTGCGCGATCCGTTGCTGCTCGAGAACCAGAAAGCACCCTCCTCCCACATCCCCCACACCGGCATCACGTGCGGCCGGCCGTCAGGCCAGGACGTGGCGATCCAGTAGTTGCGCGA
>JACXTT010014733.1_pt1 | contig 10209 bp, 13 predicted proteins | sample 9270951 | NCBI WGS metagenome assembly JACXTT01 (sample SAMN15532306, study PRJNA645909) | rock metagenome | isolation source: weathered quartz diorite | place: Puerto Rico | collected 2017-06-21
ATTGATTTGTGGCCGGAGATTGCAGCGACTTTCTAGTCGCCCTGCGCAGCGTTCTTTCTGGCTGACCTCTCCATTGTTTGTATCGTGGATGAGTAAGCAGTCAACTTCGAAGCATCGCTGTGCCCGACTTCCCGGCGTACTGGAGGATGCAGGCATGAGGTGTGGCGATGAATTTGTTAAGTTTGCGAACTTCATCTGTTTCTCCTACTTTTTGTTGGGTTTGGGTTCGCCTGCCTTCCTGCGAAGCGAAAGCATGCTGGCGGAAGCGTTTGCCGCGCCGCTCAGCAAGCCGGTTGCGATGTGTGGGATCTGCCGCATCATTAGCAGGATCAGTACCGCCAGGGCCATGACGATGATGCTCATCGTGGTATCGGCCCCAGCGCCTTTCAGGATTGCATCAGGGGGGTACATGATCTTTACCTTTTCGCTGATGATTGAAATTGCCGGCGCCGCGAGGCCAACCATTAAGAGGGCCACGATTTTGTAGAAGCACGCCCCCAGCAAAAACTTCAGCCAGCCCCAAAACAGGAAATCGAGTTTTTCAAAAACCAGCCAAGGGATCAGAATCGGCCCCAGCGCCAGGGCGATTGCGGTGAGTACCTCGCCGAGCGCGTACATGACCACATAGATGCACGCAGCCAGGTTGATAATGCCGCACGTCGCCAGTTTTATCAGGTAAGCGGGAGCGTGTGAGACGACCCACCCGGCGGCATTCCACCAGGCAACTTCCTTCGGCACCTCGAACGAGGCGAGCACTGCCGCGCCGGCATCGGTCAGTTTGCCGAAGCCCGAGTAAACGCCGGCCTTGTCGGAACCCGCGAACGTGTCGAGCACGTAGTCGAACCCACCGATGACCCGCTTGAGAAAAAATTGCTCGTAGCGGTCGAGCATGAGCCAGGTGAAGGAGGTCAACATTAGCACCTCGATGAACTCGCCGAGCGAGTCGGTGAGATCACCATCCGAGAACATCATCTGGATGCCCCGCCACGAGATGATGCTCGTCGCAAGCGCAAAGAACATCGTTTTCCCGTTCGACAGGATCAAGGCTGCGTAGGTCAGTCCCGAGCCACGCAGCGCGCCCATCGCTTCGTTGATGACGCCGGCGATACCGTCCATTTACTTCTTTATCCTCTTGAGGGTGATATCTTCCTCCTTGCTCAGCGCCTCCACCCCGCGCTTCGCCTGCTCGCGCGTCTTGGCATCCGCCTGCTTAATCCGCTCGATCAGCGCGCGCACGTCCTCGTCGTTTTCGTTCTTGGCCTTGGTCGCTTCCGTCTGCTGCCGCACCTGGGCCGCCAGCAACTGCTGCGTCATGGCGTTCTGCCCCACCACCACATCCATATACTGGTTCATGGTCTGCATGCTCTGGTGGATACCTGAGCTCCTGGGTATCTGCTTCTGAATACGCTGCACGCGCTCGTAGTTGCTGTCGATATGCTTGAGCATCGCCGTATCAGTATCGAACGCGGCGTTGTTGAGGGCTTTCTCGCGCTCGTAGTAATCCTTCCATGGCAAATGTTCGTCGTCGGCAATCATGGCCCGATCCCTGAATCTCCGGTTGGCATCGTTCAAGCTGCCATATAGCGTCTCAAGGGCTGCCTCGTAGTTCTTGTAGGTATTAATATCGCCCTGCGTCTCTTTGAGGTTGGCAAGCAGCTCGCCCTGGGTGAGGCCTTCCAGCTGCTTGATCTGGGTCAGGTACTGCTGAGCCTGGAGAACATACTGGTCAGCCAGGTGCATCTCGCTCAACACAGATTGCGCTGCCGTTACCAAGTTCTCAGCGTGGTTGGTGGGGTCGTAGACGATGTTGCCCAGGCTTGGGCCACCGCCGGCGTTTCCTGCGAGCGGGAAAACAAGCAAACTTGTTAAAAGCACAAATATTTTTTTCATTTCATTCATCCTCACAAGAAGGTTGGTAAAAAATCAGTAATGTCCACAAGAAAACACGTTAAGTATCGCGCGCGGCGGCATAGGTGGTGGCGAGGTCGATGGAACACTGCAGCTCGCTGTCCAGCGCGTTGCGCGCTGCCCTCAGGTCCGCCCGCAGATAAGCGAGCTGCTCACCATGCTTCCCCTCGTCGATCGCGATCTCCAGCCGCGCGCCACCCTCACGACGACCGCCGCCAGCTCCGCCCACACACAGCCGCACGTGCTCATTTCGTACCTCCGGCCAGCACGTTCAGCACACCCACGGCAAGCTCCAGCCGCTCGTTCGCGGACAGCGGGGCAACAGGCCGTCGCTCCCACCGGCCTGCCGACTCCGCCTCCAGCTTTTCTTCCGCCCGGATTTCAAGGTCGTCCGGCGATTTGCTCGGCATCATGTTCATCCCGTACTTCGTTTGAAAAAACTTTGCGCGCCGCATGTCAAGCTCGCTGAGTCTTAGGTTTTGCCGGGCAGCTTCACCTCGCCACTTTGAGGTATCCGCGTCAGTGAACACCGGCAGTTTTCCGCTATCGAGACTCGGGATAAGATCGGGGCCGATGAGCACTCGAACATTACTCTGTCCCTCCGCAGTATTGCTCTTGGGCGTTTTCTGGTCTTTCCCCAGGGATTCGCTGACCGCCGCGCTCACCAGCTCCACCGCGAAGCTCCTATCGGCAGCCCCTATCTGCCGCTGAGATTCACCACGCCGGTTCACCGCCTCCCAGGTGCGCCACATCCACCTTGCGCGCTGGATCTGCGCCGCGGTCATACCGGGGGATGCCATGCGCTCGGCTTCGCTGGGCGAAGCCAGGACTGCGATGCTAGGCATTTCGTGGTTGCCGATCGAAAAGTCTTGGTTGACTGTTTCCAGTGGCGATGCCATTGAGACAAACGTCTCGTAGCTCACTTTCGGGCTCTGATCTGAGTTGATCCTCCAAGAGGCCAACCAAATCAGTGCCGAGGCCACAACCACGATCTTGATCAGCGTCCAGACCGCCGCGACGCCGCGAGCGGCCTTGTCCCACCCAGCCAGCACGTGCGTTGCAAATGAAGCATTCGTTGTTTGCATTTCTCAGTCCTCGCTTACGGTTATTTTCGCGTCCAGCTACCATCCGCCTGTAGGCAGGCGGTGCCATGGGCTGTCTGCTGTTGCCCATCGATGACGATGGTAGTGGTGTACTCTCGGCAGTTTCCGCCCGCTGTCGCCTTTGCCTTTGGTTTAGGCCGCGCTACAGAGGCTTTAGCGACTGGTAGCGGATCCGCCGCCACGACCGGAGCTGCCGGCGCAGGGACGGTGGCTGTTGCCGCCGGTGTGACAACGGCAACGGGAACTGCAGGGGCAGCGACCGCGGCTGGCACAGCCGCAACCGCCGCTGGTTCGGCAGCGCGCGGCGCGGGCACCGAGGATCGTGATTTGAAAAGCCACGCCGCCACCATCAGCACCGCCGCCACCGACGTCACAACAAGCACCACTACACGCCAAGGCGGTAACCTCCCCGTCACAGGAGCGTCGGGGAGGGAGTGTTCTGCGATTTCTATTTTATTTGTCATCGATCACTCTCTTGACGTGCGCAACACGGCCCGGGTCCGGCGCGCAGCCAGGCACCCGCATCGCCACGCGTGCACGGACAGCCCCAATGTCATCCTTCACGCCGGCGCGCTCATCCTTCACCGCCTGCTCGTAGACTTTGAGTATTCTTTCCATCGCGTAGTACTGCTCCAGCGCGCAGACGGGATCGCAATTCTCCACTGCATCTAAACAGGCACTGGCGACCACGGGGGTCATCAACATCGCGGCGATCGATATCACTTTCACTTTTTTCACTCACTTCTCCTTTCTCAGTTATTGGCAAAATTGCCGTCTTACTCAAAAATTGACCGCCTGGGAAGGCCGCGGCGCAACGCAACGGGATACCCAGGGCTTACCCATGCTCGTGCTCGTTGGCGATCTCGCGCGCGCTTTCTCGCTCGTTCCGCGCGCGCTCGTCCATCGCTGGGCTCACTGCTTCGCGATCGACACCCCATCGCAATGTGTTATCGGGGTCGCCACGCTCGTGGTCCAAACGAAGGTGTGCATGATCCTGCAGTAAGCCTTCACTTCGCTCCGCCCCGCCAGCCACAGGGCCCAGGGACAGCCCTCGCACAGCGTCGAGGGATTCGGCAGGCGGTTCGTGTCGAGCTCGTCCAAAATGTTCCTCGGCAGGGTCTGCGCTACGGGATTTTTCAAAGTCTCGGTCTCGGTCTTGCTCATGTTGCTGCTCCTTTGTTGGGTGTTTAACTGTCCAGTCGAGCGTGCTTTCCGCTTGCCTGGACACACTCATCGCCTCGACCACCGCGCGAAATTCTTTAAGCATGGGGTCGTTGACCGGGCCGTTCTCGGCTTCACACCACGGCCCGCGCTCAGCGCTAGACGCGGCATGTTTGTCCAAATACTCGCGCGTCGAATGGACTGATTCCTTGTAGTTTTCCGGGAGACTCGGTTTCTCCCCGCGCTCTACGCGCTGCGCCTCGAGGCGCTCCGCGTATTCGCGCATCTTGTCTGTGGGCGGCGTGTTTTCGGCTATCTGCTTGATCGCGTTCTTGGTAGTGACAAACTCGGTGGCCTCACGCCCGCGCGAGGCGGCGACGTAGGCATACTCGCGCGATATATCCGCCGACAGCAAAACGATAGGGCGCTCAACGGTCGCGCCTTGGCTGCGGTCCACCGTGGCGGCGAAACCGTGGCGCAGATCCTGCTTGCCTGGATCAATCAACACCTCGCGTCCGCCACGATCCAGCTTCACCGTCACGCCGCGCTCCTCGACCTTTGTTACGGTGCCAAAGTCGCCGCGCCGCAGGTCGGCCGCGTAGTCGTTGTGCCCGGCATGCAGCACGCGATCGCCTGGCGCGTACTCGGCGCGTGCCATCTCGGTCTTGATCTCACCGGTCTTGCGGTCCTGGCCTTTCTCGCGCACAGCGTCGAACTCGCGCCCGCCGGCAAGCTCCCCGCGCTTTTTGAACTCGGTGCGGATGGCGGCATTCATGTCCTCCACGCGCTTGTTGGTCAGCGCCAGGGCGAGCGTCTGCTCCTTGCCTTCATTCACGGCGGCCTGAACATACTTCTCTGCCACCTTCCTGCACGCCTGCCGGTGAGTGCCGACGACGCTCACTTGGCCGCGCTCAATATAGCCAAGCATCGCCTTGGCGGACTCGCCTCGGCTGATCTGCTGCACCGCCGCGCGCTCGTCGCCGTCACGCTGGCGGTGGATCTCTGTCAGGCTCGCCCCGCCCGCCGCCTCCGCTGCGTGCCGAAAAGGCGAGCCTGCGCCTACGGCTTGCAACTGCTTGTGATCGCCGCACCACACCACCTTGGCCCCGCGCTCCTCGGCGGCGGCTTTCAGGCGGTGCCAGCGCCGCGCGTCTACGCGCCCGGCCTCGTCCACCAAGATGACGGTCGTGGCGGCCAGCGCATCACGGCCACGCTTGATATCACCGGTCAGCTTGTCTATCGTGTGGCTTTCCAGACCGAGGTCTTTCTCCAGGTCCGCCGCCTTCTTGCCGTCCGTGGCCGTGCCGATCACTCTATAGCCCGCCGCCTCGTAGGCGAGTTTCGCCGCTTCAAGAGCCGTGGTCTTGCCGGTGCCTGCATCACCCACCAGCACCGAGTCACGCCCTGGTCTGGTGGTCATGTGTTCCACCGCCGCGCGTTGCTCGGCGGAAAGAGCGATGCCACGCGACCGCTCGATCTTCGCGATCGCCGCCGCGACGGCCTGTGGATCGAGGACGTGCTGCTGGTCGGTCTTGCCGTCCTTGAGCATTTGTATGACTCCAGCCTCCTTTTGAAGTATTTCTGTGGAGGTATACCGAACCGCGCCCTTGCCGTTGGTCAGGGCTACGGCCTCGCCCCTCGCCTCCTTGTGCAGGTCGCCTGCCGCTTCGCGTCCCTGCCCGGTTCCCATCATGGAAATGAGTGCGGCGAACTCGATTTCTTTCTCTTTGAGCACAGCTTTGTGCTCGGTCGCCTCCCGCAAAACTTCGGCGGCGGCGATCTTCTCCAGTGTGGGCAACACCGGTTCTTTGCCTGGCCTGGCATCCCCCGCCGTGAAGCCGTACTCCGCCGCGCGCTTGATCCAACCCTCTCGCAAAACTTCTGGCGTGGCGGCATGGTCTTTTGTAGAACGCGTCGCTAAGTTCGCGATCTCGGCGGCCTTGGCCCCGCTCGTTCCGCGCTCTGCCATTTCGGCCAGGATGCGCTGGCGCCCGGTGCTCGCGGCGCGCTCTAGAGATTTCGGAACGCACAGGAGCCGGAAGCTTTCGCCGTCGCGCTCGGTTGCAAAACCGCGCTCGCGCAGCCCCTGCTCTAAGTGCAGGCGTTGGATTGCGCCGCATACTTTTTGATACTCGAAAAATTGCTGGCCGTCGATGCTGGCGGTCGTGCCATCGGCGCGCGTGCACACGTTCATAATGGTAACGTGTGTGTGCTTGTCCTCGTCACCGTCGCGACTGGTTCCATGGTTCCACCTGGCGGCAACCAGGGCGACCTTCTCCACGTCCAGCCCATCGTGCCCCCGCCGCGATTGCACGAAGCGCTGCTGCATTTCGTCAAGCGTCCGGTCGATGGATTTTTCCCAGGCATCATCAATAACCGCACGCGTCTGGGTGTCGCCAATCGCCCAGGCGTTGCTTACCGATTTCGGGGAGGAAAACGTGCAGTCGTATAGCGCGATGCGGTCTTTATCTCCCGCGTTTTGCGCCATCGCGTCGCCCGTCAGCGGGTGAAAACCTTTGCGGACGGCGTGGAAATCTACCTCGCGGACTTGTCCCGTCAGACCCATCTGCGCAGCTCCTGCACCGCACCATGTGCCCGCACCGGACTTCGCATAGTAATCTTCCCTTCGTGGCCCATCCACGTGATGCGCGTCCTCTTGCAGGTGCGTGTAATAATTCTCGGATTGCCTGGCGCTACGCGCGGAAACGCTCATCACTTGGGCGGCCCTCCGCGCAGTTGATCGAGCGCAGCTTTAAGCGGCTGCTTGCGGTCCATGGCCGCCTGCGGTAGCAGGGAATGTTCGATGACGGCGGCGAGGGCGGCGGACACTTTTGAGCTGTCGCCACTCTTGAGAAGGTTCGCGATTTCGTCGCGCACCCCGTTGACGGCGGCGGACACTGACAAGCGGATTGTCGCCTGGTCAAGCGCTGGCGCCTGGGCGTTTTGCGCGCGGTCGCGGGTCGCTTGGACACTCTCAGTGAGTGTGTCCAGGCGAATACCCAAGGTGTCGCCCACACGGGAAATCTGCTCCGTGACATGGGCGATCACCGACGTGGAGTGCACACAATATGCGATGCGTTCCGATCGAGACGCACCGGGGAACGTATCGAGCGCACGCAGCGTTTCGGGGTCGAGGCGGGCGGTGATGTGGCGGATTTTTCTCACGCCACATCACCCAGAGTTTTGCTTCCGTTCGACGGCGCTAGACGCTGGGCGAGGCGGCGAAACTCTGCGTCGAGCACAGCGCTCGACAGCTCGAAATCGAGCAGGCCAGCCTTTTCAGCTGCACGGGAAATGGTCGACTTCCGCGCGGCTCGCTCGTTCCGCTCAGCGGCTTTTAGCTCGTCCTGGAGTGCCTTGATTCGCGCCTTGATCTTGTTCGATTTCTGCATGTTGTTTTCCTCGTTTTTGTGTTCAGATTTAAAAAGTAGTTGTGCTTTGTGTTCAGGAAGTCCGTATTTCGCCGCCGCCAGCGGCTTACAGTGTGTTCAGCGCGGCGGCATGCCAAGCCGCCACATCACCGCCCACACCCGAATCAGGCTGATTTCTGAACACATTTGTGTTCAGCCTCAAGCAGTTGATTTCACTGCTTAATAAGGTCATTCCGGCACCCCTGCTGTTGCATCGCAAGATGCAGGGGTGTGAGGAAGTACCGAGCGAAGCGAGGGACTTCCGGCCTGTTCTTGCTGTTGCTGATTTTCGCTGTTGCTATTGCTGGTGAGGGTGCTGATGCGCTGTATAAAAGGTTCGGTGCGCTGGTGGCGCTGAACGATCGGAATCGTGACCAAGGCAACGGGAAAGTCGCCCGGCAATTTTAGGAACCCGGTGCGAGGGGCTAGGTTCATAATCTCAGAGGGCAACACGAGCTGCTGCACCACCCTCCGGCTGGAAATCGATCGACTGTCGGTCTCGCCGAACGTCTCACTTTCCTCCTGGCGCTCGATCTCCACGTCTCCGAGATGTTCCGAGGCGGCCTTCGCTGTATGCGCGTCGCTGGCCCGTCCGATCCACCACGTGCCCATGCAGTTGAGTATCGTCATCGACCCCTCTCTGCCGTACCTCTCCTCAAGCTGGGACAAAGCCTGAATGCCAAGTACAACGACGCCGCCATGTTTCCGCAGTTTGCTGGCCGCTGGTATCAGCGAGTCCAGGCGCTCGAGCGTGTCGACCTCGTCGAGTAGAAAAAACAACCGGCGACCAAAATCGGGAGGCAGGCTCAGCGCTGCCGAGATTGCGATGTCGAGCCAGGTGGAAACCAGCGGACGTACCGCCTGGAACGTGTCGTCGCGATGCGTAATGAAAAGACAGCCGGTGCCCTCATCAACCCAGCGCCGGATCGAGAAATCACCAGCCTCAGGCAGCAGCAGAGGCGGAAGGTAAGTGGCAAGAATTGAACGGACCGAGCCAAAAAATCTCTCGTTCGCGGGGATACAAAACTGCGCCAGGGGGTGTCCATGGAGAATCTGTAAAAGCTCTGACGCGGGAGCCTGTGCGAGCAGGTAAACCAGCCTCTCAGTTGAGACCTCTCCTCCATCGATCTCCCGCTGGAGGATCGCGGCTGTGAATCCCTGCGCGTGCGTCCGCCAAGAGGCGTCACTCCCAAACCCATCTGGAATTATTGACTTCGCCAGCCGCTGACAATCGTGCGGTGACCGGATTTCGCTAAAGATAGACCAGCCCTGTCCGCGCGTGTCGAATGGGTTCAGGAGCACATCGCCATGATGCGCGAACTTGCTTAAATACTCGCCGTTCGGATCGTTTACGATCGCGCGACCACCTCTGGCCCGCAGGCGTTCAAGGATCGCCTCGAAGCCCAGACTTTTACCCGCGCCGGGGGCCCCGGCTAAAAGTAGGTTCAGGGTCTCCAAGTCTGCCGGAATTGGCACACCACCGATCGAAATCCTCGTGTCTGAGGCGGCATTTTTTTTGAATAAGTTGAACATCTGTTTCTCCTTACCGGTTGTTGTCGATGCGCTTAATAAGTTCTGCCGCGGCGTCAAGGCCAGCTCCCCGCAGACGCTCGCCTTTGTCCCCGCCGCGCTTCTTGATTTTCGAGCTATCCCACATGTACCAGCCAAAAAAATTAGCGAAGATCGGTATCATCAAACCAGGGTGAGCCCTGGCCCAGGCAGTTGAGATCAAGACCACCAGTGGCAGGGCAATGAAGATATATGCCAGGCCACCCCACAGCAGCACGAGCGCGACGCAGTTTTTGAAACCCAGCCCGGCCATGCCGTTTTTTCTGAGCGCAAGGAGGCCCCGGACCGGCGTCACAATCCAGCCGAACGTGACGGCATATCGGATCATGCCCCAGAAGAAATTTACGAGCATCTGCTCCATTTAGCCACCCTCACGACGACCGCCGCGCACCCACAAAGTGAAGGCGCAACCACCGCCGCCCGCGGCCATCACCAGCGCCAGCACGGTCAACATTTGCATTGTGTGTTCCATGTTATTTTTTCCTCGCAGTAAGTTTTCTAAGTTCTGCCGCGCTCGCCAGCCCTGCGCCGCGCAGACGCTCGTCCTCGCTCCTGTTTTCGTTCTTTCGGCCCCAAAGGCAGAACAAAAGTCCGGTGGCCGCGACACTAAGCGCCAGGGCGGAAATGAGGCAAACCTTGAAGATCAAGTGAGCGATCGGCGGCGCCGATTGTATAAACTCTCTGGCGAGGTAAAACTGGCGGCTAAGTGGATCCATGGCGCTCGACCCGCCAGGGAACAAAGCCATGCACTTCGCTAAGATAAAATCAAACCACCACGCTGGATCCCCGTCCAGGAATCCCACCACCACGCGGCTAATCAAGTAGAAAAAAAAGGAGGCCAACATTAAGGTTAAAAAGATAAAGCGGGCGGTGGTCACCACGCCAGAAGGTCCGCTACTCATAATTTTCGCCGGCAAGCTGCAGCATCAGCAACTTCGTCCATGTTCCCACCTCCACGCGTGCGTGCGCCTCCACGGAGGCGGTTAACACTTTTTGCAGGGATACCAGCTCCTGGGTATCTCCATTGGCTAAAGCCCTCGCGATGTTGTTAATCAGCC
>JACXTT010014734.1_pt1 | contig 10208 bp, 4 predicted proteins | sample 9270951 | NCBI WGS metagenome assembly JACXTT01 (sample SAMN15532306, study PRJNA645909) | rock metagenome | isolation source: weathered quartz diorite | place: Puerto Rico | collected 2017-06-21
GGCGCGGGAGGAGGCGCGTCATTCGAAGTCACTATTCTGATACGATTCTCCGCCTTCGTCTGAGCGGATGCGGAAAGAACGAGCTGACCATCCTGACTCACCTTCACCCAGTAGGCTTTTCCGGGCTCGAGCGTCAGGGCATGTGTGTAACCCCCGTTGTAACCGAAGAACTGGGATGTCAGGATCCCGCCCGGCAGACTTGTGATATTCGAGACATCGACGGGTGAGCTAAGAGAGCCGATCAGATTCCACCCCTTATAGACATTGATCGTATCTTTGAGCACGAGGTCTCCCACCAGGTCGGTGAGCTCGTCGGCCGGAAATTTCAGCCAGTAGCCTCTACCCGGTTCGAGCGTCTCCATTGGCACGTATCCGGTTCCGTTATAATAGTAGAGCGGAGAATTCGATCGCTGAAACAGGATCCGTTTGCTCGGATCATCGGGCAGGACAGGAACCGACACGGTGTTCCATCCGCCTTTCACCGACGCGCCGACAGGGCCGCTCAGGTTTATCACATCGGTAAAACGAATGCCCCACCCCCGCAACAAAGCATAAGCACCCCCGGGGACAACGTTCGTGCAGTGAATGATCCACTTCCCTTCCTTGTTGGAGCCATTGAACGTACCCATCGGCGCGGGGGGCTTCAGAAAGGACCATGGAGCAAGATAATTCAAGCCCGACGGGAGGGAGTCAAACTCTGTCCCCTCACCGAAGAACGTGAGCGCATGCCGCCCGGCCGCCCCATTATAGAGGAGAAGTGCGCGCTTCTGGCCGTTCGGGGCCTCGAGGATCACGGAGAGATCGCTCATTCCCGGATGCCAGATCGACAGAAACACTTCGACTCCCTGTACAGGTCCCCCAAAATTAGTACTGATGGTGATCGTATCGGTGACCTCAAGGTTGAACGGGAGGTTTTTCCCCGCGTTCCGGACCTTGAATCCCATCGGGAAGTTTGCGGTGAAATCACCGAGGTACGTTTCACGGGATAGTACCGTGGGATGCGCATCGAATGACGTTCCATACGGGCCGGCTGTGGTCTCGTTCGTGAATCCGCTCAAGCGGGCGTTATTCGTCCCGCCGTTGCTGAACGATCCGCTGAGGCTTTCATCCGCCTGGTTGATAAGATTGCCGTCGAAGTTCCACACCGACCTGAGGTTGACATAGTTCAGTTTCAGCGATCTCCCGGATGCATACATGATGTTCGGGAACCATGACGCGGGGACTGCCGCGTCCCATACCCGCACCTCGTCGATCCACCCGTCGGGCGTGCTGGGGAAGTCACTGATGCCGCCGCCATCCCATCGGCCGATCCGGAGCGGGTCGGTGTTGGTGACCAGCGGCCCCTTGATCGTTATGGTCGTGCCGCATTTCACACCGTTGAGATAGAAGTTGACGTCAAAATTCTGCCCGTTCTGCATATTCTGTGCCCATGTCACGGCGATGTGTGTCCAGATATTCGTCGCAAGATGTGCGTTGCCATTCATCAGGGCGCCCGAAGTACCCATCTCGAAATACAGGTACCCCCCGGGAGTCACGCCCAACGCCAGCGCCTGTATCCCTCCGAGCGGTCCCTTCGAGATGAGGCCCGGAGAGTTGGCCATGCTGAGAAGATTGACCCACATATCAATCGTTCCGTAATACAGGTTGAACGTACTGCTGTGCGGGACTATGACATAATCGTTCGCACCTCCGAAGGTCCGGAGCGCAAGGTTGTATGGCATCGGAGTGCCTGATGGGCAGAACGCCCAGTGCGCGCTTCCCTCATACACCCCGCCGTGTCCCCCGATCATGTCCGCGGCATAGATCCCCCCGTCAAACGTCCACGAGGCGACCAGTTCAGTGTATGCCGTGCTCGATGTGAGCGCCTGATTTTTATCGGCATAGATATGGTCCCCCAGCCCCACGAACCGGTTGTCACGGATCTGGGGTTCGAGTCGTTCAGATGACCACCACCGCACCTCATCGATGCATCCTTCGAAGAAATACTTGCTGTCGAGGGGGTACTCAGAACCTCCAATGATCACGTCATCCGGGGACATCTTGGGATAGATTTTGAGGTGACCGAGAGAGTTGAACTTACCATCAATGTAAAAGGAGGTGTTTGCGCCCTCCGCAATAATATCCCACGCGACTGCGACGTGGGTCCATCGGTTCAAGGGCACCGTAAGGGCACCGCTGTCAGCCATGATGGTGTGACCCATGCGCATGGTCAGTCTACCGTCGACGTCGATGTAGAATGCAAAACCGAGCGTCGCAAGCTGCAGGCCCTTCGAGATGATGAAGACCGGGTGAGCCTTCGTCGTGGGATACACCCAGGCCTCGATCGTGCCGCTCGGATGCCCGAGAATGTTGAAATCTGAATTCGGGTCGGCGATTCGCACGTGGCTCAACGAGTCGCCAAGCCCCGCAAGGACGCAATTATAATGCGGTCCGCCGTATTCGGCGGCCGAATTCGGCACGACCGGAACGCGTGGTCGTGTCACAGTCTGTCCGGACTCACTCTGTGCATTGAGGTCCTGTTGGAGCCATCCGCCGCTTGTCAATCCGAGAGCGATGGAGACGCCCATGACCTGCACGGTTTTGAGCATCCAGAGCATGAATCGGTTCATTGTCGTCACTCCTTTCTTGAGTTTGGTTGGTGTCCGAGGTATTACCTTTTCACGAATTATCCGTTCGTGAAAGCAGCTAAAAGATAGCGCAACCGTGAGGCGAATGAACCTACCCGATAGGGTGGTTATTGGGAATCAATTGCAGGAAGGCGAATGAGAATGGCAGGTCAGACCTGCCAGGAGGCGGCGTGATGTAGAACGGATGGAGGGATCAGGAGAGCCGGCGCCGGATGGCCCACCATACAACAGGGCCGGTCAGGATCGTTCCGATCGCAAACCATGTTGCGCCCGCATGGATGGTGCCGCTCGCGATCAGCCCACCGAGCGCGAGGGCAATACATGCGACGGGGAGAGCGGTCATTACAACGAGGCCCGGAACGCCGAGCGGGATGCGGAACGGCCTCTGGGCCCCACCATCGCGTCTGCGCAGGGCAATGAGCGCGATGAACTCCGGAATAAGGGCCGCACTGTAGAGTGTAACGTCAATGATCAGAAGCTCGCCAAAATTCCATAGTACCATGAAACTGACGACTGCCGCACAGGCAAGGATGGAAATGTCGGGCACCTGGGAGACGGAATTGAGGCGACCGAGGATCTGAGGGAGTAGGCGATCATCGGCCATGACACGGGGAAGACGGCTCACCGCAAGAATCGAGGCAAGGAAAAGACCGAGGGCACTTGCGAGACCGCTTCCCGAAAGAAGGGCCCCCAACCACCAGCCCCCAAGGCGCAATCCCAGAGCCGGAAATCCATTCTCTTCGAGGACCCGCGGATCGATACCCGAGCGCATCCCGGTGAGTAGCGAAAAAAAGTAACACACGACAATTAAGATCAGCGCACATCCTGTTGAAATGACAAACGACCGTACGGGCGTGTACACCTCCTCGGCGATGGTCGACGCTCCGTCCCATCCGAGATAGTTCCACATGACGTTGAATAGCCCCATGCAGAGGGCGGCGAGGCTCGTCGGCACAAGCGGCACGGAGTTCGATGAGGCCGGCTGCGGCCCGCCGGTGATCGCAGTACCGAAGAGAGCCAGGAACGGCGCGAGCACGATAAATCCCAGGGCGACTGCGCTTCTCCCTACCGGAATAATTCCGAGAATGTTCACCAGAGCGCAGATCCAGATGACGGCAAGGCAGATGGGCAATTTGAAGGCGGCGGCAGCCGGCAGGAAGAAAGAGAGGTACAGGACGAACAAGACGGGGTAAATGGCAAGATCGGTCAAGGCGTAGAGCCACGTCCACCATCCCTCGTAGAACCCCCACTCAAGGCCCAGCCCGGTCTTGACCCACTGATAGTAGCCCCCTTCCTTGGGCATCATCCCGTTCAACTCGAGGACCATCAGGATTACCGGGAGACTCCACACAATGGGGATCAGAAGGACGAGCGCGATAGCTGCAGCGGCGCCCACATTGTGCAACAGCGGCTCGAGTCCGTAGGGACCGCCGGAGACAATGAAAAAAATGACCGCCGTCAGATGAACAGGGCGAAGGAGCTTCTTGAATTTCATGAGTGGGCGGGGGAATATACAGAATTCCTTCCTTTCGCATCAACACCGCCAGGGAATTCGGCGACCGTGCCGTTCGCGCTCTTGGTATTCTTACAATCCTGCCCTATATTAAGCGACGAGCAGCTCGCTAACTCCCCGATGATCCGTCGCCATTCAAACTTCCCCGGAGTATTGTACGGGATAGCTCTCTCAACCCTCGCGGTGGCTTCGCCATGCGCCTCTCAAATTCTCCCCTTTCATCATTACTCCACCGGGGACGGCCTGGTCGCAAATACCGCCACCTGCCTGTTTCAGGATTCCCATGATTATCTCTGGATCGGTACGACCGAGGGGGTGAGCGTCTACGACGGCTACGGATTTAAGAATTACACTGTCGTGGATGGCTTGACCAACAGTTACATCAACTGGATCACAGAAAGCACCACGCAGCCCGGAGTAATCTGGATTGCGACCAACGGAGGAGGCGTGTGCCGATGGGACGGGGGAAAAATTGAAGGGCTCCGAATGGGAGCCGGAAGACCCGGGAACGCGGTAAACCGGGTGGTCGAAGATCGACACGGCATCCTCTGGTGCGGCACCGATGGCGGCCTGTTCAGAGTTGAAGGGCGGAATATTCAGAGGCTTTTTCCCGACTCTTCGTGGGAAATCAATTCGCTGAACATTCTCAATGACAGCACGATTCTATTTGGAACATGGCGCAATCTTTACAGCTATGCTCCCGGGTCAGGCCGCCTGAGCACCGTTGCCGTGCCCCTCAATCCGGGATCCGCGATAGTGGGTGCGGGTCTCTCAGGCCGGTCCGAAATATGCGTGACCGGCAGTGACGGGCGAATCGTTCGCATCAGGGAAGGGTCTGTAGCGCAGCAACTCGATCTCAAGGGTTATCGGATCTCCTCTCCATTGAGTTTCGATCCCGACAACAATCTGTGGGTGGGTACCCTCAGCGGCGTTTTGAAGATTCCGTCGGGGGCGACCGATGTCCGGTCACTCACACGGTACAATGTGAAGCACGGGCTCCTCGAAGATCCTGTCACGGCGGTCTACGTTGACCGGGAGAGAAATCTCTGGGTCGCCAGCGCCACTCGTGGTATCAGCCGACTCTCTCATCAGAACGTCTTCAGATTTCCCCTGCCCAGGCTGGTTAACGCGATGAACGATGCCGGCGTCGCGATCGATGCAAACGATCACGTTTGGACTCTTGCCGGGGAGGGACTCCTTGAAATCTGGAGAACGCGCGACATGGAGTGGCAATCGCACTTTCAGCAGATCCGCGTCCGCGATTCGCTCGAATTGCCGGTGGGGGTCCTCTATGACCGGGGCTTCGCGCGCCTCTGTCTTTGGTACGGCGGAGGGAAGAGGATCGACTTTTACAAAATTCGTTCGCGAGGCGATCTTTCCTCGGCTCTCGGATTGGAAAGGATGTTGGTTGCCGGCACCGACCTCCCGTCCGGCCAGGTTGTGCGCGTCATCCTCGGCCGCCGGGGGAGGTATTACTGCAGCATTTCGGGAGCTGGTATCGCTGTGCTCGACCCGGGACTCCGGGATCCGGTCATCAGGCTCCTGCCTGTGGAAGATAGCGTCCCGGCCATCGGTGTGCGAACGATGTGGAACGATCACCGGGGGAACCTCTGGACGGGGGGAGCAATGGTCGGCGCGGCTGTGCTCGAGGGGGCCGACTCCGCATTTCCCACAGTGAAGCGCCTGACTGTTGAGAACGGGTTGTGCGACAATTACGTTCGCGAGATATACGAGGACCATCTGGGCAGAATGTGGATCGGAACAAGGTACGGAGGCGTCACCGTGATGGAGCATAATACGCCTCGAACGATCTCGGTAAGGGACGGTCTCCTGAGCAACGGAGTCTGGAGCATCAATGAAGACTCGCAGGAAACCCTCTGGCTCGGCACACAATCCGGCCTCCAGGCGGTACGATGGGGCGTCTCCCCTGAATTCACATCCATCGATGAGTTGCACGGAAGCGTGGTATCCGCCAGTGCCATCAGCCCCGCCCGATTCCTCTGCGCATTTTCACCCGCCGAGGCGACGGTTATCGATCTACACGAAGAGTTTCCAAGGCTTCCTCCGCCCCCGATCCGAATCACGAGCATTCGAGTCAACGGGGAGCAGATGGCCGTTACAGATCGTCTGGAACTCTCCTCGACGCAGACGAACGTCGCACTCGAATTTGCCGGCATCAGCTTTGCCTCAGCCGGCGGAATCCGGTATCGATACCGGTTGGGAGAGGTCGACCGGGAGTGGCAAGGCCCGACAACAGAGCGGTCGGTCACCTTTGCGGCATTGAAACCCGGTAATTACAGGTTTACCGTCACGGCGATAAACGCCGACGGCGTAGAGAGCAGGGAAGCCGCCGTACTGAGCTTCACCGTCGGCCGTCCTTTCTGGCAGCAATGGTGGTTCGTCGGAGGGGCCGTAGCTCTGCTCGGCTCGCTGCTCTTCGGCGTGTATCGCTTCCGGGTACGGAATCTGCTGGAGCTGGAGCGCCTGCGAAGCCGGATCGCCGGCGATCTGCACGACGATATCGGCGCCGACTTGAGTCAGATTGCGATCTTCTCCGAGGTGATGAAGTCGAAGATGCCCGATCGTGAGGCGCAGGAGATGCTCGAAAAAATCGGCACGATGGCCAGGCGAATTATCGGAGGGATGAGCGATCTTGTCTGGTACATCGATCCTCGCCACGATACCGTTGGAGATCTCATCGATCGTGTGGGCGAACTTGCCGGAGGCCTCCTCCAGTCCGGAGAAATCCGGTTCTCACTTGAAGCGGGGGATCACGTGAAGGAGGTCCGTCTCTCGCCCGAAACCCGCAAAGAGTTGTTCCTGATCATGAAGGAGGCGCTCCATAATGCCGTCCGCCACTCAGCCTGCACCTCGATCTCCGTTTCGATCGGATTCCTGGGGAGAAACCTTCAGGTAGACCTCCAGGACAACGGCAGGGGAATAGGGTCGGGAAAAGGGCGCGATGGACACGGGCTCGAAAATATGCGCAGGCGGGCAGAATCCATTGGCGGATCGATCCGGATCGACTCGGGACCCGGCTCCGGAACGCGCCTTCATTGTGAATTTCCCCGGGCAGCCAATCATGAGAAACCCGCCACCCGGCCGTCACAAACCGCCCGTTCGGGCAGTTGAATAATGATCGGGGGTTCGCTACTTTCTCGTATGATATTCGTCGCAATCGTCGAAGACCAACCGGGGGTCCGTGAAGGATTGGCTGCTCTCGTGAACGGATCCGAGGGGTTCAGGTGCGTCGGCAGGTACGCGTCCTGCGAAGACGCTCTGATCGGCATCGAGACCGATGCTCCGGATGTCATGCTGATGGACATCGGACTCCCGGGCATGTCGGGTATTGCCGGCGTCCGGCTGATAAAGTCAAAGTTCCCCGACGTCAAACTTCTCATGCTCACCGTATACGAAAACAACGAACGGGTCTTCGAAGCCATTTGTGCCGGGGCGGACGGTTATCTGCTGAAGACAACTCCGCCGGTACAGCTCTTACAGGCGATCCGGGAGATACACGAGGGAGGGGCTGCGATGTCGCCGGTGATCTCCAGGAAGGTTCTCGAGATGTTCCAGAATTCTCATGGAAAATCTTCTGAAGAATTCGATCTCTCTCAACGGGAGCTCGAGATCCTCCACCACCTCGTCCAGGGCAACAGTTACAAGATCATCGGGGAGGCGCTTTCCATTTCCGCCCACACCGTTCACTTTCACATCAAGAATATCTACCGCAAGCTGCACGTCACTTCGAAAACAGAGGCTGTGGCCGTCGCCCTGCGTCATCGGTTCGTGTAGCCGCACACCCCTCGCCTCACTTCTACCCACTCGGCTCTTCGAATGACAATTTCAGCGCAGGAATCGTGGTTTTTGTATGCGATTTTTCATATACTACGTCTGAAATTTGATCCCTACCCATAGCCCCTTATTTGCGCCTCGCACCATAGGAAGGATGCTGGTGCCGATCGGAACGCGTCAGAACCTTCCGCGGGCACCTTCGACGCGATCCTCGGCATGAAGAGGTTGGTCCTCCTCTCTCTCCTTCTGTTGTCGAACTCGCTTCCGCTCCTTTCACAGATCGACACGATCTCACTTCAGGATGCTCTTACCCGCGCTCAAAAGAGCAACCTTGCCATCAAAATCGCCGAGGTTGGAGTTAAGCAGAACGAATCTCGCCTGCGCGAGGTAAGCACTGCGCGTTATCCCGGCCTCTCATTTCGTTCTCACTATTTGTACACTCCGGAGATCGGATACAACGAGGCTGTGACCAACGGTGGAGAGTACGGCGTCCAACTGGCGACGGGACTCCCGCTGTTCGACGGCGGAGTACGGAGTGCAGTCATCGATCAATCCTCAAACGAAATTGAGAAATCCCGTGTCGGCGTTCGAAAAAGCAGCTCCGATCTCGCGTTCGCTGTGAGAACCCAGTACTACGAAACTCTCAGATCCGAGCAAGAGCTGGTCATCCGCGAGGAAACCGTTACGCGCCTGCAGGAGTATCTCACGTTCGTAAACCAGCTCCGTCTCGGGGGCACCGCCACCGAAAGCGACCGTTTGAAAACAGAGGTGGATTTGAACAATGCAAAGATCGCCTCCGACGGGGCTCTGCAAGCCGCGCAGAAATCGAGGCGCCTTCTTGCAAATCTCGTGGGGTCTGCTTCCGGCGCGGAGGTAGAAGTACTCCCGCTCGTGGGAGGAGACAGTTGGGAGATTCCGGTATTTGCGGTCGCCGAGAACCCTGATTTCCAGCTGCTCGACCGCGATCGTCGATCGGCAACGTACGGGGTGACGATTGCAAAAGGCGAGCGCTTGCCCACTCTGACTCTTGCAGGGGATGTCGGCGCGCTCGGCGTCCATCCGAACGAATTCCACCACGACATCGGGTATTCAATCTTCCTCTCTCTGGAGATGCCGATATTCTCCTGGGGGGCGGTCGGTGAACGGATCGAGCAGAAAGAACTTGCGAGGGAACAACTCGACGCTCAGCTCCTCCTTCAGCGGAGGGCTCTCGAAACCGAATGGAAAAATGCCGTCGCAGACCTCGAGTTGGCCCGCCAAAACCTGACCCGCTTTCAGGAGAACATCGCTGTGGCCGAGAGGAATTACCTCTCCGCCAAGTCGCGCTTCGCCGGGGGTTCGGGGCTTAACCTTGAAGTCCTCGACGCACACCGGCTCTGGGTGGACGCCAAGCTTGAGTACAATTCCACGGTATTCGCATATCGATCGTCGCTCGCCGATCTCATCAGGCTGAGCGGGAGGTAATGCGCCCGTGGGGAAAACGGAAATTCATCCACTTCCAAATCGCTCGTTCCGCCGCTCCGCGGCGGAACGCATCTTTTGGGCGCTCTGCGCCCTCACCGGGATCGGATGCACCTGATCGGGGCGATACGGAGGCGGTATCAGGAACTCTCATAACTTCACGGCGCGGTAAAGAATGAATAGAAAGTCGATCGCAGATGGGATCGTCGCCCATGTTTCGCTTTGCATCGTGGTTTTCCTCGGATCTCTCGTCGGCTGCAGCAAGCGCGAAGAACAGGATTCCGCTCCTCAGGCAATCGTTGACGTTAAGACTGCAATGGTCCGATCGGGCCGGATTGATGAAACGATTTCCATTTCAGGATCAACCCAATACCGCCTCAGGGCCCAGCTCCGGTCCCCCATTGCGGGACTCATCGTCAAGTGCAGGTTGTACAACGGCGACAAAGTGAAGAAGGGTGAGGTCGTAGCGCAGGTTCGCACGAAGGAGTCACAGGCGACGATCACCGGCGCGGAACAGCTGGTGAATTCCGCATCCACCCCGGCCCAGCGCGAGGAGGCGCAGAAAGCGCTCGACCTCGCCTTGAAGACCGTGAACACTGTGAGCATATCCGCGCCAACCGACGGGATTTTCAGCGACAAGGGGAAGAATGAGGGAGAGTTGGTGGCCGAAGGCGACATGATTGGTTCGATCGTCGACCCTTCTTCGCTTCTCTTCCTCGCCCAGGTCCCCACTTCGTCGATCGGAACGGTCCGCCTCCACCAGCATGTCCTCATGAAATTCAACACAAGGCCGGGGAAGACCTATGCCGGCG
>JACXTT010014735.1_pt1 | contig 10208 bp, 4 predicted proteins | sample 9270951 | NCBI WGS metagenome assembly JACXTT01 (sample SAMN15532306, study PRJNA645909) | rock metagenome | isolation source: weathered quartz diorite | place: Puerto Rico | collected 2017-06-21
CAACGACGCCCCGCTTTCCCGGACATGGTGAGCCTGATGGTCGGCATCAACCTGCCGATTTTCGCGGCGGCGAAGCAGCTCCCGATGCGCCGCGAGATGGCGGCGATGCGCGACATGTCCCAGGCCGAGCTGCTGAACCTGCGCAACGAGACGATCGCCCGGATCATCGAGACCCGCGCCCGCGCCGCGCAGGACCGCGCGCTCGGCCGGCTGTACCGGACCAGCATTCTGCCGCAGGCGCGCTCCGCCGTGCAGGCGGCGCTCGCCAGCTACCGCGTGGGACGGGTCCCGTTCATGACCCTGGTGGACAATCAGATGACCGTGAACCGTTACGAAACCGAGACCTACCGGTTCCTCGCCGACTATCAGCAGGCAGTGGGGGAGCTCGGGGCCCTTCTGGGCAGAGAGGTAGAGCAATGAAACGCGGACTTGTGATGCTCACAACCGCTGCCGTCCTGGTGGCCGCGGCGTGTCGCGCCAAGCCAGAGGCGGACGCGATGGCCGGGATGGACATGAGCGAGTCGCCGCCCGCGGATTCGGGTCGCACGGAGCGGGCGCCCGTGCGCCTGAGCGCCGAACAGGCGCGCGCCATCGGCGTGACGTTTGCGGGCGGGGAGCGCGGGCGGCTCGCCGCCATGGGGCGGACGGTTGGCCAGGTCGTTCCGGCGGAGCCAGGGCTCGCTGACATCACCACGAAGATCGACGGGTTCGTCGACGAGCTGTACGTGGACGCCACGGGCGTCACCGTGCGCCGCGGCCAGCCGCTGCTCACGCTGTACAGTCCCACGCTCGTCGCCGCGCAAGAGGAACTGCTCGCGGCCAAGCGGCTGGCGGCCGCCGTGGACTCGACCGACCGGGAGGCGTGGCGCAACGCCCAGGCGCTCGTCGAGGCCTCGCGCCGGCGGTTGACCTACTGGGACATCTCCCTCGACCAGATCGAGCGCCTCGAGCGCACGGGCGAGGTGACGAGAACCCTGGCGCTGAAAGCGCCGTTCGACGGCGTCGTGCTCGAGAAGATGGTCGTCGCCGGTCAGTCGGTAATGGCGGGGATGAAGCTGTACCGGATCGCTGACCTCAGGACGGTGTGGATCGAGGGGGCGGTGTTCGAGCAAGACATCGCGTTCGTCCGCGTCGGCGCGCCGGTGCGGGCCGAGCTGGCGGCGTATCCAGGGCGGCCCGTCGACGGCCGCGTGACCTTCGTGTGGCCGACGGTGGACGAGCAGAGTCGCAGCGCGCGGGTACGCGTCGCGTTCCCCAACCCCGGCGGGCTGCTCAAGCCGGGCATGTACGCGACGCTCTTCCTCCAGGCGGTCGTCGGCGCGGAGGTGTTGCACGTGCCGGCCGAAGCGGTCGTCCAGACCGGCGAGCGGAACCTCGTCTTTGTGGTCGGGCCGGACGGCGCCCTCATGCCGCGCGAGGTCGTGCTGGGTCCGCGCGCCGAGGGGCGGTTCCAGGTGCTCAGCGGCCTTGCCGGCGGCGAGCGCATCGTGGCGTCGGCCAACTTCCTGGTGGATGCGGAGTCGCGGCTGGCGACCGGTGCCGCGACGGCCATGCCGGGCATGGACATGGGAACGGAGCAGAAACGGCCATGATCGCCGACGTCATCGCGTGGTCGTTGCGCAATCGGTTTCTTGTCGGCCTCGGCACGGTCGCGCTCCTTGGGGCGGGCATCTGGGCCATCGCCACCACGCCGATCGATGCCCTGCCGGACCTCTCGGACGTGCAGGTCGTGATCCAGACCGAGTTCTCCGAGCAGGCGCCCCAGATCGTCGAAGACCAGGTCACCTACCCCATCGCGTCCGAAATGCTCAAGGTGCCCGGGTCGCGCGTCGTGCGCGGCTACTCGTTCTTCGGCCTCTCGCTCGTGTACGTGCTCTTCGAGGATGGCACAGACCTCTACTGGGCGCGCTCGCGCGTGCTCGAGTACATGAACGGCCTGCGGCAGCGGATGCCCGCGGGCGTGGAGCCCACCCTCGGCCCCGACGCCACCGGCGTCGGGTGGGTGTTCGAGTACGTGCTCGAGAGCGACTCGCTCGACCTTGCCCAGCTGCGCACGCTCCAGGACTGGTACCTCCGCTACCAGCTCACCGCGATCCCCGGTGTCTCCGAGGTCGCGAGCCTGGGCGGCTACGTGAAGCAATATCAGGTCGAGGTCGATCCCGAGAAGCTGCGTGCGTTCCGGATCCCGGTGATGCGAGTGGTGGAGGCGATCGGCAGTCACAACGCCGACGTGGGCGCACGGGTCATCGAGATGGGGGGCCGGGAGTACATGATCCGCGGCCTCGGGTACCTCCGATCCGTGGCCGCCATCGAGAGTGTAGCGGTCGGCAACACGATGTCCGGCACGCCCATCCGGGTGGGGGACGTTGCGACGGTGCAGGTGGGCCCCGCGGCGCGCCGGGGAGCGGCCGATCTGAACGGGCGCGGCGAAGCGGTCGCGGGCATCGTGATCATGCGGTTCGGCAGCGATGCACTGAAGACGATCGAGGCCATCAAGGCGCGGATCGCCGAGATCCAGCGCGCGCTGCCGGCGGGAGTGCGGCTCGTGCCGGTGTACGACCGCTCCGACCTGATTCGTCGGGCGATCAAGAACCTGAACCGCACCCTGATCGAGGAATCGCTGATCGTCGCCCTGGTCGCGATCGTGTTCCTGCTCCATTTCCGCTCGGCCCTGGTCGCCATCGTCACGCTGCCGCTCGGCATCCTGATCTCGTTCCTCGTGATGCGGTCGATGGGCGTCGGTGCCAACATCATGAGCCTGGGCGGGATCGCGATCGCGATGGGCGCCATGGTGGACGCCGCGATCGTGATGATCGAGAACATGCACAAGCACTTGGAGCAGGGCGGCGACCGCCCGCGCTGGGAGGTCGTGCGAGAGGCGGCCGTCCAGGTGGGACCACCGCTCTTCTTCTCGCTGCTCATCATCGTCGTGTCATTCCTTCCGGTGTTCTCGCTCGAGCAGCAAGAGGGGCGGCTGTTCAAGCCGCTGGCGTTCACGAAGACGTTCGCCATGGCGGGGGCGGCGCTGCTCTCGATCACCCTCGTCCCGGTGCTGATGGGCTACCTCGTGCGCGGTCGCATCCGCCCGCAGGAGACGAACCCAGTGAACCGCTGGCTCATGCGGGCCTATCGACCCGTGATTGCGCTGGTGCTGTGCTACCCCTGGCGCGTGGTCGTCGGCGCCGGCCTCGTGCTGGCGGCGACCGTGCTCCCGTGGAGCCGGCTGGGGAGCGAGTTCATGCCGCCCTTGGACGAGGGCTCGCTGCTCTTCATGCCGACGACGGTCCCGGGTGTCTCGATCGCCCAGGCGCGGGCGATCATGCGCTATCAGGACAGCGTCCTGGCGTCATTCCCCGAGGTTGCGTCCGTGTTCGGCAAGGTGGGCCGCGCGAACACCGCCACCGACCCCGCGCCGCTCGACATGTACGAGACGACGGTCGTGCTCAAGGCGCATGACCAGTGGCGTCCCGGCATGACCACCGAGCGGCTCGTCAGCGAGATGGACCGCGCTGTCCGGCTACCCGGCGTGACCAATGCTTGGACGATGCCGATCAAGAACCGGATCGACATGCTCGCCACCGGCGTGCGGACCCCCATCGGCATCAAGGTCTATGGCCCCAACCTCGACACGCTCCAACAGCTCGGCATCGAGATCGAACGCATCGTCAAAGGCGTGCCCGGATCCCGGAACGTCTTCGCCGAGCGCAACGTGTCGGGCTACTACGTGGACGTGCAGATCGACCGGGCTCAGGCCGCCCGGTTCGGGCTGAATGCCGGCGACCTGCACGACGTGATCATGGCCACGGCTGGCGGCATGACGGCGGCGATCACGGTGGAAGGGCGGGAGCGCTACGAGGTCAACGTCAGATACCCGCGGGAGCTGCGGGACAACGCGCAAAAGTTGCGCGACATCGTGGTCCCCACGATGTCCGGCGTCCAGATCCCCCTGGGCGAGGTCGCGCGCGTCAACGTCGTCCAGGGCCCGATGGCCGTGAAGACCGACGACGCGTACCCGGTGACGACGGTCTACGTGGACATCGAGGGGCGCGATCTGGGTGGGTACGTGCGGGACGCCCAGCGTGTCGTGGCGGGCCAGCTGACCCTGCCGCCCGGATACCGCCTGACCTGGAGCGGGCAGTTCGAGTTCATGGAACGCGTGCGCGAGAAGCTGAAGTTGGTTGTGCCCTTGACGCTCGGCATCATCTTCCTACTGCTCTACTTCAACTTCCGGGGCGTGGAGGAGACGCTGATCGTGATGCTCGCGCTGCCGTTCGCGCTGGTCGGGGGCATCTGGTCGATCTGGGGGCTGGGCTACAACACCAGCGTGGCGGTGGCGGTCGGGTTCATCGCGCTGGCGGGCGTGGCCGCGGAGACGGGGGTCGTCATGCTCATCTACCTCGACGAGGCGTTCCATCGGCGGCGCGTCGCGGGGGAGTTGCGCACCGCGGCGGACGTCTCCGCCGCCGTCGCCGAGGGCGCGGTGCAGCGCCTGCGCCCCGTAATGATGACGGTCACCGCCGTGATCGCCGGGCTCGCCCCGATCCTGTGGGGCGCGGGCACGGGGGCGGACGTGATGAAGCGGATTGCGGCGCCGATGGTCGGCGGAGTGGTCACTGCGACGGCCCTCACGGTGGCGGTGATTCCGGCCAACTACTACCTGTGGCGCAGGTGGGAGTTGGGGCGGGTGGGCTCCTCCGGCGGGGTCGTGTAGTCGAAGTCGTCATCTGCCCTCCGAAGGCGGGGAAGGAGGTGCTCTATGCGTTCCTGCACGTGCACAGCCGGGGGTGAACTGGGCGTCGCCCTCTCGGGCGGCGGCGCCAGGGCGATGGCGCAGCTCGGCGTGCTTAAAGTGCTCGAGCGGGCGGGAATCCCGGTCTCCTATGTCGCGGGGACCAGTGCCGGAGCCGTCATCGGGGCCGTCTACGCCACATCGGGCACGGCTCAGGAGGCGGAGGAGCGCGTCCGCGCTCACCTAGTGACAACCGGAGTCGGCTTCAACATTGAGACGTTCAACGCGATCGCTGCATCCAGCGCCCGTCGCCCCGCCGGGTTTCTCGGCATGCTCGGGACCTTGCGGCGCGCCGCTCGGCCGGGTGGCGGGCTCATCGGGGGCGACGCCATGCGGGCGTCACTGCGCCAGCTGCTCGGGGAGGCCACGTTCGCGGACACGCGGCTTAGCTTTGCCGCGACGGCCCTGGATCTGGTTTCGGGGCGCCGGGTGATCTTCGCCGGCGGGCCGCTGGTGGATGCGGTGTACGCGTCTTTAGCGATCCCTGGGCTGTTCGAGCCCCTGCACCTCGACGAGCACGTCCTGGTGGACGGCGGCTGGGCTGAGCCGGTGCCGGTGAACACGTGTCATCACCTCGGCGCGATTCACATCGTCGCCGTGGACGTCGCCGAGCAGCACGTGCACGAGGCCGCACGCGGCGCCGTCTCGACCGCGTTGTTGGCTGATGCTCTGGCGCGCCAACTGCTCGAGGAGAGCCAGCTCAAGGAGGCCGACTTCGTGGTGCGGCCGCACGCAACGGTGAAGCATTTTGCGGACTTCAGCGACCCGGCGGGACTCATCGCGGCCGGGGAGCACGCCGCGGAGGCAGCGCTGCCGGAGATCGCCGCTGTCCTGGAGCGCCATCGGTCGCTGTTCGTGCGGGCGAACACACCAAGCCTGCTCCGGGCAAAATGACCACGCATCCAAGCACACACGTCCATGTGGCCCCTGCTCCAGCGGGCACGATGCTTGAGCTCAGCCTTAAGAACTGCCACGCCGCCACGGACTTGGCGGGCGTCGAGCGGTTCCTGACTGGCGCGCGTGGCGTGCTCGACGTTCATCTCGACCGCACACGCGCCGTTGCTCACCTCACCATCGATCCGCAGGTGACGAGCGCCGCGGCACTGCGGACCGCGCTCCGCGACGCGGGCTACGGATGCGTTTGCGACGCCGCGCAGCCCGAGACGCCCGCCGAGCACCGCCATGCGCCCGACGCCCACGCCGGCCACGGCGCGGACATGGTGCAGGACATGCTGCGGCGCTTCATCGGGTCGGCGATCCTCACCGTGCCGATCGTCCTGTACTCGCCGCTTGGCACCTCGCTCTTCGGCCGCGAGCTCATGCCGCCATTTGGGCTGTCGCCCGGGCTCCTGGGTTTCGTCCTGACCTCGATCGTCGTCTGGTGGGGCGGGTGGCCGTTCGTGTCGTCCGCGGCGCGCTCGCTGCGGCAGGGCGAGCTCACGATGATGACGCTCATCGCTACTGGCATCCTCGTGAGTTACGTGTACTCGGCCGCAGTCACGTTTGGCTTGCCGGGCGAGCCGTTCTACGATGCCGCGGCGATGCTGACCGCCTTCAGTCTGCTGGGCCACTGGATGGAGATGCGGAGCCGCTTCGCCACCGGCCGGGCGGTCGAGGCGCTGCTCAAGCTCGCGCCGCCCACCGCGCGGCGCGTGCGGGAGGGGCGAGAGGAGGAAGTGCCGCTCGAAGCCGTCGCCGTGGGCGACATCCTCGCGGTTCGGCCGGGCGACACCATCCCGGTGGATGGCGTCGTGACCGAGGGCTCGAGCTACGTGGATGAATCGATGCTCACCGGAGAGCCGGTGCCGGTCGCGAAGGGGCCGGGCGACGAGGTCGTGGGCGGGACACGAAACCAGCAGGGAGCGTTCCGGTTCCGCGCGACCAAAGTCGGAGCTGATACGGCGCTGGCTCGCATCGTGGCCATGGTCCGGGAGGCACAGTCCTCGAAGGCGCCGGCGCAGCGGCTCGCGGACCTCGCCGGTAAGTATCTGGTTATCGTGGCACTCGCGTCCGGGGTCGTCACGTTCGTGGCTTGGCTGGTGTTTGGACACCCAGGCGTCACCTTCGCGCTGTCGGCTGCGGTGGCGGCTATCGTGATCGCCTGTCCGGACGCGCTCGCGCTCGCGGCTCCGACCGCGATCACGGTCGGCGTGGGGCGGGCAGCGCGTGCCGGTGTGCTCTTCAGGAACGCCGCCGTTCTCGAGGCGGCTGCCCAGGTGGATACCGTGGTCTTCGACAAGACTGGCACGCTTACGGAAGGTCGGCCGTCAGTGACGGACATCATCGCTGCGGAAGGCGTGGCCGAGGCAGAGATTGTCCGGCTTGCGGCTGCAGCCGATGCGCAGTCGGAGCACCCAATCGCCACGGCCGTGGTCGAGGCTGCCAAGAAGCGTGCGCTTGCCGTCGATCCGCCCTCCCATTTCGAAGCCGTTCCCGGCCACGGCGTACAGGCGACCGTGGGCGGCCGCACCGTGCTGGTGGGTAATCGCAAGTTGCTTGACCGCAACGGCGTCACGCCGGGGCTGGACCGCGAAGCCGAGAGGCTGCGGGCGGCAGCCAAGACCGCCCTGTTCGTCGCGGCGGATGGGCGGACGCTCGGTCTCATCGCGGTCGCCGATCGGATTCGCCCGACCGCGAAAAGTGCCGTTTCGGCGCTCCACGACCTCAGGATCCGCGTCCTGCTCCTCACCGGGGACAGCCGCGCCACCGCCGAGGCAGTGGCCCGCACGCTCGGCATCGATGAGGTCCGGGCCGAGGTGTTGCCGGGCGACAAGGCCGCCGAGGTCCGGCGGCTCGAGGAGCAAGGCCGCCGTGTCGCGATGGTGGGGGACGGCGTGAACGATGCACCGGCGCTTGCTGCGGCGACCGTGGGGATCGCAATCGGTGCGGGAACGGACGTCGCGATCGAGACGGCTGGGGTGATTCTCATGAAGGACGACCCGGCGGATGTCCCAGGCGCGCTGGTTCTTGCTCGCCGTGTGCGGCGCAAGATCAAGCAGAATCTGTTTTGGGCTGCGATTTACAACGTTATCGCGATCCCGCTCGCCGCGGGCGTGTTGTATCCGTCACTGGGAATCCTGCTCAAGCCCGCGTGGGCAGCGCTCGCAATGAGCGCCAGCACGGTGACGGTTACGCTGAATGCTCTTCTGCTGCCGCAGCCTCAAGGAGTCAGAAAAGCGACGACCCCCTGAGCAGTTCAGGGGGTCACGTGCTGTGAGTGTTGCTGTGAGTTTCTCACGACACTCGGTCGATCTTGGGGACTGGTGTTACGACACCGATGCCCAGAACCTCGCGTGATTGCTACTTAGTGTCGTAACTCGGCCTCTTAACGGTTCGCATGGGGTTGCCCTGGCGGGCACGCGCCCGACTCGCTGCCCGCGCTTACCGCCGCGACCCAGCGGTCATGACCGCGCTTTCTCCAGCAGCAGGGCGCGAACTGTCGCGAGGAGTTCCTTCAGCGCCACCGGTTTCGCCAGCGTGCGCGCGGCCCCGAACACTGCCGCCGCCCGCAGCATGTCGATCTGTCCGGTCTGGCCGCCGCCGGACATGGCAATGATCTTCGCCTGACGACCCTCCGCCCGCAGCTCCCGGATGAACTCAAGTCCATCCCGCTCGGGCATGAAGATGTCCAGGATCACGACATCGGCGCCTTGCTCGCGGTAGAGCCGAAGGCCGGCCGAGCCGTCGTCCGCCTCGAGTACGTCATGGCCGGCCTGCTCAAGGGCTCGGCGAATCGTATCCCGGAGGCGGCTATCGTCATCAATCACCAGGATTCGGGACCCCCCAGGTGGCTCCCGAGGGATGAGCCTCGCCACGGTCGTGTGAGGGTTGGGCGCGTCGAGCACATCACGGACCTTGCGCGCGAGGGTGTCGGGTGCGAACGGCTTCTGGAGATAGGCGATACCCGGCTCGAGGATCCCGTGACGCGTGATCGAGTCATCTGTGTACCCTGATGTATAGAGCACCCGGGTCTCGGGTCGCACTTGCGCCAGCCGCTCGGCGAGTGGCCGCCCGCTGAGGGCCGGCATCACTACGTCGGTCAGGAGCAAGTGGATGGGGCCGTGATGGGTCGCCGCTACTCGAAGCGCCGCCGCGCCGTTCGGGGCTTCGAGAATCGTGTAGCCTTGGCGTTCCAACACCTGCCGCGTGACGGCCCGCACGGCGGCCGCATCCTCGACGACGAGCACGGTCTCCGTCCCCTGCGCGACGCCGACGACGGCCGGTGCGGCGGCGGCCTGGTCGATGGGCTCGTCCACTTGTGGCAAATAGATCTTGAAGCTCGTGCCATGGCCAGGCTCCGAATACACCCCGATGAAGCCACCTGACTGTTTGACGATCCCGTACACCGTGGCGAGGCCGAGGCCTGTCCCCTTGCCTGGCCCCTTGGTCGTGAAGAACGGCTCGAAGATCCTGGCTTTGGTCGCCTCGTCCATCCCGACGCCCGTGTCGCTCACGGCGAGCAAGACGAATTGACCGGCCGCCGCTGGATGGTGTTTCCGCGTATAGTCGGTATCGAGCGCGACGTTGGCCGTCTCGATGGTGAGCTTCCCTCCGGTCGGCATGGCATCGCGCGCGTTCACGGCCAGATTCATCAGCACTTGCTCGAGCTGTCCGACGTCGGCCCGCACGGCGCGGAGATCGGGGGCAAGGGTCGTCGTAAGGTCTACGTCCTCGCCGATGACCCGTTGCAGTATTTTGCGGAGACCGCTGACCACCACGTTGAGGTTGAGGACGCGCGGCTCCAGGACCTGCTGGCGGCTGAACGCGAGGAGTTGGCGGGTGAGCGACGCGGCGCCCTCCGCCGCCTTCCCGATCTGTTCGACATCGCTTCGCTTGGGATCGTCCCGGCCGAGGTCTTCCAGCAGGAGGTCGCTATAGCTCGTGATCACGGTCAGCAGGTTGTTGAAGTCGTGCGCGATCCCGCCGGCCAACCGGCCGACCGCCTCCATTTTTTGCGCTTGCGCGAGTTGCTGCTGCAGGCGTCGCTGTTCCGTGACATCCCGGACGAAGGTTTCGTAATACTCGACCCGTCGAGCGGCGTTCCGCACCGCCCGGACGCTGAGCTGCACGCTCAGGAGGCTGCCGTCCTTGCGCTTCCACATCGCCTCCACCTCGTCGTATTCGCGATCCGTGTAGGTATCCCGGTCCAGCAGACGCTGCCGCTCGGTGGGGTCGGCGTACACATCCCGTGCCATGTCGAGTTGGAGGACTTCAGCGACAGACTCGTAGCCCAGGATGCGCACCAGGGCGGCGTTCACCGACAGGAACTTACCCGCCGGGTTCGATCGGTAAATGCCCACCGGCGCGTGCTCGATCAGCGTGCCGTGGCTGGCTTCGGAGGCGCGCCGCGCGGCGCGCCCTCGCGCCTCGCGCAGCTCGCGCGCGATCGCTGGGAGCAGGCGCTTGAGCTGCCCCTTCG